>Ga0316201_10003988_pt1 | contig 11050 bp, 6 predicted proteins | sample CS6wburrow_MG_FD_204516 | JGI IMG/M metagenome (GOLD analysis project Ga0316201, IMG submission 204516) | Coastal sediment microbial communities from Delaware Bay, Delaware, United States - CS-6 worm burrow | ecosystem: Environmental > Aquatic > Marine > Coastal > Sediment | place: USA: Delaware... | reverse complement strand
AAATACAACGAACGTAACTTTAGACTGGAATTCGTATTTAACCACATTGGCACCTAAAGGTCGATTCCACAATGTTGGGGCGGTATTAGAGCCTATGGCTATTCCGGCGTTTACCCTAATAGGAGGTGAAAAATCAGTCGCTGGTAGCCCCTTGGGAAGTATTGCTTTAACAAGAACCATGCTGGAATTTTGTGTGAGACATAATATTTATCCCACAGTTGAAGAATTTAAAATGGAAAATGTCAATAAGGCAATAAAGCATTTAGAAGATGGTAAAGCAAGATACAGAATTGTTTTAAAATCATAAGCTTTTATAAAGGAGTTAGCCTTCCAATAAATTTTCAATATTTCTTCAATCTTAGCGAACCTTTTTGCATTTTATCTAATATTTTCATTAAAATAGATAATAATTTTTTAACTGAAAATACTTTTATTAATTTGCTTATAAAATAGAGATTCCCCAACATTTACTAAGTTTCATTCATGATAAAATTACTATCATGCTTTACCTGTTTATTGAGTATTTTATTAATTGTAAAAATGACCTTGCTTAGAAATCTAATTTTAATATTATTTCTATTGGTTACTGGCTTTAATGTCAGTGCTCATGGAGATTTGCATGAAAGAATTTTAGAAGTAACTCAAGAAATTAAAATAAGTCCAGATAGTGCATTTTTATATTTTAAGCGAGGCAAGCTTTATCATCAACACAATGATTTTGAAAATAGTTTAAAGGATCTAAAAAAATCTCGAAAATTAGGACTTAGAAATAATGAACAAAGCTTTTTGTTTGCCAAAAACTATTTTTATTTAAAGAAATACAATATAGGTATTAAATATGCATCCAAAATCTTAAAAGATCAGCCAAATAATGTAAGCGCACAAAAAATAATTGGGAAGACCTATTTTCAGCAAAAAAAGTATAAAAAAGCAGCTTTGTCTTTTGAGAAAGTAATACTGAATTCCAAAGAAACTTTTCCAGATAATTATTTAGATGCTTCAAAAGCTTGGTATGCTTTAAGAAAGGAGAATGGAATAGAACGCGCTTAGTCTTTGCTCATTGAAGCAATAGAAGAGTTGGGAAATAATATTGTTCTTTACAATAAGCTTATTGCATATAATGTAGATCTGGGAGATTATTCTTCAGCGATTAATTTTCAGAAAAAAGTAATTGATTTCAGTCATAGAAAAGAAAGAGGCTATTTAAAATTAGCGAAATTACAAATTTTGCAAAAAAACTATACCGAAGCTATCAAATCCATAGAACTGGCAAAAAAGTATTATTCAGATCTTCCTAAGAGAATAAGGCATACTAAATTTATGATGGCCTTTTATTCTGAATTAGAATTAGAAGAGGAAATACTGAAATCAAAACATTCAAAGAGAGGATGAATAAAAGTTACCAAATAATATTATCATGTATTAGTCTCTTAATTGGATTCACCTCATTAAGCCAAAATATTACGAGAGGTCCTTATCTTCAAAAAGGAACAGAAACAAGTGTGGTAGTTAAATGGAGAACAGATTCTAATACATCATCTATTATTGAATACAGTACTGATACGAGCTATAATTTAATTAAAAGTGTTGCCGGAGTGGATACAGAACATGAAGTGGAAATTACGGGATTATCACCAGGCACTAAATAGTTTTATAGAATTGGAACTGGGGGGTCATTACTAAGTGGCAGTAATGATATTTACTTTAAAACCCATCCCGCTAAGGGTACCTCCGACCCTTACAAATTTTGGTTGTTAGGGTGTACCTATAATGGTGGCACTGCTAATGCAAATGCAGTATTAGTAAGAGACAAGTACTATTCTTATCCTGGATCTGCAGACACTGACGGCATCTTTTTCTTGGGAGATAATGCCGGAAGCCAGGGTTTGGACACAGATTATCAATATAGAGTTTTTGATATGTATGATGCGAAGCTGAAAAATTCAATCGCATGGTCTTGCATAGGAAACCATGATGGTTATTCATCTTCTGCTTCCTCACAAACAGGACCTTATTATGATATTTTTACATTTCCTAAAAATGGGGAATCAGGAGGAATGCCTTCTGGTACTGAATCGTATTATTCCTTTGATTATGGAAATATACATTTTATATTTTTGAATTCATTTGATGAAATCAGAACTGTAGGAAGTGCTATGTATGATTGGGCTTTAAGTGATATCCAAAACACAACCCAAAAATGGATTTTGGCATTCTGGCATCACCCGCCATATTCAGCTGGTTGGCACCCTTCTGAAGGTTATGATCCTGAAGGCGATCCTATTGAATCAACAGAGATGAGGGAGATGTTTCTCCCAATGCTTGAGGATAATGGAGTAGATTTAGTAGTGACATCACATAGCCTTAGCTATGAGAGAACTTTTTTTATTAATGGTCATTATGGATTAGCAAATACATTTGATCCCGCAACTCATATAGTAGGGGATAATGGTTCTGGAGATGGAAAACTTGGAGGAGATGGTGCATATAGTAAGCCAACACTAGGTGCAGACGCTGGAAAAGGGGTCGTGTACGTTACAACTTCCACCGCATCATTTGCAAATGTGACAATGCCTTTAGATTATCCTGCCATGTATTATGATTCAAACCAATATGGATCTAGTGTTCTTGAAGTTGACGGCAATAATTTAACGCTTAAATTTTTAAGAGATGATGGAAACATTGATGATTATTTTACTATAGAAAAAACCAGACCTTGGTATCAGGATTTGGATGGTGATACTTTTGGAAACCCTTCTGTAACAAAAGATGCTGTGTCACAACCTGCAGGATATGTTACTGATAATACTGACTGTGATGATACTAATTATGCCATTAACCCGAATACCGTTTGGTATTTAGACGCGGATGGTGATAATTATGCAATCTCAACAACGACACAATGTACTAACCCTGGTACTGGATATACAACAACCGTATTACCAATTACTGATTGTGACGATACCGCTGGAAACATCAACCCTTATACTATATGGTATGTCGATACGGATGGTGATGGCTTTGGTGATAGCACAGATGCTTTAACACAATGCACAGAACCAGTAGGATATGTACTCCCTAATGGAGAGGGCAATCTTTTTTCAGATAATTTTAATAGAGCGGATTCTGGTGATTTAGGTCCGGACTGGAGTCATTCTAAAGGACTTGGTTCAGGCGCTGCTGGCATAGTTTCAAATACAGTTGAAGATATTGAGACAGGTGGGGGAACATTTGCTATAGCCTTCCGTAAGGGAGCTTTTAGTGACGACCAATGGGCAGAAGCTACTTTTGCCGGAGGAGGAGTATCTTGGTCAGGTGTAGCACTTAGATGTGATGCAACATCGAGTGTAGTATGGCAGTGTAGTGGCATTGTAGTACAGATGTTAGTTATGACTAACGGTTCAATAAGTTCAAAAGGTAAAGTTAATTATACTGCAGTAGAAGGTGATGTAATACGAGGAGAAGTTATTGGAACGACTTACAAGGTTTTTATAAATGATAATTTAGTACACACTATAGTTAATCCTTCTGGTGCAAATACTTCGGGTAATCCAGGCATAATGGTTGAAGGTTTTGCAATGGATGATTGGTCTGGGGGAGATATCTTTAGTAATGCTGCTGACTGTGACGATACTGATGTAGAGGTCAATCCTAGTGCAACTGAAGTGCCATATAACGGCATTGATGACGATTGTGATCCATTAACCTTGGATGATGATTTAGACGGAGATGGTTTTGATAATGCTAATGATTGTGATGAAACTGATAATACAGTAAACACAACACAACAATACTATGTGGATGCAGATGGTGATGGCTTTGGTTCGACGACAACGGCGATGTTATGCAGCTCAACATCACCTGCTGGTTATAGTGATAACAATATCGATTGTGACGATGATGATGGGGCTATAAATCCTGGTGCTACAGAAGTGCCATACAATGGAATCGATGACGATTGTAATCCATTAACATCAGATGGAACTTTGACGATTGAAGACTTTAGCCCTGGAAACATCAATATTAATCCAAATCCATTTAACAATAAAATCATAATTAAAGTACCATTAAGCTATAATAATAGTGCGTTCAGTATTAAAATATTCGATCTAAATGGAAGACTTCTATTCGATAAAAAATATGTAAGTAGTAACGGAATAATAAATGTTTCGGAAATGAATAGTCTAGAACAAAATCTATATCTAGTGAAAATCACTAGCCTAAAAGCTGGAAATAGTATTTCTAAACTATTAATTAAATAATAAACAAACCAGAGCCTATTTGAAAGAGCAGATTTAAAAAATCAAAAGGATTAATTCAGTTAAATTGTTAAAATTGCTAATAAGGAATGGGAAGAATAAGATGAAGAAAAAAAGTAAATATTTAATTATAATTTGTTTTAGTTTATTAATTGATTTCACTTTAACTGGCCAGATTATTGTTAGAGGGCCTTATTTGCAAAAAGGAACATCGACAAGTGTTGTTGTAAAATGGAGAACAGATACTAATGATTCGTCAATTATAGAGTTTAGTAATGATGCAGGCTTCAGTTCTAAAATAACAAGTAGCGATGCAACTCCAAAAACTGAGCATGAATTGGAAATTACCGGATTATTACCAAACACCAAATATTTTTATAGAATTGGGATTAATGGTTCGTTATTAATTGACAGTCCAGATCTTTACTTTAAAACCCATCCTACTTTAGGTACTTCACAACCATATAGATTCTGGGTATTAGGGGATTGTGGAACCGCCGATACTAATGCAATGGCTGTAAGAGACGCATATTATGAAGATTATCCTGGATCATCAGACACAGATGGTATTTTATTTTTGGGCGATAACGCCTACCTTAATGGCACCGATGCGCAATTTCAAGCGGCTGTTTTTGATATGTACCCAGACATTCTAAAAAATACAATTTCCTGGTCTTGTTTTGGAAACCATGAGGGGTGGTGGAAGTCGACCACAGGTTATCCTGAAAATTTTGCAGGATCACCTTATTTTGACATATACACCTTTCCAACAGCTGGGGAATCCGGCGGAATGCCATCAGGGACAGAAGCCTATTATTCTTTTGATTATGGGAATATTCATTTTATAGTTTTAGATTCTTTTGGAACTGATCGGTCTGCTACTGGCGCCATGCATACTTGGGCTGAGAATGATATTCAGAATACTACCCAGAAGTGGATCGTGGCATTTTGGCATCATCCACCTTATTCAAAGGGATCTCATGATTCAGATGATAGTATTACTGATATTGAATTAGTAGAAATGAGAGAAAATTTTCTCCCAATGCTGGAAGCTAATGGAGTGGATCTAGTTTTAGGTGGTCACAGTCATGCCTATGAACGTTCATATTTGCTTAATGGGCATTATGGCTTATCAGATTCTTTTCATCTTCATGACAACACTATTGGAGGAACTGGATCCGGAGATGGTAAAATTAATGGTGATGGCGCTTACAGCAAAACATCCATTGGAGATGATGCTAATTTAGGTACTGTTTATGTAGTAACAGGTTCTGCTGGTAAAAAATCAGGTGGTAGTTTAGATCATGAAGCCATGTATTATTCTGTATCACAACTGGGATCCTCCATTCTTGAAGTGGATGGTAATAATCTTACTCTTAAGTTCTTAAGGGATACTGGAACCATAGATGATATTTTTACAATACACAAGGGACCTGACTATGTTTACGATGATGGTTGGATAGGATCAGACCCTAATGGAATTGATTCAAACACTGAAGATATAGTTATAAAATCAGGTACAACAGCAATTACCAGTAATACCACAATTAACACAATAGTTGTAAACCCTGAAGCAAATTTAACAATTAATACCGGAGTGAATTTAGCAGTAAATAGTATAACAATGGAATCTTCTTCAACCAAATATTCCAGTTTGTTCCCAGCATCTAATTCAAATAGTATTTCTGGTAAAGTTGAGTACGATCGGTATGTTAATACTAACTCAAATGGTAACGACTTAATTTCTCCTCCTGTTACAAATTCTGGTCAAACATTTGCTAGTTTTGCTGCAATTAATTCAAATATAGTATCCAATACTTCACCTATTACAGAAAAATTATTCGGTCCCTTCGACAAAGGATCAAGTTCATATTTAACCTACGACACTGCCGTACCATTAGAGGCAGATTTAACACTTGATGCGGGAATAGGATATAGAGCAGCATCAACGGGAACAGGTGGCACTTTTACATTTAACGGAGAGGTACTGACAGGCTTAGTAACAACAAATATTGTGAATTCTGGAGCGCAATATGCAAAATGGAATCTCATAGGTAATCCATACCCTTCATATTTAAAAGTTGATGATGGTGCAAACGGGTTTTTAAATAACACAAATAATACAGCTTTAATTGATCCTAATTCAGTTGGCATTTATGGCTACGATAGCGATGATTCAGTTGGAGGTGGAGGCTCAATTTGGACCATCTATAATTTGGCTAATTCAGATGCTTCTACCCTAATAGCTCCTGGTCAAGGATTTTTTGTAGCAACTCAAGTAGGTGGTTTAATAGAATTTACTCCTGAAATGAGGAGTATAGGAACTACTGATGATTTTATTGCTGGACGTAATACAAATGAGGCTAATGATGCCCATTTAAGGCTAAATTTAATTAGTGATACTAATTTTAGTTTAACAGACTTTTATTTTAATGACAATTCATCTTTAGGATTAGATCCTGGATATGACGCCAGTGTTTTTGGTGGTGTAGCACCAGATTTTGCTATTTATTCCCATTTAGTAGAAGATAATTTTGGGATAGATTTTGGAATACAATCTTTAGCGTATGCAGATATTAATGATATAATAGTTCCAATTGGAATTAATGCACCTCAAGGAGAACAGTTACGTGTAAAAATAGGAGAATCCACGGTACCTTCAGATGTAGATATATATTTTCAAGACAATATAGCTAATTCTTCACATTTACTAAACTCAGGTGATTATATATTTACTTCTGATTCGGATCTTTCCGGTACTGGTAGATTCTATTTGCGTTTTACGTCTTCAACATTAACTTTGGAAGATAGTTATATAGATGACCTTCAAATATATGCGTCATTCTCGCCAAAAACTATCTATATTAATGGACGATTATCTGATATGGCGACCGTCGTGTTATACGATATTCAAGGTCGATCAGTATTAAGAGAGGATTTAGACCGAAATAGTTATTCGAATAAAATTGATATTTCGGCAATAAGTTCAGGAATTTATATAGTTAAACTGAAGAATGGAAGTTCTAATTTATCCCAGAAAATAATAATTAAATGAATGGTGGCTTTGTTGATAGTAACTTCGTGGATAGAATATAAGATGTTCAATAAAAGATTACACAAATAAGTCTTTTTATTATGTTTTTAGTTTATAGTGATGTTTCTGATCTTTCTATCAAACTAGGATTGCTATTCGTGTTTTAGCAGATTTTCCTGCATTACAACTAATTATGATGGTTATTCACTAATTATAGTGGTTTTTATAGAAAATAATTTGCTTATTTGTTTGAAAAATTTGTTTTAAAGGGAGTTTTATTCTGAATTAGATTTAAAATATCAATTGTACAAAAAGAAAAATTACAATGTTAACAGTAAATAAGAAAATATTTTTTTTAATTGTCTTTATTATTTTCAATTTTACCAGTTTTGGACAGACATTGTGCAATACTACTACCTGCATTACTGTGAGTTCAAGTGAAGATGATGCTGAAGAATTCGAAGACGGTTATTCATACATAGTTAGCAGAGATTTAGAAATGGTATTTGATGATGATTATCCCGATACTGGTTATAGAGGAAACCAACATGTTGGAATTCGATTCAATTCTGTTGACGTCCCTCAAGGCGCAATAATTACAAAGGCTTACATTCAATTCACAGCAGATCCCATAGTAACAGATACTGAACAAGCAAACAGTGGTAATAATGTGGATCCTTGTAATTTAACAATTTTCGGCGAAGCAGTTGACAACGCCACGGCTTTCATTGAACAATTAATCAATATATCAGAAAGACCAAAAACAATTGCAAATGTTACCTGGAGTCCACCGATCTGGCCAACTCCCGGGGCTCAAACATCTGATCAACAGACAGTAGACATTAGCCCTATCATTCAAGAAATAGTTAATCGACCTGGTTATTCATTGAATAACGCAATGGCAATTATAATTACTGGTTCAGGTAGAAGAACGGCCGCCGCATATGACGGTACTCCATTAAAGGCTCCGCAGTTATGTATAGAATATGAATATACAGCTGCTGATTGTGGGCCAGATTATCTTTATGCCTATGGTTGGCAAGGAGGTTTAGACCCAAATGGCAATGCAACAAATGTAGAGGATATATTAGTTAAATATGGAGATGCAACTATTTCGAGCAATACAACATCAAATACTGTAACTGTTAATCCTGAAGCGAGTTTGACTATTATTTCAGGGGTTAGTTTAACCGCAAATAATATCACACTAGAGTCTAGATCTGATAGATATTCCAGTTTGATATCAAATGGCTCGATCAGTGGAACAGTCAATTATAATAGATATATAAATTCTAAGGCTAATGGCAACGATTTAATATCTGCTCCAGTAACAAATACTTCTCAAACATTTGCTAGTTTTGCTGCCATTAATTCTAATATTGTATCTAATACTGCTTTAACAACAGAAAAATTATTCGGTCCATTCGAAAAAACAACAGGCTCATATTTAACTTACGACACGGCCATTTCAGCAGAAGCAAATTTAACTCTTGATGCAGGAATAGGATATAGAACAGCATCAACGGGAACAGGGGGCACTTTTACATTTAACGGAGACGTACTGACAGGCTTGGTAACAACAAGTATTGTAAATTCTGGAGCGCAATATGCAAAATGGAATCTCATAGGTAATCCATACCCTTCATATTTAAAAGTTGATGATGGTGCAAACGGGTTTTTAAATAATACAAATAATACAGCTTTAATTGATCCTAATTCAGTCGGTATCTATGGCTACGATAGCGATGATTCAGTTGGAGGTGGAGGCTCAATTTGGACCATTTATAATTTGGCTAATTCAGATCCTTCTACACTAATAGCTCCTGGTCAAGGATTTTTTGTAGCAACTCAAGTTGGTGGGACAATAAATTTCACTCCTGACATGAGAAGTATAGGAGCAGAGGATGATTTTATTTCGGGTCGCATTTCCTTAGAGGAGAATAATGCCCATTTAAGGCTAAATTTAATTAGTGATACTAATTTTAGTTTAACAGACTTTTATTTTAATGACAATTCATCTTTAGGATTAGATCCTGGATATGACGCCAGTGTTTTTGGTGGTGTAGCACCAGATTTTGCTATTTATTCACATTTAGTAGAAGATAATTCTGGGATAGATTTTGGAATACAATCTTTAGCGTATGCAGATATTAATGATATAATAGTTCCAATTGGAATTAATGCACCGCAAGGAGAACAGTTACGTGTAAAAATAGGAGAATCCACGGTACCTTCAGAGGTAGATATATATTTTCAAGACAATATAGCTAATTCTTCACATTTACTAAACTCAGGTGATTTTGTATTTACTCCTGATTCGGATCTTTCTGGCACGATTCGATTCTATTTGCGTTTTACATCTTCAACTTTAAATTTGGAAGATAGTTCTACGGATGACTTACTAATGTATGCTTCAATCTCACCAAAAACCATCTTTATTAATGGACAACTATCCGATATGGCGACTGTTGTATTATATGACATTCAGGGTCGTTCAGTATTAGTTGAAAATCTTGATCGAAATAGTTATTCGAATAAAATTGATATTTCTGCAATTAGTTCGGGAGTTTATATAGTAAAACTTAAGATGGGATCAATTATTAAGACCCAAAAAGTTATCATTAGGTAATTTAAATCTTTATTTTTCTTTAGTCATAAGTTTATAATACAGCTTATATAATTGATATATAGATCTTTAAATCTAATATATACAGGTTAAACATCGTATAAGGAAAATTACAACTTTCAATTAAAGTTATTCAAAATTTAACTTCGCAAGCTTATAGTGATTTCATTATAATAACGAATGAAAATCCAGATAAATAAGTAAACAACTCAATGAAAAGTACATTATTCGATAAAGTTTGGGATTCACATGTAGTCCGTAAATTAAAAGATGGACCTGACGTCTTATTTATAGACCGTCATTTAATTCATGAAGTAACCAGTCCAGTGGCTTTTCTTGGTTTAAAACAACGGGGTATTGGTGTTTTGTATCCCGAACGCACTTTTGCCACGGCAGACCATAATACGCCAACAATCAATCAGCATTTACCTGTTCAGGATCCTTTATCGGCAAACCAGTTAAAGGCATTGGAAGAAAATTCAAAAGAATACGGAATTATACACTGGGGTTTAGGTCATGAAAAAAATGGAATCGTACATGTAGTAGGACCTGAAAATGGAATTACTCTGCCTGGAGCAACGATAGTCTGTGGTGACTCTCATACATCAACGCATGGTGCTTTTGGAGCTATTGCATTCGGTATAGGTACTTCGGAAGTGGAGATGGTTTTATCCACTCAGTGTATTATGCAGCCAAAACCAAAAAAAATGATGATCAATGTGAATGGAAAGCTTGGTTTTGGAGTGACACCTAAGGATGTGGCATTATATATTATTTCTCAATTATCAACATCAGGAGCTACTGGATATTTTGTAGAATATGCAGGTGAGGTATTCGAAAACATGAGCATGGAAGGGCGCATGACCGTCTGTAATCTTAGTATAGAAATGGGAGCTCGTGGCGGAATGATAGCACCGGATGAAAAGACTTTTGATTACATAAAAGGAAGAATGTTTACCCCAAAAGGTGAAAACTGGGATAAGGCTATGGAATATTGGAAAACTTTAAAAACAGATGATGATGCTATATTTGATAAAGTTTACATTTTTGATGCTGTCGATATAGAACCCATGATCACTTATGGAACAAATCCAGGAATGGGAATGGGTATTTCAAAGAATATACCAACCT
>Ga0316201_10003987_pt1 | contig 11050 bp, 12 predicted proteins | sample CS6wburrow_MG_FD_204516 | JGI IMG/M metagenome (GOLD analysis project Ga0316201, IMG submission 204516) | Coastal sediment microbial communities from Delaware Bay, Delaware, United States - CS-6 worm burrow | ecosystem: Environmental > Aquatic > Marine > Coastal > Sediment | place: USA... | reverse complement strand
CCAGATGCCCGTCCAGCACCTCGGCCCGCCGTTGCTGGTCGCGCGCGTAGCGCAAGATCCCTGTGTTGAGCTTGTGTCGATCGGCGTTGAGGACCTGTAAGACACCGGCGAACAACAGGCTCAGTCGGCGGTCCCGGGTGGCCGGCGGCTGCGCAACGGCGAAAGACTCGATCAGGGCACCCGGTTCGATGCCATCGGTCCGACGCGCGGTCAGCCGACGCACCAGGGCTGCAACCTCGGGATCGCTCGACCATCGCTCGGATAGCCCCTCGACGCTGGGGCCATCCCAGACCACCGCGGCAGACACCTCCGACACCAGCGCCTGTTCGCAGGGCCAGTCGCGATCCTCCGCCGGATCGGCAAAAGCCATCGACCCGTGTATGGCGGTCAGGAGGACCAGGGCCGGAAGACGGATTATCTTCAATTTCATGCTGTTCACTGTTCCCTCACGGCATTGCCGCTCGACTATTTTCGCTGCATCAATCCGCGCGCCGGGTCGTAGCCATAGACAGCACCACCGAGAAACACTGCGAGGGCCCCCGCGACCCAGCCAAGCGCCTCCGGGTTGACCTGGCCATAGAGCGCATGGCGAATCAATTCCACCGCAGACGTAAATGGATTGTAGAGACAGATCTGGTACAGCGGCACGCTGGAATCGCGGATCCGCCACAGCGGATACAGCGCCGACGAGGCGAAGAACATCGGAAAGATCACGAAGTTCATGACCCCGGCGAAGTTCTCCAGTTGGCGGATGAGCGACGACAACAGCAGTCCCAGCGCACCGAGCATCAACCCCGACAGCAGGAGTGCCGGCAACACCAGCAGGTAACCGATCGGCGGCGGTCGGACATCCCAGAACCAGGCGATCGCCAGGAACAGGTAGACCTGCAGGATGGCCACCAGGGTGCCGGCGGTCAGCTTGCATACCAGCAGGTACCAGCGCGGAAAGGGGCTCACCATCAGCAGCCGCATGCTGCCCATCTCGCGGTCGTAGACCATGGACAACGAGCCCTGCATGCCACTGAACAGCAGCACCATCGCCGCCAGCCCGGGGACGATGTACTCCTCGTAGAGGATATACGTCTCGTAAGGCGGAATGATCGACACGCCCAGCACCGAACGGAATCCGGCGGCGAAAATAAACAGCCAGACCAGCGGACGCACCAGCGCACCGAAGAAACGCTCGCGCTGGTGCACGAACCGTAAGGCCTCACGCGTGAAGATCCCGAACAGGCAGCGGGCATACTGAGCCGGACTCACGCCGCCTCCTCCCGGGTCAGCCGGTTGAAGGCCTCCTCGACTGTTTCGGCAGCGGTGCTGCGCAACATGGCCTCGGCAGGGCCCTGTACCAGTACCCGCCCCTGGTGCAATACCACGACCTGGTCGTCGGGACGCACCTCGTCCACCAGATGGGTCGCCCAGAGTACCCCGACACCATGCTCGCTACTCGCTGCACGGACCTGCTCAAGGATCGCCCGACGGCTGTGAATATCCAGTCCGACCGTGGGCTCATCGGCCAGCAGCAGGCGTGGTTGATGCAACAACGCCCGTGCCAGCTCCAGGCGCCGCCGCTGACCACCGCTGAGCTGTCGCACCCGATCCCCACTGCGGTCGATCAACTGGATGTCCCGCAGGGCCTGTTCGACGCGCGTGCCGGCAAGATCCGGGTCGAGGCCCTGCAAGACGCAGAAATACTGCAGGTTCTGACGCAGGCTCAGGTCGAGGTCCAGCGTCGGCTGCTGGAAAACCACCCCGAGTTCCGCCAACGCCTTGCGACCGTTGCTGTGCAGGTCGCGCCCGAGGATGCGGATGCTGCCCTGGCGGCACAGGAACAAGCGCGTGAGCAACGAGAACAGCGTCGTCTTGCCGGCACCGTTGACCCCGAGCAATACACAAAACGCACCGACGGGCACCCGGATGGAGACGTCCTGCAATACGCTCCGCGGGCCATAGGAAAACGCGACATTTTCGATCTCGAGGGCAGCTTGTCCGGCGGTCTCGGGCGACAGGTTCAAGGGGCGACCACCACACCCCACGGCAGCCGGCCGACCGGCACCGTCTTGCGTACCCGCAGCTTCTTCAGATCGATGACCGACATGTCGTTGCTCACACCATTGGTCGTGAACAGGCGCGTGCGATCCGGGGAGAAAGCCATGTTCCAGACCCGTTGGCCGACCAGCAGAAGCTTCTCCACCTCCAGGGTCGTGGTGTCGATGACCGCGACACGTGCGGCCGGACCGAGCGCCACGAAGGCACGCCTGCCGTCGTCAGAGATCTGGATGCCGACCGGCTGTATCGACTCGGCACGAATGCCGGGTATCTCGAAACGGATCTTCTTGATGATCGTCTTGCTGGCCACGTCAATGACGCTAACGCTGCCGCCGATCTCAGACGACACCCAGACCTGCCTGCTGTCGGGTGTGAACTGGGCCACCCGGGGGCGCTGATCGACCAGCACATTAGCCACCACCTCATTTGTCTTGAGGTCTATGAAGTGCGCCATGTTGGTGGTCTCCGAGGTGTTCACCAACCATTGGCCGTCCGCACTGACACCCATACCCTCGGGTTCAACGCCGACCTGGATTTCAACCACCTTCGAGCGATTCTCGACATCGACCACCGTGACCATATTGTCGTCCTCGTTGGCAACGTAGAGATAGCGGCCTTCAGGGCCCAGCGCCAGCAACTCGGGATCGGGGCCCGAGGGCAGCGTATGGGTGACCTTCCGTGTCGCCAGGTCGAGCACCTCGATATGATCCTCGTCGCTGGTGCAGATATACAAAACCTTGTTGTCTTTGCTCAGCGCGATGCCGCGCGGCCGCTGACCGACCTTGACCTGATCCAGCATCTTGAGCGAATCACCGTCGATCACGCTGATGACATTGTCTTTTTCGCTGGACACGTAGACTGTGTAGGCGCCGGCACTCGCGGTTGCTAACAGACCAATGCACAGCAGCAGGATACGGACCCAGGCGGTTCGGGAACGATATGGCATGTCATCTATCTCCTCGTTGCTGTCACGATTGTCGAACTCGGCGGATCGCCCCGCGGCTCACTGGCCACAGCGAACCTCCGGGCGGTCGTATCCGAGCGTGTCGAGCGGTGAGAACTGGTGCAAGAATCCTTCCTGCGGCGATACTGACACCAGGATCCGACGCGACACGATCAGCAGGGGCTGGCGAAGCTGTCCGTTCCAATCGCGGTATGTGACCGGGACCCCCTTGAACGCAGCCAGCTTGAACTCCGGGCTCAGCATGTGCCGGCGCAGCGTCTGCGGGTCGGCCGAATCGGTCCGCGTCGCCGATTCGCCGATACTGCGCACCGCCAGCCAGGCGGCGTAGTCCAGCGGGGTCATCCAACGGCCGGTCTCGGCGTTGAAGCGACGTTGAAACTGGGTGGCACCCCACTGTTCAAAGACGCCGCTCCAGGCCGTGGCCACCAGCCCCTGGGTGCCCCCCACCGGCCGCGGACGATAACTGCGGTAGCTCAGATACTCGCCGAAACGGTCGGCCTCATCGGCCACCAGCAGGATGTCGTAGTCGTCCACCTGGGTGAAGGCATTGACGGCCTGTTGCTCGCTGAAGTGGCCGGAATCGGTACGCCGCGCCCCGGCGTCGAAGGTCCATTCCTTGCGCTCGACGATCTTTCCGCCGAAGCGTTTCGCCGCCCGTCCCAGCGCCTCGGCATAGGCCCGGTCAGCCGGGTCGCGCCCGACCACGAGGAACCACCGGGTCCAGCGTTTCCAGGCCAGGTACTGCGCCAAGGCATCTGCGCGCATGGCGCGACTCGGCGCCGAGTGCAGCAGGTTTTCCCGGCATGCGTCGACGCGCAGACTGTCGTCCGCGGCACCGACGTTGAACAGCAGGCTGTCCGCGGCCTCCGGGAGGTCCGCCAGTTCGAGCAGATCTGCCGCCGGGAGGTTCAGCAGGAACAGGCGCGTACCCTCCGCATACATCGCGCGAAAGGCATCGCTCGGCGCCTCACCCGTGGTCAGCACCACCGGGGTCAAAGAGAACGATTGGCCGGTGAAGCGTCCGGTGGTGTTGTTGTCCCGAATGCCCTGCTCCGCGCCGGCGATAGCGTTATCGTCGATGCGCGGCTCCAGGCTGGTCAGTGGCAGGGATTCGTCCGCCTCGCGGCTCAGCAGTCCGATCTCGAGTGTCATGGACTGAGCGGCCAGCGGAAGTCCTGCAAGAACCAACGCAAGCCAGATTCGCATTTGCATAGAGCATCTCGCCATTGTCAAAAATGCGGGTGTTCCGATAGACGAAGCAAGGCCCATACCACTAACTGCTGCACGCGCCTTGGCAAAGGCCTGCACACGCCACGCAGTACCTCAAGGCAACAAGCCGGCGAGATTGTAGAACGCCACCGCGGCCAGTCTGCAACACAACGTGTCAATTCCGTTACGCACAGCCGGCACGAGGCAGCCTCGCGTGATGCACGAGGCGACACCGCGTGGCCCCTACCCAAGCAGCCGGCCGCGGGTGCTGAAATGCGGCGTCTCTCCCGGACAGCCACGGACCACTGATGGAACGAATATTGCCTGGTACGCAGTATGCTCATCAGGCAGGTCCGCGGGAGAAACCTTCAGTGAAACGTATCTTGCCCCTCCTAATCGCCGTTCTCGTCGCCTATGCAGGGATCGTCCAGGCGCACGGACCCACGCGTAAGAAAGTCCTCATTGAGCGGGAGATCGCCGCCCCGCCGGAGAAGGTCTGGGGCCTGCTCGCCGATTTTCAGGACATGAGCTGGCATCCGGCCGTGACCAAGACCGAAGGCGAGGGTGGTAACGCGCCGGGCGCAACCCGCACCCTGACCCTGGGCAACGGCGGACAGATATTCGAGAAGCTGGAGAAATACGACGCCGACAAAAACTCCCTGTTCTACCGGATCGAGCAGGTCGACGTTAAGGTGCTGCCGGTTACCAACTACTCGTCGTGGATGAACGTAAAACCCGCAGCCGGCGGCAGTGTGGTCACCTGGAAAGGTGCCTTCTACCGCGGTTATCCCAACAACGACCCGCCGCCCGAGCTCAACGACCAGGCCGCGGTGGACGCGGTGACCGGCGTCTACGAACAGGGGCTGGACAACATCAAGAAACTGGCCGAAGGCGATTAGGTGACGGCCGCGGCGCGCCACCACCGCAACGCTGCTGCGCCGCACATCGGTCTGCTGGCGGCCGCGTTGATGTGCGCCGGCTCAGCGACCGGCGAGCCCTTCGCCTTCGTCACCAACCAGGGTGGACACTCGGTATCGATAATCGACCTGGCCAACCGGACCAATACGGCCACCGTGACACTCGGCGAGGCGCCAGCCGGCGTGGCGGTTTCGCGCGACGGACGCCACGCTTTCATCTCGGACCCAAAGACCGGCAAAGTCTACCGGCTCGACGGTACCACCCATCAGGTCACCGCGCAGGGCAGCGCCGGTAAGGGACCACTGGGCATCGCACTGAGCCCGGACGCGCAGCGCGTCTACGTGGCCGACTGGTTCGCCGATCTGCTGTACGTCCTGGACGGCACAACGCTGGCGCAGCTGGCCAGGATCCCGGTAGGCAAGGCGCCCTCCGGCGTGGCGGTCAGCGACGACGGCACACGGGTGTTCGTCGCCGACCGGGACGACGACCGTATCAGCGTGATCGACAGTCAGACCCACAAGGTCATCAACCGGGTAATGACCGGCAAGCGCCCGTTCGGGCTCGCTATCGACCCGGCCGGCGAGCGTCTCTATGTAGCCAATGTCGCCAGCAGCGATGTCACCGTCATCGACGCACACACGCTCCGCCCCATCGCAACCATCCCGGTTGGCAGCACACCTTACGGTGTTGCCGTCGCGCCCGACGGCAGTCGGGTCTACGTAAGCAACCAGCACGACAACAGCGTCTCGGTGATCGACGCACTGCGGCTTGAAGTCACTGCCCAGCCCGAGGTCGGCGAGTTTCCGGAGGGCATCGTGGTCGACCCCACCGGCGAACGCGTATACATAGCCAGCTGGTTCAGCAATGAGTTGCTGGTCCTGGACAGCCGCAAACTCGAGCTGATCGACAGCATTCCCACCGGCGACGGTCCACGTGCGTTCGGCGTGTTCGTGGCCAGCGGCCGGGCAAGACCATGACTAAAATCAGGAGCGAACCATGTACATCGTGAACTACCCGGAAGACTCCACCCTGCGCCGCCATTATGAGTCTGCTGCGGCATTTCGGCGCCAGGCGTTGCTCGCCCTGCCGCCAACCGACTCGGTGCTGCGCCGACACCATGAGCAACTGCTCAGCGCGGCAACCGCGGCGGCGTCGCCACCGAGGCATGCCAAACCGGTGGAATCGTCATCGGCGGCGCCCGTGGCGGCAGCACAGACCAGCAGCGGCGGTGGACTGCTGGGGTGGTTGAAGCGTCTGTTTGCCTGAACTGAGCCACGCCGGGTAGAGCCGGCCATCTTTCATCCACATCAGGACCTCTCGATATGATGCCAAAGTCCGGATTGCTGACGGCATTACTGACCCTGTTGGCCACGTTGGCGCCAACCCCAACCCTGGCCGAGGAACCCGCACCCGTATTGAACCGGGCGCAGGAGCTGGTGTTCATGGGTGAACATCTGCGCCAGACACATCAGGGCCAGCAGCTGGTCTATGACTTCAGGCGCCATGCCACGGGCGAGCCGGACAAGACCGATCAGGTCCTGATGACGGTGACCAGGGTCCGCGACGAGGCACGCCGCGACCTCGCCTTCGAGTTCTTGAGCGGTGCCGATCGCCTGGATTTTCCCGACGCGCAGGGCTATCGCGGCAACCCGATCGCGGTGCAGTTCCTGGAACGCGACATTCGCGAGATGGCGAAGCGTACCGGCACACCGATCGCCCACTTCCGCAACCGTATCCGCAGGTCATTCAGCACGCCGCAGATCTCCGAGACTCGCATCACCGTCGGTGACAAACTGGTGGATGCGACCGAGATCACGGTCACGCCGTTCAGCCAGGACCCGGGTATCGCAAAGCTGGATGGTTACGCCGGAAAGGAGTATCTGTTCGTCTATTCAGACCAGGTTCCCGGCGACCTGTTCCGGATACGCACGCGGATGTCGGGCGCGGACGGCGTGGCACTGGAGGAGGAGCTCCGCTTCAAGCGCTCGTCCGACGCGCTGTGAGCCCGACAGTGCCAGGTAGCACGAAACGCCCCGATTCCCTTTTGCCAGAGGAGTATTCCCGGTGAAGCATTCGATCCTGTTCATGGTGGCCTGTGCCGCCGTCGTGACGTCGACCCGGTCAACGGCCGTCGATTGTCCGCAATCCACGCCGCCAACCCCCTACCCTACGACAGTGGTCGCCGACTATGTCCTGGGCTGCATGCTGTCGAACGGCACCTCGCCGGATTCGCTGCGCAAGTGCTCGTGCAGCATCGATTTCATTGTCGAGTCGATCCCCTACGAAGAATACGAAAGGGTCGAGACGCTGCTGCGCCTGCAGCAGATGCCGGGCGCAGGACGGGGCGTCGTCTACAAGGAATCCAATTGGGCGAAGAATGCCGTCGTCCGTCTGCGCGAGGTACAGGCGGAATCGACGCTGCGCTGCTTCTGACAACGGGTCGCGGACCCTGAGCCGCGCCTCGGATCAGTGACGCGCAGTCACCGCCATGGCGAAGGGCCGACGCCTACCGCACCGGGCCCGAAGGGAATTTCTGCTCGAACTGCCGGCCCTGCGTATCTTTGACCTGCACGTCGAACTCACCGTCGCCGCTATCCGGTGCAAAACCGAACGCGATGGTGGGGTTCTCGCTGATCGAGATGTCGGTTTCGACCTTGAACAGCGGCGCCCCCTTGTAGCTGACCTCGATGCTGCGCACATAGTCCGCCGGGATGAAATTGCGCGAGATCTGGTCGAACTGCAAACCGGAGCTGTTCGGATGTCGAACCATCAATTTGGCCAGCAACAGATCGTCCGTATCATCTTCAGCCAACAGCAGCTTCATCTTGCCCAGCTGGGCGGCGGCCGCAGCCGGATCCTTCAGCGCGGGCGCAGAACACCCACCGGACGCCTTGACGAAATTGGCGGTCATGAAGGTGTCGCCGTTGTTCAGTTCGGCCAGCACGCGCACGTGGGTATAGGCGTTGACACGGACCCGCATCGAGATGGTCTTCCAGTCGCGGTCGCCGGGAAAATCGAAAACCGCCGCCACCGGTGACGGATTGTCGTCGATGACCAGGTAAAGCTTGCTGATGTGGTGCCCGCGGGTCTGCTCAAACTTGGTGCTGATGTCGATCGGCACCACCGCGGCATCCAGCGCACGCGTCGGTGTGCTCAACGCGATCATGTCGGTACCATCGCGCACGACCCTGTCGCCCAGCAGGGCCTCTTTGATCTGCGGCCAGCGGCCCTCCTTGGACTCCTGTACCGCCTGAGCGGCCGCACCCAGACACAACAACAGCAGGCCAGACAGCGCTGGCAGAGTGTATCGGTGCCGGATCGCTTTGCGCATCAAGCGTCCCAAATCTGGAGCAGGCATCGTGGGATTCCTCCAGGCCCTGCGGCCGAATGGCGGACTATGGGTCGATGGATCCAAGTTCGATGCCAAGATCCGGGATGTCCTGGTCGAACAGGGGTTATTCCCACTCCAGTTCCACGAACGCGGCGGTCACGTTGCGGCCGTGATAGTCGTCGAACAGCAGCCAGTGGCCGCGTTGATCCTGTCCCACTGTTTCAACGGCGCGGCGGATGTCACCACCGGTGCGGATCACGCGGCGCACCCCCTCGGCAAGCGTCTGCAGATAGGTCCGCTGGCGCCCGAGGTCCTCCTTCCAGTCACCGCGTACAGGACCGTGCCCCGGCACCACGATCGTGGGCTCAAGCCGCGCGAGCCCGTCCATCACCGCCAACCAGCCGAGCAGGTTGCCGTCGACCACCGGGATACGGTCCACGAACAACAGGTCCGACAGCCAGAGCAGGCCGGTCTCCCGGTCCAGTACGCTGAGGTCATTGTTGGTGTGCGCGGTGGGATAGGCGTGCAGCACCAGCGTCCGTCCACCCAGGTCCAGCTCGCGATCCTGCCCGACCGCAACCTGGGCGCCGGGCAATACCACCCGGGTGCCGGCGGCGCGCTCACCCAGATAGTCCAGTACCGGGTTCAGGTAGGCATCACGGCGATGGTTCAGCGCGTCAGCCAGGTTGGCGTGGCCGATGACCTCGATACCCCGTTCAGCGAACGCAGCGGCGCCGAGAACGTGATCCGGGTGCATGTGGGTCAGCACCAGCCAGGCGATGGGAAGGTCCGTGACCTGCCGCACCGCCTGCAGTACCGCCTCGCCCTCGGCATGGCTGCCACCCGAGTCGATAACCGCGACACGCTCGCGGCCGACGATGAAGCCCAGGTTGGCGATATGGCCATCATTGTGCGCGTCCGCCACCTCCTGCACCCCCGGGCGCAGATAGACCCCCGGTGCGATCTCGGTAAAGCCGGCAGGTTCCGCGGCCCCTGCGGCGGCCAGCGCAGACAGGAGCAGGAACACTGCAAAACGGCGGATCGAATCACACACGGTTGTCTCCTCATACGAGTGCTGGCCCACGACTTGCTTGTACGTGAGGTTACTGAGAACGCAGTCGTCGCACGGCGACGTTGGCCGAACACGACGCAATTCGCGCGCCATGCTGCCGCCGATCGGCAGCCTTTGCGGCGCTCCAATCCATCCCATGGAGGCCTGGATGCCCGGATTGTCATCTCCAAGCCACAAGGCCTTGCGAGGCCCTCAAGGTCTCGCCGCAGTGGCGCTCATGCTCACGATCCTGCTGCTCCCTGTCCAGTCCATGAGCGCACCCACGCCGCTACGGATCGCGGTTCTCAAGTTCGGCACCGCAAGCTGGGAACTGGACACCGTACGCCACCACGGTCTGGACCGGGAACACGGCATCGAGCTGCAGGTGCTCGAACTCGCCGGCAAACAGGCAACCATGGTGGCACTGCAAGGAGGCGCGGTCGACATGGCGCTGAACGACTGGCTATGGGTGTCACGGCAGCGCGCGGCCGGCAGGGACCTGAGCTTCGTGTCCTATTCCACCGCAGCCGGATCACTCGTGGTACCGAACGACTCGGACATCCGCTCCCTTGTGGATCTTCCGGGGAAACGCGTCGGCGTCGCCGGCGGCCCTCTGGACAAAAACTGGTTGCTGTTCCGGGCCCTGCTGATGAACAGCGGCGAACAAGACCTGGCCGACACGGTGATACCGGTGTTCGGTGCACCGCCGCTGCTGAATCAGCAACTGGAACAGGGACGAATCGACGCAGTGATCAACTTCTGGCCCTACGTGGCGCGCCTGCGGGCCAAAGGGATGCGGGTGGTGATCGATGCCCAGGAGGCGGTCCGCCGGCTCGGCCTCGATGCCGAACTGCCGCTGATCGGCTACGTCTTCGACGCAGGGTGGGCGCGTGCCCATCCTGACGTCATCGGCGGATTCCAGGCGGCGATTGCCGATGCACGAGCTCTGCTGATCCGCTCGGATGCTGAATGGGATCGCTTGCGACCGGCGATGGCGGCGGCCGACGAAGCCGAATTCGCGGCACTGCGCAGCGGCTTCCGCAACGGAATTCCGCAGTCAATGAGCCCATTGAAGGTACTGGCTGCCGCCCGGCTCTGGTCTCTGCTGGCGGATATCGGCGGCCCGGATCTGGTTGGCCCGGCACGGGCACTGAGCCCGGGGACCTTCTGGGGAACGGGTAGCGAGTGAAGCCCTATGTTGCGCAATGTACCGGCCGTCGTCCTGCGACTGGGTTCCGCCGCGACGCTGCTGTCGGTGTGGCAGCTTGCAGCGACGCTGCTCGCCGACCCGCTGCTACCCACGCCGGTGGACGTGCTGACGCTGGCCTGGCGCGAGACGACGCAAGGCCCGCTGCTGGGCCACCTGGGCGCGACACTGCGCCGGGTAGCCCTGGCGTTCCTTATCGCCATGCTCGTGGGCAGTGCCGTGGGCATCTTGATGGGGCGCTCGCGCACCGCCGACCTGGTGCTCGACCCCTGGCTGATTCTGTTTCTCAACGTCCCGGCGCTGGTGGTCATCGTGCTTGGC
>Ga0316201_10003986_pt1 | contig 11050 bp, 8 predicted proteins | sample CS6wburrow_MG_FD_204516 | JGI IMG/M metagenome (GOLD analysis project Ga0316201, IMG submission 204516) | Coastal sediment microbial communities from Delaware Bay, Delaware, United States - CS-6 worm burrow | ecosystem: Environmental > Aquatic > Marine > Coastal > Sediment | place: USA: Delaware... | reverse complement strand
TAGGTCTAGGTTGGTGCTTGTGCGGGGGTTGTTGGGTCTGGCATGAGCTGCCGTGATGTGGGTCTTGAGATGGGATTCCTCCCTGAATATCTGACGGCAGGGTTGGCAGCGGTGGAGGCGGCATCGGGTGAGGTTGTGGGATGCGATATTGCCGATTTCTGCTGCTGTATGCACTGGGGATGAGCTGCTTTATAAGTTGTGGCCTTTTTCGTTATAAGGCCACCTTACAATGGTGTTGTAGGACTTATGACTGTTTTTTCGGGTTGTTTTGGGAGTTTGTGGGGTGGGGCTTAAGGGCAGAAAATGTCAATGATTTGCCAGTAAATGACACCTAGACGGCCGCGCCAGGCAGCAGGCTGTTCTGGCTCGTTTTGACAAGAGAAGGGAACGCCCCATAAATGATCTTGCACACACACGGATGAGTGTTCTACAATGCATTGTCTAGACATGAACATGAACATAAAAAAGCACATGATGGGTTCACTCTGTTCGATTAGTTGAAGTTACGCACTAAAAACAAGGTGGGGTGCCAGGCTCACAGGGCTTAAGTCCAGCTAACTCCATGGTCAGTGAATGTCACATTTTTGCTGATCCTCTTGGCCAAGAAATCAACCGATCCAACCCTCTTGCGCTTCTTGCTGATGGCACTGACAGTGGCTGTCTTCTCAGTCAGGTCCCCGTTCCCTGCAGCAGATCCAGATCGTTTGGCGACTTTCATGGGTGACACTCGATAGAAGCGAGGATGCTTGTGGGGGCCTTCCAACATCACAATGGTGGGACAGTCTCTGAACACTTCCTCATTGATGTAATCACATTTGACAAACTCCATGGGTCCAGGGGGTTCGAGATTTGGAAGAGCTGGATCACTCACCTCTGTTGCTGCTGCTGCTGCTTCATTCTTCCTGCCACGGCTGTTGTGGGACACCATCTTTCGTTCCATTGTGTCGCGCTGTTTTCAGGTGTGGCTGTGTCCACTGTTTGCTTGTGATTGAACACATGAAATTTTGATGCACCCACTAGCTAGTGGGTGAGCGCCCTTTTATTATTGTTAATTGTCAACTGCTGCACTGTTTTGCCATCATTCACATCATGGCGCCAAAAAGGAATGGAAGAATGGCGCCAAGAGTCCCTGCCATTTGTTTCCAAGGGTGACCTTGGGGGGCAGTGCAAAAGCTAAACCGGCTGCCTCCCTCTGGCCACACATGTGCGGCAGTGGTGACATGGCCAGTGAGAGGGAGGACTGTGCTCCACTAGTACTAGTAGCTAGCTAGCTAGAATAACTTCAGAATGAAGCTAAAATTTTAGACGAAAAAAGGATTAGAAACTCCCACCTTATGCGGCACTGAAGTTCTCCACGGTCCAGAATGTGAAAGCCATCTTCCGCCAATGACACAGCTAAACAAAAACCAGATCGAGCCCTGATTGGTCATTGTATTGTTAGCTAATTATTTATTTAGCAAACATTCAACTGCCGGGACAGATAGTAGGATTGCTACTACTACTACTAGCTAGCTAGTGCCTTGGCAGCAAACAACACACGAACAAAGCAGGTTTCCTGTTGTTTCTGACCAAAGCTTTCTGCCGTTGTTCATGATGTGTCACTCCCTCCCTTTAAACCATCATTAATTTGGCTTCGACTGTTTAATTCACAGGTCACTGCTTTCATCTTCCACAAAGTGGAATAAGTACGCGATCATGTTGCATGACAATGGGTGTTGTTGTCATCGCTGTGACAGCATGCAAAGAAGAGTGGCATCCTGCGTGTCCAGCACCTCCGCTGCTGTTGTCGTCTTTTATTATTTATCACTGTTGTGACACTGTCACGATCATCATTGCACACATCACAAAAGGGTCACCATCAGTCAAAAAGGCAAGCTCAATCAACTATTATGGCAACAACACACATGTGTGATGACATCTTTTGTGTTTTGTGTGTGTGGTGCTTTCACACGAACCATCTGCCAAAAGATATGTCAGTTGGGTCAGCATGCAACCAATCTACTGTACTAGCTAGCTAGCTAGTACTGCTGTTTTGGGACGACGTCATGTGCATGAGCTCTCGATCCTGTTTCAGCCGTGACTGACCATTTCTGTCCCGTTTCGAGACAGAATTTTTTTTTTTTCTGTCTCGAAACAGGACTCCTGTGACTGAAGAGCCCATCCGTTGGACAGTTGGATCGTTTTTTTCGATGATGGCTGGCAAGATGCACGCGCTCATTGCGTCAGTTGGGTCAGCAACCAATCTACTGTGCATTGTACTAGCTACTAGTAGTACTGCTTTTGGGGACACATGTACATGAGCTCATGATCGAGCTCTCAATCCTGTTTCAGCCGTGACTGTCCATTTCTGTCCCGTTTCGAGACAGAATTTTAGTTTTTTCTGTCTCGAAATGGGACTCCTGTGACTGAGGTCTTTCCAACACATGCGTCATTGGAAAGATATGAAGAATCTCAACTGCGACACATGCGTGTGTATGTGTCATGGGAAAGATACGAAGAATCGCAACTGCGACACAGGTGCCAAGCTACGCAGTCTTTCCAACACACCTGCAATTATCACGGATGGATCTTTAAGATCCAACAAACTAAACAACAACAAGAAGCAAAACAGAGCCAACAACAGCAATAGGAGAGACAACAAGAAACGAAATACTGCATTTATCTCTGATACTTTTGTGGATAATAACGCAGGGAGAAACGCAAGCTGTGACAACGATTTGTGATTACTGTAAGTATCTTCTTTTGTCTTGGCTGCTGAGTAGTACTCTTTTTGCGTGGTTTGCCAATTTTGGTTATTGCGTGGTTTGCCAATTTTGGTTATCGCGAGCCAGGTGTGTTGTCAGAAGAGAAATGGACGCTCCCAATGACGAGGCAGCAGGCTCCGCCACCAACAACAGCAGTGACCAAGGAGGCACTGTCGGATACTACTGGTCAGATGACCCAACATGGGCGCCGATTCCTGGGCCCATGTCAAGAACTACATGGATTCGGAGGAGGCCAATTCCCGGCTCCATGACAACAACAACAACACCCCCCACTGATGACGGGCGGAAGACAGATGACTGCAAGGTTAGTCGTAGTGCATGGGTTGCATGGGTGTCGTGGCAATTTCTTTTCAGCTAACTTAGCTAACTGCGTCACTCACAACTGTTGTTTCGCAGCCTGCTCACTTACCAGTAGCCCAGGCTGTTGTTGTTGACACTCAGCCCACTCTGCAGGCTGGCATCTTGCCCGTTGCTCAGGCTTCCGCTGGCTTGCCTGCCACCCAGGCTGTAGCTGAGCAAGTAGCAGCTGCTGTCAGGCCAGACGCTGGCGTCGCAGCCATCAGGCCAGGAACTAAGCGAAAAGCAGCAGCAGCAGCAGCAGCAGCCATCAGGCCCGCCAACAGGGGCCGTCGCCTGTCTGCCAGACTTACCGCCGCCAAGGCCTTTGGTGCGCTCTCAACAGACCGTCAGTATAGTGTGTTGATGTACAGGTTCCAAGCATGGGAAACGTCAAACAAGTTGGACACGTCCATCTGCAATGACATTTTCCGCAACATAGTTGACCGTTCGGAGCTCGAAACCTTGGCAGTGTTTGATTCTGAGGCTGGCCAGCATTTTGCCATGATTGGCGAGGCCTCTCTCTACGTCGCTCATTCGATGGACGTGTTCACTGATGTCGTGCGCTCAATAATCACCTTGGAGCCCACCAAGGTGAAGCTGATCAGTTTTGTTCTATCTAAACTGAGGGAATACGAACAACGCGTCTTGGAGAAGGCATGGGCTGCAACGAAGACCAGAATTATGAAGCACGTCCCCCAGGTGTACTCGGAAACGGTCACCTTCCCGTATGAGGATCCCCAGAACCCGCAGCAGGACAAAGTCCTTCCCGTCGGCATCCTTGACACTGTGAGCTACAAGAAGACCCTCATACCTCTCTTTGTCGGGGAATTCCACAAGAAAATCAGAGACACGACCAATGACATCCGCAAGAAGTGTGCCGAGCTATGCAAGGACAGAACCAGGGAGTATTTGGACCTCACCCTGGAGGAAGACGAAGTCCCCACGGAGGAGTTTATCTTGCGACCGCATGAGGTTGACGCGCTCATCAAAGCTGGTAACAGAGAGTTCCAGAAAGCCCATGCTAATTTTTACGAACGCGCCAGGCAAGCCATGTTTCATTCCCACGTGTGACTGCCCGCTTTTCACCTGTCCCTCCCAGTCCCCTGGAATCAACAGCGTGTGGTAGTTTTGGTAGAACCGTGAATTAAATGCACCTAGTTAATTGCACCTGGTACGTAAGCACTGCGATGGCTGTTGTTCTCTCTGTGTGCACGACTGTCAACTAATAATTCAAAATTGTTTTTTGATCTTTCAGTTTGATGCAATTTGAAATCTGCCAGCAACTGGTCTGGCACATTTGAGTCGTGACACCGGACTGTTTCCATTTTTGGGCAAGACCCATCCACGCAGCGAAATGTCCACGGCGTGTCTGTTGCATCCTCGAAACGGACTGTGAGTGCCAACGTTTTCTCTCTATCCATCGCTGCATGGGCTGTCACTACCGATTCTCTCTGAAGTCTCACAACTTTCTCTCCCTGTAGATTCATCATCTCTCTGCCCAACGCAACCCTGCATTTATCTATCTGCGCTAGCTTCATTTGCTCCGACCGCCAAGATGTCCCATCGCCGCCGCCACAGCAACCTCAGCAGCAGAGGAGTGCGTCAATACCAAATTGGAGTGACCATGAACCATCCCCATGGGCGCTACAGCAACGACACTGACCACCACCCGGGAGCTCCCAATATCCACATTAGTGGTGGACAGAACTACTTGTACTTTGGCAATGGTAGTGGATCTGCAAGACGCGGAATCCTTCGCAACACCAATCCTCCTGCCCCCCACGTCCACTTCGCTGTTGGTGGGACCGATGCCTCCCTCCGTTCCACAAGAGGCGACCCATCCATGATTTTTGGTGCTGCGGACGGTGACGACGATGACGATCTCTACTACTCGCCGCTTTGCATCTCTCCTCCTCGGCAGCGCCACGAACACTTGGTAGAATTTTTGACCGACGCCCCGCGACCACCCAGCCCACCCGCAGTCCCCAGGGTGTTGCATGTGGGTGGGATTAACCTTCACGACTCTGTTGGGCACCTCAACGGGCGCCTCTCTCGCTACAACCTAACGCTGAATGGCGAGACCCGACCCTACCCCTTGTATGTGCTGGATAACCATGCCCCATCCTTTGCAGCTCATCTCCTTGACCATTACAACACGTTTGTGTATGACCCAAGAGGCTATGTCAACTGCCTAACTCGATTGTGGAACCACCCTGACTTCAACACTGGTGCTGGCCCCATTCAAACGATGGCGATTGCAGACACGACTGCGGCTGCTGCTCTCATCTGTTGTCAGTATGCGGCTGGTGCTGGCATGCAACCCAGTTACACCCAGCGCAGTCTGTCGCAGTGGGCAATGTCAAACACCCTTTTCTATGAGCGAGCTTCAGTCATGGCAGCCAACATTGTCGCGAACCACAACCTCCCCGCATTTGGACCGATTCCACAGTTGCGGGTGGAAACAATCATGAATTACAACCTTTACTCGAGGTTGGTCCAGCTCAGGAATAAGCTCTCCCTGAATGGAGTTGTCAGCGAGAATGGCAACGGCGTTGTTTCACCCACCGACATCACCCAGGCAATGTACCTTCCTTTGTTTCTTTTCTTTGACACGTTCCTGAGAGCCCCCCAATGGAGGGGCTGCGTCAACACAACACAGCTGTGGGTCGGCGAGCCCCAGGAGGTCAACCGAGTTATGAACAACATCCGCCTCTACGATCATCCAGCCCTCTGAGAGAGGATGGCTATTAAAGCCCCTGCTCTGGAGAATGCCTCACCAACCCAGCCACCGCTCCCCCTGTTTGCATTGTTTGTCCTCGTTTGTCCTGGTTTGCTTTCTAATTCATTATTCTAAATTCACTTCAACAAACTATGTTTTCTTATGCCGCCTCTCTTTCCCTCGATCCTTTGTCTCGTGACAGGACATCTGTCACCATGTCCCAGGATAGCAGTAGCTTGGTGAGTGATGGCAGACCAAAAATGGTTTCAGTTAGCCACACAGCTGACTCTGAGAGCTTCAGGGACAGTGAGCTCCCAGTGGATGGTGAGCACCAGTTTGACCCAGCTGCCATCTTTCAGCAGTGGAGTCACGGACAGGAAACTCAATGGTGGACTAGGTTCCTTGTCAACGTCGAGAACACATCCAAGATGATAGGGTCACTCTCCACAGCAGCATTGAAGGATCCTGAAAAGTTTCGACAGCTGTTGGTTGATGCTGGAAGCCCCTATGCCTTCTCAAATAAAGGGGACCAAGACAATCCTGCCGCCCTGTATGAACGTTGCATGATAGCCTTCAGTTTGTCAGTCTTTGGGGCCCAGGAGAATGGCCTCAGGGAGCTCCTAACAAACAGGCACAGCTGCAAGCATCAGGGTGCCATCACTGTCTCCAGTGATGTTGCCAAGGACAGGGACATTGGGAAAGACATGAAAGCTAAAGCTGTGTCACGGCTTCTTTGGGTTCTTCATTATCTCTTGCGTGACTCGCCCAAGTCCTTCCCCATTCTCAGGTCTGTCATGGGCCATCAGGGCAAGGCTGGGACTGCGCCCAGCGAACTGCAAGGGAAGTGCATCCTTGACGTTGCCGAGGCAATGCCAGGCATTCTGGACCGGCTCCTCCAGGCAGGCTATGGGTTCCCCTTTGCAAGGATTAACACATTCCTGGAATGCTTTGCCATCACACAAAGAGGCTGCTTTGTGCCAGGTGACAGCGACAGCAGAAAGGTGATCTACACCAGGACTGATGAGCCTAGTGTCGACAGCATTTATAAAGTCCTGCTGAAGGTGGAGGATTGTCTGGCGCAGAAGAAAGGAAGGAACGAAGCGGCAACCCTCCCGCTGTGTGATGCATGCATCCAAATCGAGAGTGCTGATGCTCAAGACATTGCGCTCAGCGTGTTCAGGACCCATCCCCAGTGCTGGGACAGCATCCGGGTTTTGGGAATCGATGCCTACAACAACAACGCCGATGAAATTCAGAAGGCATGGGAAGAACAGTCAGCTAATCCCCAAGGCAGAAAAAACAAACTGCGAGTGACTTTGTTCAAGGAACTAAACAATAACATCAGTCCGGATGCAATCAACAGCGATGAAGAGTCTGAGGATGGCGATGGCATGACATTCCTTGACCAAACCATGAACAGGAAGGCCCTGCATGCCTTCTTAGAATCGCACAATGTTGTGATAACAAAAGCTGAAACAAAGTCGCAAGCGCGAAAGAACACACAGCATAAGGAATCGGCAAAAGTGAAGAAGGCGAAACAGTTCCAGCCCAACCTGAGGAAGCATGCACTTGCGCTAGCTGCTCATGCTCTGCAGAAGGACCTTCTGAATGATGGAAGACCACTGGACATTCAGTTGGAAAGCGGTCTCAAAATGTGGGAAGCTGAGTTGGAATTTGTGCCCACCTCAGAGTGCCGAGAGCCAGAGTGGACGAGTCAGGGACAACTGGAAGTGCAGCTGTTGAAGCTGGGAGACGGAGGGGCTCCTCACGTGTTTCTCATTGACAATGCCTTCTCAGAGGAGTTTCTCACCAAGGACAGGGAGGTCATCAACGCGCAACCAATGTGCCAGGACACAAAGAGCGATGGCGGTCAATCGTCCATTGGAGCTTTCTTCCGTTGCCCTAGCTGCCACCAAGAAGGTGGGGAGTGTCAGGAGGAACGAGGAGAGACTTTCCAAGGTCCGCTGATGAAGGTGGGCAAAAACAACAGCGTGGCCACCCTTCCAGCTTCTGATTGGGAATCCCACAAGATGAGCATGGCAACAGAGGTTTGCAACAGAGTCATCGATTACGCCAATCAGGTGCTGGCTGCGATTCACAAACAACTGGTGATGGAGAGGAGGAGTGATGGTGACGTCACAGCCGGCTCCACTGCAACGGAGTCCCAACCAGGTGAGGACAATGTGGCCGCCGCACACGGTGCTGAGGCCACTGAGATGTCAGTCAACAAAGATGTGGCTGCCGTGACAGTGACCGAACCAGCTGAGGGCAGTCCCGCTGCAGCGGATGTTGATGCATCTGAGACTGCACCACTGGCACAGGTGCAGGTCCCAGCCCCAGCCAATGGTGATGTTGCAGCCAACCGAGATGTGGTTGCCGCAGCCTTCGTGACCCAACCAGATGAGGGCAACGAGGCACCCCCAGATTTGTTGACGACAGTCGACCCACGTTCTGCTGCCACAGCAGGCGAAGATGAGCCTGACCCAGCTGAGGTGGCTTGTTTGGTGAACAGAGATAAACCAGCCCAAGATGGTGATGCCTCCCACTTGGAGGTCCCCAACCCTCTGTTCCTTCTCTCGGAGGAAGAGCTGGGGAAGATTGTGACTGACATGTTCCCACAGGGTTTCTGCGCTGTTGACCATGATCCGCAACACCATGGCCTTTCACCTACTGAGATATTTGAATCTGACTGCAAACCGATTCCGCGATTCTTTGCCAATGCGGTGATTGTCAAGTTGGGGAAGAAGGCCAAGTACCACTTGCACCAGGATGCATCTTATGCCCTGAACTCAATTCTCACCAAGCTATTGGGGTGCGTGGCAAATGAAGGCTTCCTCCCTTACCGCTCTGAAATGATGGTCTTCACGATTGTCACTGGGTTGGGTTCATGCAAGGCTGAACTAAAATGGATGCGTGACGGATCAAAGATTGGCTCTGTCATGACAACCGGCAATTGTGTCCACCTGCAACTCCCAGGTGTTCAAGACGACAACATCATGCACCAGAGTGATTTCGTTGACAAAGAAGCAGCCAGGAGGTCTGCTGTGGCCGGTCAGGCAGAGTGCAGGAGGGGCATTTACACCTACCGCTGCGTCTTGTGCCCCATTTGCGACCACACAGACTACTCTCTTGGGATCGAGCTGGATGACTTGGGCCATGACAAGAGAAAGACTTCCAAACCTTGGCGCAGGTACTGTCTGGTTAACGCCATGGGCCCTGGAATTAGGCAAGAAGTTGACACAATCGTTGCCCCGATAAATGATCTCCCCGACGACGCAACCAGGCCAACCAAACGACTGAAGACGAAGGATGACGCGGCAGCAGAATACCCCCACAAGGTTCCAATGCCATCAACGTTTGGCAAAATGCCTAAGCCTTTAAGCAGACAACCGGAGCCAACGAGGAAGCTGAAGAAGCCACCCAGGACGGTCGGCTTGCCTCAGCCATTGAGGAAGGACCAGGTTTCTCACCATGAATTGGTGAGGAAAGCGGTGCAGCTTGGACTTGTCTTCAGGATCGAGGACTCCGATGAACAAAGAATCATGGACCAGCCGCTTTTCCTCGCCAATGACGACCACGTGCCTGGAGGTCGCTTGTTTGTGCCGGGTGAAGAGGTCGCCTTTGACCAGCTGCCCCTTGCTCACAGCAGCACCCAAACGTGCGTGGTGGACCCAAAACATCCAATTTGTGTTGTGTTTGTGCATGCCTACAAGAACGAACATTCTTCCTTTGATGCAGTGAGATCCGACGCAGTGAAGACGATGGAGCTTAGCTGCAAGATGAAAGAGCATGAGGATGTTCTCGAATCTTTGCCCGAAGACGGCGGAGACAGCGATGCATCATCTCGCCGTCTTCAGGCCACGACTGCGTTGACTAGGCTGCGGGAGGAATTCATAGCGGTGGATGAAACCCATGATGCAGTGTGTGCCAACGGGTTTGCCGGTTCCATGCAAAAACAAGACCTGACAATCCCTTCGGCCAGGAAGATGCAACCAAGCGATCCCACCATCCTCACCGGTTTCACCCAGAAAACAAGTAACCCAGAAAATGCCGCGTTCGAAGTGTGTCGTGAGAAGGGGAGGGTCCTAGCAGTCTTCGTGTGCGACCATACTTGGGGGTGCCCAAGCTGGCTGCCTCCAAAGAAGGACAAGACCAAGAGGGGAAAGGCCAAGGCAGGTGACGAGCAACTGACAGAAGAGACTAATGCCCTTGATGAGGATCCAAAAGTGAGCCCAAAGGACATGGTCAGGTTCATTGGCTACATGCATGTTGCCGAGTCTAAATCATGCACCTTCACGAGGGAGGAAATCAAGCAGCGCTTCCCAGGCGACGACATGCAGAAGTACTACTACAGAAACCTTTACAACGTCTCCCACATGCGAGAGGGGTGCCTAGTTTACAAACTGAAGAAAGTGTTTAGCCCACAGGACACGCTGGAAGCATACAAGGTGTTTCGAAACCGTCTGGAGCCGCGTCGATCCCCAGTTTTTGAAGATGTGACTGTCTGGAATGGAGACAAGCGATGCCTGCAGGTCAGCCAGGAGAGTGTGGTTGCCAGCCAGGAAAGGGAGCGGGCAGATGCTGCGGAGGGGGTGCCTGATGCCGACCGAATTGACCCACCACACATTGCTCACATTTCCTCTTGCAACATCCGCCAGCTGCTATGCGACACACTCAACACAAAGGAATCCTTCAGGGAGATGTTTGAGTCACAGAGAGACGAGAATCTGGGCGGCTTTCTGCACCCGGAAACATACCACCACTCTCTCACGGTCAAGGATGCCGCAATTGCAGCCATGCATGTTCAGGCAGCAGCTGCCTTGAGGGCCTTGAGGGAGTGTTCCACCAAGCAAATGCCGGACCCCAAGGACTCAGAGCAACAGGTCACAGTCGCCACCCCTCTCGTTGGAGGGACTTCTGACTGGCTTCCTGACTCGCTCAGAATGACCCCATTGCCTTGCAGCAACAGCGACCTTGATGTGGCCACCCAGTTTACTGTGATGCAGGGGAGAAAATTGCTGGAGCATGTGTTCAACATCCAGGGAGCCGAGGACCGGACATTTGTTGATCCATTGGGCCAGCAGCATCAATGCCCCGAGGATGGTGAGGCGACACTGAGAAAACTGGCAAAGGTGCTTGTGAACAAAGGAACCAGGGAGGAGCTTGTCATGTCATATGAGATAACCCCAGAGAACCTGCGGGACCCAGCCATGTGTCACGTGCTGAC
>Ga0316201_10003985_pt1 | contig 11050 bp, 7 predicted proteins | sample CS6wburrow_MG_FD_204516 | JGI IMG/M metagenome (GOLD analysis project Ga0316201, IMG submission 204516) | Coastal sediment microbial communities from Delaware Bay, Delaware, United States - CS-6 worm burrow | ecosystem: Environmental > Aquatic > Marine > Coastal > Sediment | place: USA: Delaware... | reverse complement strand
CAAAAGAAGGGTGTGACGGTGGCCTTCGAGGCCGCGGTCGCCGGTGGGATACCGATCATCAAGGCGCTGCGTGAAGGTCTGGCGGCGAACCACATCGAGTGGATCGCCGGGATCATCAACGGCACCGGGAATTTCATCCTTACCGAGATGAGGGACAAGGGGCGCGAGTTTGACGATGTTCTGGCGGAGGCACAGGCACTGGGATATGCAGAGGCCGACCCGACGTTCGATGTCGAGGGCATTGACGCCGCGCACAAGCTGACCATTCTTGCGTCTCTGGCGTTTGGGATCCCCTTGCAGTTCGACAAATGCTACACGGAAGGTATCAGCCGTATCGAGCCGCAAGATGTCGCTTATGCGGAAGAGTTCGGTTACCGAATCAAGCATCTGGGTGTGACCCGCCGTACCGAAAAAGGGATCGAGCTGCGTGTGCACCCGACGCTGATCCCCGAGCGTCGTCTCATTGCCAATGTCGATGGTGTGATGAATGCCGTGCTAGTCAAGGGCGATGCCGTTGGTCCGACGCTTTATTATGGCGCCGGTGCAGGTTCACTGCCGACCGCATCCGCGGTAGTGGCCGATATCATCGATGTGGCCCGAACGCTTACTACAGACCCCGAGAACCGAGTGCCGCACCTGGCCTTCCAACCCGGAGAACTGTCGGATATGCCGGTGCTGTCCATAGACGACGTGGTCACGGCCTACTATCTCCGCATGACGGTTGAGGATCGCCCCGGGGTGCTTGCGGCCGTGTCCGGTATCCTGAGCGAGCACGGCATCAGTATCGAGGCTATGCAGCAGAAGGAGCCGGCGGAGGGCGAGACCCAGGTCCCACTGGTAATGCTCACCCAGCACGTGCGAGAGTCGCAGATGAACGCCGCACTGGGCGGGATCGAGGCACTCGATTCCGTGGCCGGCGAGGTCACCCGCATCCGCGTCGAACAACTCAGCTGAAAGATTGATCCGCCACCTCTTCGTGCCCGGCCTGCTCGGCCCCATGCCGGGGCTCGAGCGCGAAAATCGACGTGCATTGCCGCGCCTGGAGATCGTGCTGGCGCGCGCCGACCGGCTTGTCGAGCCTGTCGGCTACGCCGGCGGGTTGTTCGCCCTCTTCGGCATCGAGACGGCGACCGGTGCCGACCTGCCCACCGCCGCGATTTGTTTCCTGGCCGACACGGGCGAGGCGCCGGCAGGATTCTTGTTGCACGCCGATCCGCTGCAACTGCTTCCCGATCTGGACCGTTTGCTGGCCTTCGACCTGGAAGACGATCCGCTCGATGCCGATGAGATAGCCGGGCTGGTGGAAGCCTTCAACGCCCATTTCAAGGACGAAGGTGTGTGTCTGTACGGCAGTCCCGCCGGGCGAATCTACATGCACTGCGATCGGGCAGCGTCGATTCAGACGCACCCCTTGTCGACAGTGGTTGGGCGTAGTCTTGATCTATTCCTGCCCGATGGCGAGGACCGGCGTTGGTGGCGTGGTCTGCTCAACGAGGTCCAGATGCTGTGTCATGCTCTGGAATTCAACCGCGAACGCGAGGCCCGGGGGCGTCCGATGTTGGGCGGCCTATGGTTCAGTGGCGGGGGCAGGCTGCCGCCGGAGGGACAGGGCCCGGTGGCCCGGCTGGAAGGTGATTGCGCCCTGCCTCGTGGACTTCTCGCGCTGCGCGCCGCGGTAGGCGGAGATGAACTGATTGTCGAGGAGGCACCGGGCAGGGCGGTGATGCGTGCCGACCCCGGTGCCTGGTTGCAGGCACTGGCTGAACTCGAGGATCGCATGGTGGGCCTGCTGCGGGACTGCGAGGAGCTGCATGTACATCCCGGTAACGGGACGGTCTACCGCTGGACCGCACGCTCGGCCTGGCGCCTGTGGCGCAGGAAGCGACCCCTGTTCGATCATCTGGACGCGAATGCCGAGGTGCTACGCGGCGGCAAAGGGGTATAATTACCGGCTTTGCTAGGCACTCAGCGCGCACCATGAATTTCATCGAAACCCGGGGCAACGACGGCAGCCGCCCGTCTTCCGTAACCTTCTCCGAGGCCATTCTCAGCCCGATGACCTCTTTCGGCGGCATTTACGTCCCCGAAAGCCTGCCCGAACTTGGCGCACCATTCCTGCGCACGCACCTGGACAGCGACTACAAGGCGCTGGCGCGCGCCGTGCTGCATGCCTTCGAAATCGATATCGACCAGCCGGTGATCGACCGTGCCCTGGACCGGTACGACGGCTTCGATGACCCGGCGCACCCGGTGCCCGTGGTACGGGTGCGCGACGATCTGTTCGTCGCCGAGCTCTACCACGGACCCACGCGGGCGTTCAAGGACATGGCGCTGCAACCCTTCGGCGTGGTTCTGTCCAGCCTGGCCCAGGGCCGGGGCGAGCACTACCTGATCCTCGCGGCCACCAGCGGAGATACCGGGCCTGCAACCCTAGAGACGTTCAAGGACCGCGCCAATGTGAAGGTGGCCTGTTTGTACCCCGATGGCGGGACGTCGGACGTGCAGCGCCTGCAGATGGTGACCGAAGATGCTGCCAACCTGAAGGTGATCGGCATCCACGGTGATTTCGACGATGCGCAGTTCGCGCTCAAGACCCTGCTGTCTTCCGATTCTTTCCAGGGCAGGCTGCGTGAACGTCACACCTACCTGTCCGCCGCCAACTCGGTCAACTTTGGCCGCATCATCTTTCAGCAGATCTACCACATCCATAGCTACCTGGAGCTGGTGCGACAGGGTGCGATTGCGATCGGCGACAAGGTTTACCTGAACGTGCCCAGCGGCAACTTCGGCAACGCGCTTGGCGGTTACTACGCCATGAAGATGGGTTTGCCGGTAGAAAAGATCCTGATCTCCTCAAACAGCAACAACGTGCTGACCGAGCTGATTCGCACCGGCAGTTACGACCTGCGTGACCGCAGCGTGATTGCGACCAGTTCGCCGGCCATGGACATTCTCAAGTCGTCGAATATCGAGCGTGTGCTCTACGACCTGTTCGGTGCGCACCGCACGCGCGAGCTGATGGCCGAGCTGGACGAGAATAGGGTCTACCGCTTGACCGGCGAGGAGCTGGCCTCGCTACAGGCTGTGTTTGCCGCTGACTACGCCGACGATGCAGAGGTTGGCGCCTACATCAGCGAGACCTTCCGCGACAACGGCTACCTGATGGACCCGCACACCGCCACCTGTCTAAAGGCCCATGCCAGCTGCCGCGACAAGCCGCTGCCGGGCATCGTCTATTCCACTGCCGAATGGACCAAGTTCTCGCCGACCATCGCTCACGCCCTGACCGGAGAGGATGACAGCCACGATATCGATGCGCTGAAGTCGATATCCGCCACCGCGAACACGCCCATCCCGCCGATGATCGAGGCCCTGTTCGATAGGCCGGTGGCGCAGGATACTGTGATCGACAAGCAGGATATCGAGCGCGAAGTGCTCGCGTTCATCTGAGGAAGGCTGCCTGAAACACGGGGTGGTGTCACTGGCGGCGACGCCGGCCGTGGCCTTTCAGGGCAGGGGCAGCCTGACGACTGGGCCTGATCAGACCTTGTAGTAATCGCGGTACCAATCGACGAAATTGGCCACGCCCTGTGCCACGGAGGTGGCTGGCCGATAGTCGAAATCAGCAACCAGGTCTTGCACATTGGCATAGGTGTCGGGCACATCGCCCGGCTGCAATGGCAGCAGCTGCTTTTCAGCTTTCATGCCGAGACAGCTTTCTAGCGTCTCTATGTAGTGCATCAGTTCAACTGGATCGTTGTTGCCGATGTTGTACAGCCGGTAGGGCGCACGGCTCGTTGCCGAGTCGGGTGTGTCGCCATTCCAATCCGGGTTGGGCCGGGCGGGCTGGTCAAGTACGCGTATCACCCCCTCGACTATATCGTCGATGTAGGTGAAGTCCCGGCGGTGTTTGCCGTAGTTGAATACCTGGATGGGCTCGCCCGCGATGATATTCCTGGTGAATTTGAACAGGGCCATGTCAGGCCGCCCCCAGGGGCCGTAGACGGTGAAAAAGCGCAGCCCCGTGGTCGGAATGTCGTACAGATGGCTGTATGTATGTGCCATCAGCTCATTTGCCTTCTTGGTGGCAGCGTACAGGCTCACCGGGTGATCCACATTGTCGTGAACGGAGAAAGGCATATTGGTGTTTGAACCATAGACCGAGCTGGACGACGCATACACCAGGTGCTCGACCCCGTTGTTGCGACAACCCTGCAAAATGTTGCCGAAGCCAACGAGATTGCTGTCGACATAGGCGTCCGGGTTTTCGATCGAATAGCGCACGCCCGCCTGTGCGGCCAGGTTTACCACCCGCTGCGGCCGGTATCTCGCGAAAGTCTCTGCCATCGATTCGCGATCCTCTATGCGGGCGCGCACTTCGGTATAGCGCCGGTGGTTGAGGGTGCGCTCGAGTCGGGCCCGCTTCAGGCTGACGTCGTAATAGGGATCGAGACAGTCCACCCCGATAACCTCGTCGCCCCGTTCGAGCAGGCGTAAGGACAGTGCCGAGCCAATGAAACCGGCACTGCCGGTGATCAGTACGCGCATGATGACTACCTGTGATGGATCTCAGAGTCGACCATCTGTTTCAGACGGCGGGAACAAGTATTTCACGTCGTACAGTATTGCGCCCGGGACACCGAATTTACGGATTTTTTGCGCCCCAAGTCCCGCAAACTCGCGGTGTGATACGGCCAGCACGATGGCATCGTATGTTGCCGCAGCCGGCGCCTGGACGGGGGTTATACCGTATTCATGCTCCGCCTCTTCGACGCTGACCCAGGGATCCCAGACATCCACCTGCATGCCGAAACTCTCCAGTTCGTCAATGATGTCTGTGCTGCGCGTGTTGCGCAGGTCGGGGCAGTTTTCCTTGAACGTCAGGCCCATAATCAGGGCTCGGCCGCCGTTGACCTTCAGGCCGCGCTGGATCATCAGTTTGACCACACTGCCGGCCACGTGCGAGCCCATGCCGTCATTGATGCGGCGCCCGGCGAGGATCATCGCGGGGTGGTAACCGATCGCCTGCGCCTTGTGGGTCAGGTAATAGGGATCCACGCCGATACAGTGTCCGCCGACCAGTCCGGGGCGGAAAGGCAGAAAATTCCACTTTGTGCCGGCCGCCTTCAGTACCTCCTCGGTATCGATGCCCAGCTTGCTGAAGATCAGCGAGAGTTCATTGATCAGCGCGATATTGACATCGCGTTGGGTGTTCTCGATCACCTTGGCGGCCTCGGCGACCTTGATGCTGCTGGCTCTGTGAGTGCCGGCGGTGATGATGCTGGCGTAAAGAGCGTCCACAAAGTCGGCAATCTCTTCGGTGGAGCCGGAGGTGACTTTCTTGATCGTGGTCACCCGGTGTTCCTTGTCGCCCGGATTGATTCGCTCGGGACTGTAGCCGGCGAAGAAATCCTGGTTGAACCTGAGCCCGGACACGTCTTCGATCACCGGGATACAGTCTTCTTCGGTCGCGCCGGGGTATACGGTCGACTCATATATAATGATGTCTCCGCGCCCGATCACTTGGCCGACGGCCCGGCTGGCGGAGATAAGGGGGCGCAGGTCCGGACTCTTGTACTCGTCGATCGGGGTGGGGACCGTCACAATGTAGACATTGCAGTCGCGCACATCTTCGAGCTGGTCGGTGAAATTCATGGATACACTGGCAAGTTCTTTCGGCTCGACTTCTAAAGAACTGTCCCTTCCCTGCCGCAATTCAGTAATGCGGGGGGCGCTAATATCGTAGCCGGTGACCTGGAACTTCTTGGCGAATTCCACGGCCAGCGGCAGGCCGACATATCCGAGTCCTATAACGGCGATTTTTGCGTCTTGGATATTCATGGGCAAAAGGACCTTCCTAATCATGATTCTTGGGCCCGATCGCCCGCGGCGCGTGATAATAACCCGGCCTGATGACTGAGGCGAGACGGGCGCAACTAAAGGGTGAACCTGGTATGAGGTTTTCGATTAATCGGTTGTCAAACCCGGAGTGGTTTGTCAGTCTCGGCGCGCCCGACGGTAACCAGGTTTTCTCGCGCTCATGATGATTCGGCTTTTTGGCCACTATGTGTCGAAACTCTACCTGCTGCTCGGCATGGTGGAGTTCCTGGTCATGTTCTATTCGCTGCTCGCGGGTTTCTACCTTCGCTTTGCGATGGGTTCGATGGAGCTGGCGGACACCCCAGAGTCATTGTCTTACACCGCGCTCGCCTATGCCACGGCCATGAGTCTGTCGATGATCTCGGTGGGCTTGTATCAGCGTGGTTTGCCTTTCAGCGCCGGGCTGTTGGTGCGGATCGGCCTGAGTTTCCTGATCGCCAATATCGCGATGAGTGTCGTTTTTTACACTTTTCCTGACCTTCAGGTGTGGCGCGGTGTCATGGCATTTGCCATGCTGTTCACCTTCGTCGGCGTGCTTGGTCTGCGCAGTCTGTTTTTTCGTCTAACGCACAGCGAGGCGCAGTCGACAAATGTGTTGGTCCTGGGTACGGGCCGCCAGGCCCAGATGATCGCAGATCTGGAGCCCGATCAACCGGGTTTCCGGGTTGTGGGTTATGTCCCGGTCAATGAGCAGGAAACCAACATCCCAAGCGAGCGCCGGCTGGCGCACGATCGCCGCCTGATCGATATTGTGCTGTCACATGAAGTGGACGAGATCGTGGTGGCCCTGGATGACCGTCGTCTGCGTCTCCCCGTGGACGAGATTCTGGATTGCAAGATGTCAGGGACCATGGTCCTGGACCTGCTAAGCTTTTTCGAGAAGGAGACATCCCGAATCAAGCTCGATGTGTTGCACCCGAGTTGGATTTTCTTTTCCGATGGTTTCCAGCTCAGCGGCGTGGCCTCCTTCTCAAAACGGCTGCTCGATCTGCTGGTAAGCGTGACAATTTTTCTCCTGTCTTGGCCATTGATGCTGATAGTCGCGCTGGCGATCTGGGTTGAGAGTGGCGGCAAGGGGCCTGTCATGTTTCACCAGGTGCGCGTCGGCCTGAACGGCAAGCCCTTCCGCGTGCACAAGTTTCGCAGCATGCGCACGGATGCGGAGGCCGACGGCGTAGCGCGCTGGGCGACTAAGGATGACAGTCGTATTACCCGGGTCGGCAGTTTCATTCGCAAGACCAGACTGGATGAACTGCCACAGGTGTTCAATGTGTTGCGAGGCGAGATGAGCCTCGTCGGGCCGCGCCCGGAACGCCCGGAATTTGTCGAGAAACTGGAGCGCGAAATGCCATTTTACGCCGAACGGCACCGGGTCAAACCCGGACTGACCGGGTGGGCCCAGTTATCTTATTCCTACGGTTCGACGATAGAGGACGCACGTATCAAGCTTGAGTTTGACCTCTATTACGTCAAGAATGCCAGCGCGTTCCTGGATCTGATCATCCTGCTCGAAACCGTTGAGGTGGTGCTGTGGGGTAAGGGTGCGCATTAAGCCGGGTAGGGTTGCTGCCCCGCTGGGACGGGTGGGAATGGACTCGATAGCGTGTTGAACCAACTCGCCTTCTACGGCTACGGCCTCGCCGGCATTGGCTTTTTAATTCTTTTCCTCCTGCTGGCAACGGGTTGGCGTGGACGTTTCCAGGGGTTGCAGCTGATGCTGGCGGTGGCCGGCTCCATGCTCTGGAGCTTCGCAGCTGCTGCTCAGGCCGGGTACGGACGGCCTGGTCTGGACGTGGTGTGGGCTGCAGAGGTGGTCCGCAATCTGCTCTGGATCTTCCTGCTGACCCGTCTGCTCCGGCCCTTTGCCGAGGGCAGTCTTTTGTATACCCGGATGCTGGGTTATGTGCGGCTCGCATGTCTGCTGCTGGGTTTCCTGATGCTGATCATGCTGGTCGATATCCCACAGCTGGTCCAGCATCTTCGCCCCGGTGCGGTGCAACGCGAGTTCTCCTTGATCGGGCAGCTGCTTTATGCGGTGCTCGGCATGGCGCTGGTCGAGCAGCTGTTTCGTAATACCCCGGTCCAGCAGCGCTGGGGGATCAAATACCTGTGTTTCGCTATCGGTGCACAGTTTGCGTTCGATTTTTACCTGTACACGGATGCACTCCTGTTTCACCGCCTGGATGGTTCCATATGGTCTGCCCGGGGATTTATCAATGCGATGCTGATCCCACTGGTCGGTATCACTGCGGCACGCAATCCGGACTGGAGTCTGCCTGTACTCCTGTCGCGTCGCATGGTGCTGCACTCGACGTCCCTGTTCAGCGCCGGTCTGTACATGTTGGTCATGGCGCTCGCCGGCTACTACATCAAGCTGTACGGCGGCGAATGGGGCGGAGTCTTGCAGATAGCCTTCCTGTTCGGGGCGGTTTTTGTATTGGTTGCTTTGCTGTTCTCCGGCCAGTTCCGAGCGCGGACAAAGGTCTTCTTCAATAAACATTTTTTCAGTTACCGTTACGATTACCGCGAAGAATGGCTGCGTGTCATCGGCCTGCTTGCCGGCAAAGGCGTGCAGTTACCGCTGAGCGAACGCCTGATCTGGGCACTTGCCGAGATCGTCGACAGCCCGGGCGGTCTGCTCTGGATTCGCTCGGAGAAGGGAGATTATCGCTTTCGGGCCCGTTTCAACTCCCAGCATGAGGTCGAATCGGTGATCGATGGACGACAGCCGATAGTCCCGTTTCTGGAGAACCAGCGCTGGGTCATCAACATGGACGAATTCCGCACCGCCCCGGATATTTATGGGGACCTGGTCCTGCCGGACTGGGTGCTGGACAATTCGGACGTCTGGTTGATCGTGCCGTTGATTCACGATGAGCAGCTGCTGGGATTCGTGTTGCTGCTGCAACCGCGCGCGCCGCAGTCACTGAACTGGGAAAATCTCGATCTGCTGAAGACCGTGGGCATGCAGGCGGCAGGTTACATGGCGCTACATCAGGCAGCCGAGGCGCTGGCCGAGACGCGCCAGTTCGAGGGGTTCAATCGCCTGTCCGCGTTCGTGATCCACGACCTCAAGAATCTTATCGCTCAGCTTTCGCTGGTGGCGAAGAACGCCGCGCGGCACAAGCACAACCCCGAGTTCATCGACGACGCGGTCAGCACGATCGAAAACGCCGTGCAAAAGATGAATCGCCTGATGGCACAGCTGAAAAGCGCCGAGATCATCGGCGACAACAAACGTATCAACCTGGTCGATGAACTTCGCGACGTCGTGGAGGCGAAATCCAACGGCAGACCGGTCCCGGTTCTGCAGACAGACGCCGAGTTTGCCTATGTGCTGGCCGAGCCCGACCGCCTTACCTCGGTCCTTGGCCACGTGGTGCAGAACGCGCAGGATGCGACACCGCCCGAAGGAAAAATCGAACTGAAGCTGCGCCTCTCCGGTGACCAAGCTATAGTGGACATCCGGGACACAGGCAGTGGCATGGATGCTGAATTTATCAGGACGCGCCTTTTCCGGCCGTTTGATTCGACCAAGGGCTTGACCGGCATGGGTATCGGCGCCTACGAGTGCCGCGAAGTGATTGTTGCCCTGGGCGGTCAGGTTGTGGTGGAGAGCACGCCCGGGCGTGGCACGGTATTCCGCATAATGTTGCCTCTGGCAGCACATCTCCCGTCGGATTGACTTGATATTTGCTTTATTACTGAACAAAAGGTCGGTAGACAGTGGCTGAAACGAAAGAAAAGCTCCTGATCGTCGAAGATGATCCGGGCCTGCAGAGCCAGCTGAAATGGAGTTTTGAAGACTTTGACGTCGAGGTGGCTGAAAATCGCGAGACCGCGCTGGCCCATCTGCGCAGGCTGGAGCCACCGGTCGTGACGCTGGATCTGGGTCTGCCGCCGGATCCGGGTGGAGTGACGGAAGGCTTTGGCCTGCTGGAAGAGATGCTTGCCCTGGCCCCGGATACGAAGGTGATCGTGGTGACAGGACACAATGACCGGACCAATGCGATGCGCGCAATCGCGATGGGCGCCTACGATTTCTATGAGAAGCCAATTGACCCGGATCTGCTGGGGATCACCATCCAGCGCGGTGCGCGCCTGTACCAGATTGAGCAGGAGAATCGCCGCCTGCAGAGCGGGCAAAGTGAATCGGGGCTGGAGGGTCTGATTGCATCCAGCCCGGAAATGCTTAAGGTCTGCCGGACCGTTGAGAAGCTGGCTCCAACGGACGTCTCGACCCTTATTCTTGGTGAGAGCGGCACCGGCAAAGAGGTTCTGGTCAAGGCACTGCACCATCTCAGTGACCGCAGTGACAAGCGTCTGGTGGCAATCAACTGTGCCGCGATCCCCGAGGCACTTCTCGAGAGCGAGCTGTTCGGCTACGAGAAGGGGGCCTTTACCGGTGCTGCAAAGACGACACCAGGCAAGATCGAGGTCGCCAACGGCGGGATTTTGTTTCTCGACGAGGTCGGCGATCTGCCCATGGCGCTGCAGGCCAAGCTGCTCCGGTTTCTGCAGGAGCGGGTGATCGAACGCATCGGCGGCAGGTCGGAGATTGCGGTGGATGTGCGCGTGATCTGTGCCACGCATCGTGACCTGCCCGAGTTGATACAGGCGGGGCAATTTCGCGAAGATCTGTACTACCGGATCAATGAAGCGACGATCAAGGTGCCACCCCTGCGCGATCGCCAGGGTGATGATCTGCTTCTGGCGCGGGCCCTGCTTGAACGTTTCGCAACGCAACTCAAGCGTCCGATCAAGGGCTTTACACCGCAGGCCATAGAGGCCATCGAGGCATACGACTGGCCCGGCAACGTCCGGGAACTGGAAAATCGTGTCAAACGCGCGGTCATCATGGCGGACGGAAGCCAGGTTTCGCTGGATGACCTGGAATTACCATCGAAAGAAGGGGCTGGCGACCAGGAACCCTTCAATCTGCGCGAGGTGCGCGAGCAGGCGGAAACGCACGCGATTCTGCGAGCCCTCGCACGCACGGACGGCAATGTCTCCAAGACCTCCGAATTACTGGGGGTGACCCGCCCCACGCTCTACAACCTGATGAAGAAGTACGGTATCGGGGAGTGAGCCGCGGCCTTCGCAGAGAGAGGCAGACGAGAATGCCCACGTCCGCAAACCAGTAAATCGCCGCCCGGCAGCCAAGGGAGGC
>Ga0316201_10003984_pt1 | contig 11051 bp, 7 predicted proteins | sample CS6wburrow_MG_FD_204516 | JGI IMG/M metagenome (GOLD analysis project Ga0316201, IMG submission 204516) | Coastal sediment microbial communities from Delaware Bay, Delaware, United States - CS-6 worm burrow | ecosystem: Environmental > Aquatic > Marine > Coastal > Sediment | place: USA: Delaware... | reverse complement strand
CGAACATATAAGGACCGTCAGCGCTAGCGATGAAACGAGGTGTTCCGCCAACTGCTTTAAAGGCTCTAACGGGTGAGTTAACGCCGCCAGGAATTGTTTTCTGCGCACGTTCAAATAAAATTTCTGATTTAGTCATAAATAGTGAATACTCTTTTGTGTCGGGATTATTTGTTTTTGTTGCTGAACCAATGCACTTTGTGGTCAAAGTTGTGCACTATGTTTTCAACACCTAGTGTAAGCGCGAAGAGCGCCATACGAACTAATACGCCATTGTCGGTTTGCCTGAATATGGCTAAGTTTGGGTGCACATTTAAATCATTGTCTAATTCATTCGCCTCGACTCGGGAGTCGCGTGGCAAAGGATGCATAATGACGGTGTGCGATTTAAAATGCTGGGTGTAAATTTGCTGGTTTAATCTAAACTTGCCTCGATACTGATTAGCAAGTTCTTGTGAAGCGAATCGTTCTTCTTGAATGCGAGTTTGATAGCAAATATCTGCTTCAACTATACCTTCTAACTTTTCTGTTATTGTGAGCGAATGACCTGCAGACTCAATTACATCACATACTTTGCAGGGCATGCTCAAGTCTTTTGGCGATACTAATGTGAATTTAACGTTTTTAAACAGGCTTAGCATTGTGGCCAGTGAATGCACGGTGCGGCCATATTTTAAATCACCAATCATAGCAATGTGTAGGCCATCTATACCATGCCCGAAAGACTTTCTTTCCTTTGCTATAGTGTATAAATCTAATAAGGCTTGAGTAGGGTGTTCGTTAGCCCCATCGCCACCATTAATGACGGGAACTCGACTGCCTTGCGCAAACTCAGAAACCGAACCCGCTACGGGGTGGCGCATGGCTATAATATCGCTGTATCCGCTTAAAACCCGAGCTGTATCGTATAGCGATTCGCCTTTTGCGAGTGCTGAATTGCTCATGCCAGTGGTTTCTCTAACTTCACCACCTAATAAATTAAATGCCGTTCCAAAACTCACGCGTGTACGTGTGCTAGGTTCAAAAAATAAATTGCCTAAAATAGCGCCATCTAACACCGTAGTGCGCTTTTCGCGAGCGGCATACGGTTGCATTTTATCGGCAATGGCAAATACTTGCTCTACCGCTTCTCGGTCAAATTGATTAACGCTAAGTATGTGCTGCCCGGTAAAAGACTTCATGCTGGCTATTTCTAATTTTGCTAATGGTACATGGTTGTATAGTGTATCAAGTTTTAAGCGTGCAGACTTACTTTTAATGTAATAAGGTAGCGCGTAAATTGATACACGAATATTGACATGAACCACAGTACAACGAAAACCTTATTGACGACTATTTTTGCACTTTTTGCTTTTGCTGGGAATTCTGTACTTTGTCGCCTAGCCTTAGGCAACCAAACGATAGATGCCACTAGCTTTACCGTTATTCGCTTAGTTTCAGGGGCATTTGCGCTATCGTTAATGTTTTTAGTGCGCCGTCAGTTTACCAAAAACAAGGGTGTATTTGGATCACCTAGCTTAAGCCAATCTTGGGGTGAAAAATGGCGTTCTGCAAGTATGCTATTTGTTTATGCAGCAGGCTTTTCCTATGCTTATATGGCCTTAGACACAGGGGTAGGCGCTCTGGTTTTATTTGGTACGGTACAACTTACGATGATAGCCGTTAGCATTTATAACAAAGAACATTTGCCTTGGCACAAATTCCTAGGAATGTTAATGGCCTTTTGCGGATTATGCTTTTTAGTATATACCCAGCTTGATTGGTCAAGTGCACAAATATCAATAAGCGGTTTTACTTTAATGGTAGCAGCAGGTATTGCTTGGGGTGCCTATACTTTAATTGGTCGTGGCTCAGTTACCCCTCTTATAGATACAAGCACAAGTTTCTTACTTAGCACTTTATTGTGCTTACCTTTGCTCTTCGTTTATTGGTTTACACCCGCTTTGTTAACTGAGCAAGGTTTATGGTTAGCGCTGGCCTCGGGCGTTGTTACCTCGGCATTCGGCTATGCTATTTGGTACATAGCCTTGTCTGGCTTAAGTCGCGTGCAGGCTGGAGTTGTACAATTGTTAGTACCTGTTATTGCTGCATTAGGAGGCGTTTTGTGGATGGGAGAGTCTATCTCCAAAGAGCTTGTCATAGCACAAGTACTAGTACTGAGTGGCATAATAATAGTGATGATTAATCGGCGTGTTAAAGAACGCCGATAATACAGAAATAATTGATAAATCGTATTGTTGCGCTCTAGTACTTAACGTTAACCAGAGCGCCTTTGCTACTATTAAAAAGTTTAGCTTAAATCCAAACCTTGAATAATTTCATGAGCAATTTCTGGAGTAGTTACTACAGGTTTTTGATGCAAGTCACCTTTTAATTGACCTTTTCGGTGTTTAAGTGCGGCATCCAATTTTTTACTGGCTTTAGCAATGGCCGGATACATAACGCTGTCTTTGCCTTTAACGCCAATACTAGAGCCTTCATATTTAGTGGAAACCTCTGCGCTAAACTCGGAGTGATGCAAAGTTACAATAATATCTATGGCGATAAGGGTAGGAAAATGGCTGGCTATTTTAGCGAATTTTTGATGAATATCTTCTTTAACCGATTCTGAGATACTGCAGTGATGACCTGAAATATTTATTTTCATAAGTTTTCCTTTTAGCTTGGATTACATTTTCGTCTCTTCATAATAGAGCTTGGGACAATGTGAGAAAAACACAAGATTAAAAATGTTTTTATCGCTCTATGCTTCAAAATAACATAGATAATGGCAAGTAGGAATACTGCTATCATTTTACTAAAAGATATTACAAACATGCACGGCTTATTCAGGCATTAATGAAGAGCCGTTTTTATAACATTTATTATTGCCAATGTTTTCATAGAAACGCTGTTGGCTAAAGATTGCTGTGTCGATTCTGGTAGTTCATATGGTAAGTGCAAGATGCTGCGCATATGAAAATCACTCTTTAACAAATTAAAGAAATCGAGAGAGGCTTCATTTGCTTGTGTTTGAGACAACATACTATGTGGATGTTGCATCAATAATTTAGTTACCAATTCAATGCTATGCAGTATACCTGCTTCATAAAATAGGTGGGCAACTCGTGAATCTTGTTTCGATTCACCAATAACCACTTTGTACATTGAAATCACGTTATCGTCATTCAGCAGTTTAATAAACGAAAGGCCTATTGTGTATAAAGTCTGTTTTAAAGGCTGATTAGTCACGCAAATACTTGCTTCCTCAACTTGGTACATTTCGCACTTACACTCAATTACTGCATTAAATAAGGCATCTTTATTGTTGAAATGGGAATAAACCGTTTGCTTAGAAACACCACTTTCTTTCGCAACCGCATCCATGGAAGTGTTGTTGTAACCTAGTGTTAGCAATAATTCGCTTGCACAATCTAATATTTTTTGTCTTTTTTCTAAGTTTTTTGGCCTGCCAGGCGCCCGTTTTTTCGCGGTATTTTGCATATTTACCAATAATTTTTGTAAGTGAATAATAGCTGATTAACAAAATTTAACATTACTAGACTGTACAGTCTAGTATTTTTATTCTAGTATGCACTCATAAAGTTATTAATTCTTAAAAGTGTGAACGTTTAGTTTTACACATAAATTTGGAAAACTAATTATGACGCTGTCGCAAAACTCGAGAAGTAAAGACAACGCAAACGTGAATGTAGTACCTACATCTAAAATTAAACCTAATAGGGCACTACTTGTACTTATTACTTTAATTAGCTTTATATTATTGACAGTGCTTATGATGTTTTCAGGAAATCAGTTAGCACCTGAATTAGATAAAGATAAACTGTTAGTGATACAGCATGCCAAAGTAGAAGTTACGCCCATTAATATCGAATCTAATTTTACGAAGCCTCGTGTTATATACGGTCAAGTTGAGGCAGTGCAGCAGTCAGAAATTGGTTTTGAATTAAGCGGCACTCTTACTCAGTTAATGGTGCTTGACGGTGCTTATGTAAAAAAAGGACAAGTACTTGGCGTACTTGATAAAGCGCGTTTACATGCTCGTCAAAACGAGCTAGAAAGTGCATTAAACAGCGCGCGAGCCAACGCTAACTTAGCTAATTTATCTGCGCAAAGAGTGGCGCAATTGGTGGCTAAAAAATTAGAGCCACAACAACGCCTCGATGAAGTGCAAGCGCAAGTAGATGCGTCTAATGCGGTTGCTAGCGAAGCACAAGCTCGTTTAGATAGTTTAACAGTAGAACTTGCAAAATCTTCTTTGCTAGCGCCATTCGATGGTCAAATAGTTCGCCAGTATATAGACGTTGGCACTGTAGTAAATCCAGGGCTTGCGGTATTTTCAATTTTAGCAAATGAGGAATTAGAACTTAGGTTTGGTTTGCCTGAACAAACGGCATTTGGTTTAAAGCCTTCGCAAACTCATATGCTTGATATTCGTGGCCATAAATTTAGCGCGCAAGTTAAATCTGTTGCGTCTCAAAGAAACTTAGCGACTCGTACCATCGATGTCGTGTTCACTATAAATCCAAGCTCGCTAAGTGCCCCACAAAAGGCGCTAATGATCACCGGTGACTTAGTTTCGCTTACTATCGACATTCCAATGTCAGGGCAGGGTGCTTGGATACCTATTTCAGCCTTAGCTAGCGGTGTGAGAGGCTTGTGGACGCTTTATATAGTTGATGAGAATCAGACGATACAAACTCGCTTAGTGTCTATTGTTTATGCTGACGAAACAAAAGCCTTTGTAACAGGTGCAATCAATCAGGGTGAGCAAGTTGTGATTTCGGGCATTCATAGACTTGTGCCACAACAGCAAGTTGACAATGTGGTTGAGATTGATACTCAGCTTGCCTATGCACGCGCTTCTTTAGCTAATTAAAATTTATCGTAATCAGAGCCTTATAGTATATGACTAAGAAAACGCACCATTCGATTAAACATGCGCCTTGGTACACTGCCTTTTTCCGCAAAGGCCATTTGTTGGTGTTAAGTATTGTTATTATTTTAGTTGCGGGTGTGTCGGCAATTTCTAGTTTACCGCGCCTTGAAGACCCTCGTATAGACTTACGCCATGTGATTATTTTGACCAGCTACCCTGGTGCATCTGCCCAGCGAGTTGAGGCACTTGTGAGTGACGTAATAGAAGATGAGTTACGTCAGTTATATGAAATTAAGGAAATTAAATCAACTTCAAAAGCAGGCTTTTCCTCGGTATTTGTTGAGCTTCAAGATTGGACCGATAACAGCACTAATCAACAAATATTTTCTAAAATGCGAGATGCAATAGACGAGGCTTCAAAGCGTTTTCCAAGGGGTGTTGGTGATCCTATATTGGAAGACAAAAGGGGCGCAACGGCCTTTACTATTTTGCTGTCTATTAGTGCTAATTATCCTAACAACACACAACTCACTCAAGTAGGCAGAATGGCTAATGAGTTGTCTGATCGTATTCGTAACGTGCCGGGTACCGAGCTGGTTAAACTATACGGCGAGCCGACTGAAGAAATAACCGTAACTATTGACCCACAACGGTTAGCGTTAACTGGCCTAACAATACAAGACGTTAGCCAGCGTATTGAACAAGCAGATCCAAAATTACCCGCAGGCGTTATTCGCCATCCATATAAAAATATGCGTTTGCAGGTCTCTCAACCATTAGATAGCACCGCTGTTTTAGCTCAAATTCCACTTCAATCAGAAAAAGGTGGGTACCTTCGACTTCAAGATGTCGCACAAATTGAAAAGGGCCAAGCTTCGCCAGATTCAGAAATCAGTCTTATAAATGGTAAGCGAACCGTTTTTTTAGCGGCAAGAATGCAAACCACAGTGAGAGTTGATAAGTGGACTGAAAGCGTTAAAAATAAGCTAGCACAATTTAATCAAGAATTTGGTAATTCAATTACGGGTGAAGTCGTCTTTGAACAAAACAAATACACCGAGGCGCGTTTAGGCGGGCTGAGTGGCAACTTGCTACTAGGAAGTGCAGTTGTCATGTTAGTGGTGTTATTTTTTATGGGTGCTAAAGCCTCTTGGATTGTTGGTTTAGCATTGCCGTTATGCGCCAGTTTCGCCGTTTTTAGTTTGAGTTTTTTTGATCAACAAATACACCAAATGTCTATTTTCGGTATTATCATTGCTATTGGTTTATTAATAGACAACGCAATTGTTATCACCGATGAGATTCGCCTTAATTTACTTGATCAAACACAGACTCGTATTGAAGTACTGCAAAAAAGTATAAATCATCTGTTTTCACCGCTGTTGGCGTCTACATTAACCACTATTCTTGGCTTTATGCCCATTTTTTTATTGAGTGGAGATATAGGAGATTTTATAGGCCCTATTGCTATAAGTGTAGTCATGGCTTTGATTGGGTCGCTGGCTATTTCCTTAACAATAATTGCTGCTTTGGCTGCTCGATACTTACCACGAGAAGCCGATGCAAACGCTCCTTGGTATAAAAGTGGGTATCAACTGCCTGAAGTCTCAATTGCGTTTCGCGAACTTATTGGAAAGGCCATAAAGCGACCTTTGTTTGTATTGCCTATTGTTGTGATATTTTGTCTTATGGGGTTTGTGCTTTCTCAGCAGCTGGCCAATGTGTTTTTTCCAAGTGCAGACAGAGACCAATTCGAAATTTACGTCATAATGCCAGATGGCAGTAGCATTAATCATACTCATGCAACTGTGCTTGAAGCGAATGACTTTCTTGCGGTGCAAGATGGCATAGAGCAAATCACTTGGCTGATTGGCGCATCTGCACCGGCTGTGTATTACAATCAAATAATGTCACGCGACAACGCGCCTAATTTCGCAAATGCGGTAATTACAACCAAGTCAGTCGCTAGAGCCGATCAACTCATTGTCGAATTGCAATATGAGTTGCAAAATAGACTTCCAAGCGCAAAGGTTGTGGTGCGCAAATTTGGACAGGGACCACCTATTGCCGCTCCATTAGAAGTTGATATTTACGGTACCGATTTGCAAGTGCTAGACGAATTAGGCAAGCAAGTTCAATTGGCGATGACAAGGGTGCCGGGTTTGACCCAATCATTGGTGTCTATTAGCACGGGAGAAGCAGAGCTTATTCTAGATGTGAGTGAAAATCAGTCCTATTTGGCGCAACTAACCTTATCGCAAATTTCGCAGCAGCTTAAGGTATTGCTATCAGGGAGTACAGGCGGTTCAATCTTAGAAGGCAGCGAAGAACTCAACATAAGAGTACTTGTTAATGATGAGAAACGCAGCTCGCTCAAGCAGCTTGATGCTTTGCCTTTAATTGCAGGCCAAGGACAAAATAGAAAGCTTTTAGGCGTAGGCTCTTTAGGTGAACTTCGTATTGTACCCAGTATTAGTGGCGTTACACGGGTAGATGGTGAACGAGTAAATAAAATTCAAGCTTATTTATTGCCAAGCATAGCGGCTGTTAGCGCCAGCGAACAACTTCAACAAATTATTGATAACACTATTACCTTGCCACAAGGTTACCGAATTAAACTGGCAGGCGACGCCAACGAACAACAACAAGCCTTAGGGCAATTAGCGACCTATTTACCGGTCCTATTAGTATTAATGATTACAGCTTTGATATTGAGTTTTGCGAGTGTTAGGTTTGCCAGTGTAATAGGAGTAGTTGCTGTATTGTCAGTGGGACTTGGTTTCTTTAGTTTATGGCTGTCTGGTCTGCCAATTGGATTTAATCCATTGTTAGGCAGTGCCGGATTAATTGGTGTGGCAATAAATGGGTCAATAGTTGTTATTGCTGCCATAGCAGCGAATCCAGAGGCCATGAAGGGCAATGCCGTGGCTATTGTCGATGAAACCATGAGTTGCAGTAGACACATATTATCTACGACCTTTACAACGGTAGGCGGCTTAATACCTTTACTATTGTTTAGTGAAGGTACATTTTGGCCTCCACTAGCAGTGGTGCTGGCCGGTGGCGTTGGATTTTCAGTAGTTTTATCGTTAGTATTTACGCCTGTTTTAGTAGCAGCGCTTTGTCGACTAAGAACAAAACGCCAACAAAAATTACTTTGTGCATGAAAAAATTAATTCGATGGTGGCAAACCGATTGTGCTTTTTGCAAGCGTTCACGGTATATCATAATATGGGCAATCCTTATGATGGTATTATATTTATATGTCTGGCAATAACTTACAATCTGACGCTATTTATATTCGAAGTTCGGCCGCCACAAACGGTATTGCGACACTTCTGGTCGGTGTGGCTGTTGCACTTGTAGGAACCATCATTATAAGCACATTTCCACCGCTGTTTTTTTTGGTTGGCATTCTATTTTTAAGCGGCAGTATTATTGCGTTCGTAATGGGTTTTTATAAACTACGCGAGCCTAAACATAGTCTGGAAATTACGAAAGAAGCTATTTTATATCATCATCGCAAAGGGAAATGGCGTATTACTTGGGATAATATTCAACGAATTGACGTACCCAAAGTACACAAAGGGCTCACACATATCGATTTGGAAATGGTTGGTTTTCGCTTGCGTGACCCAGAACGTTTTTTAAATGATATTTCTCTGCGCTTAATTACGCACTTACTAATGGAACAACTTCCCTTAGTCAACCAAGTCATGATTAGTGACTGTAACTCCGGTCAGTGCCATGGCGATGATATTATTAACGACGTTAAATACAAATGTGTTGACGGTACCTTGATGACTGGCGTTACCGCAATGTTTGCCAACAGAATGCGAAAGTTGCAACAAGGGCTTGGTTACGATATCTATTTGTCGGTAAATGAACTAGACCGAGATGGACGAGCGTTTGTTAATCTGTTGCGCGATTGTCAAGATAGCCTAAATGTAATTGATGAAAGCACACAATAATGCGTACTATTTCTTCGAGAGAATAATACCCTTATATTTAGGCCACATTTCAATCACTTGCTCTATCTCGAGCAATAAGGTCGATATAATAGTTGAGTTATTTGTTAGTTGACTCGTTTTTAGTTGAGTTTGTGCGAGCTTACAATAGTTTTTTAAGCGTGGTAATCCGGTGTACCCACATGCACCATGTAATTTATGAATACTTGCTAGCACTAAATCTGCACGCTCTTGTTTCCATCCAGATTCTATTTCGTTTGCATGAATATGTAAATGTTCAACAAATGCGTCCATATATTCAATAGCCGACCCTTTGTTGTGGTAGCTCATTTTTAAAGCAAGATCCCAATCGAACATATTAAGAGATGTTACTTTCTCTTCAGGATAAGGTTTACACCATGTATCAATTAATAAAATTAGTGTTTCTAAGGCAATAGGTTTTGATAAAAAGTCATCCATTCCTGAATCTAAAAAATGCTGTTTTTCTTCTTTCATAGCATGCGCAGTAAGCGCAATTACAGGTGTGCCCATGTTCAGCTTTGTTTTTCTAATATGACGAGTTGTTTCAATACCGTCCATGTTTGGCATTTGAATATCCATAAGTATTAGGTCGTATTCTATGCTTTCACAATAAGAAATTGCAGTTTGGCCATCGTAAGCAACGTCAAGGTCAATCGGTGAAGATTTGAGCCAAGTTTGCAACAAACGTAAATTTAATTCGGTATCGTCTACTGCCAGAACCTTTATTGAGGGCAAGGCGTTTAATAAAATATTGTCAGGTGTTTCGTTCAATGAATTCAAATTCACATCAATATCTTCTAGCTTTCTAGTGGTAAGCGGCATACGTATTAGTCTAGGTTGATGTAATACTTCATTTGATGTCACTCTATTGGGCTCAGGGCCAGAGTACATAAACACAACGTTGCTAAACCCTAGCTTATTTATTCTGGCTATTACGCTTGGTCTAGCATCAATATTTTTAAATGGTAGTGCCACAAAGACGTATTCATTTTTAATATCATATTCAGCTAATTGGTCTACTTCTTTGACAGAGACTACTTCAAATCCTACAGCTTTAAGTTGTTGCTTTACAGTTTGACTGGATTCGTCCCAGTTTTCGACAAGAAAAGTTTTTTGACCATCAAATTTCAATTTCTTCTTCAGTTGTGTTGCTTTGTATTCAATACTAAATGGAATAGTGGCTGTAAATATAGTTCCTTTATTAGCTTCGCTAGAAACAGTAATTTTGCCGCCCATCAAGCTTGTTAATTCTTGGCATATGACTAGCCCAAGACCAGTGCCTTGAAATGAACGATTAAGTTCATCGTCGAGTTGATGAAACGCGGTAAAGAGTTTTTGAATATCTGTTTGATTTATACCAATACCTGAGTCTTGAACTTTAAATTCAATGAGGCACTTCTGTTGGTTTGTACTCAGTACTTTAGCACTAAGTGCGATGTGCCCATAGTTAGTGAATTTGAGCGCATTACTTAATAAATTACTCAACAATTGTTTGATTTTGAGTGCATCACCCAATAAAAAGGCGGGTAAATCATCAACATCATAAATAAATTCGAGTTGTTTTAAATGGGCGTTTTTAGACATCAAGGCGACTACATCTTCAAGTATCGCACGCGGTGAAAATGGGCGTATGTTTAACCTAAGCTTTCCAGCCTCCATTTTGGAAAAATCTAGAATATCGTTAACAATTGTTAACAAGTCGGATGCAGAAGAATTAATTATACGAACGTGCTCTTCTCGTTCTAGCACATTTTGGATGTTTTCTAACTCTTTACTAAAGCCAATAATAGCACTAAGCGGTGTTCTAATTTCATGTGACATATTTGCTAAAAATTGTGATTTAACATCGCTGGCCTTCTCTGCTTGTTTGCGAGCAATATCTAAATGGATGTTTTGCTCTTCAATCAACTCAAAGTTACTGAGAGTGTCATTTTCGGCCTCTATTACATCGAGTTCAAGATCGTATTGATTACGCATTATCATTGCCATAAATATTACACCGCATTGCAGTAACAAACTAAAGTGGAATATATGCTGATGAAAAGGATTGCTAGGTAGAATGCCGAAAACGATTAATGCACTAAAAGTTGAACCAATAATCGAAGACAACCAACCTATAGCCATTGACCGTGCAGGAGAAAAGTCATTAAGTAGTGCGTTTAAGCAAAAAACAAAGTTAAGCACGA
>Ga0316201_10003983_pt1 | contig 11052 bp, 8 predicted proteins | sample CS6wburrow_MG_FD_204516 | JGI IMG/M metagenome (GOLD analysis project Ga0316201, IMG submission 204516) | Coastal sediment microbial communities from Delaware Bay, Delaware, United States - CS-6 worm burrow | ecosystem: Environmental > Aquatic > Marine > Coastal > Sediment | place: USA: Delaware... | reverse complement strand
GATTCCAGCCCAGCCAGGCCAGCACCAGCAATACCAGGGCCGCAGCCACGTACCAACCCGGCGCCGGCGGCCACCAGGCGACCGGCCCGGGCACGACGATGTCGTTGAGGTTCTGCAGGCTGCCGGAATCATTCATATTCGGTAGTTCACCCTCGATAGTTACCCAGCTGGTCCCGGACCTGCTCCAGCACATCGGCCGCGGTGGAAATCCTCAACAGGGGTATCGCGTGCTTGCGCGATGTGGCGGCCATGCGGTCGAGCCGCTGCTGAAAGCCATTCTCATAGGCCTTACGCGGCCGGCGCTGCGCCGTGTCGAACTCCAGCTGCGAGGTCCCGTCCGAAAAGACGAGCCGGCCGGCCTCGGGCATGGCCTGCTCCAGCGGGTCGTAAACAAACACGGACAGGACGTCGTTGTGCTCGGTCAGGCGGGTGACGTACTGCCGGGTTTTTTCATCGATGCCCGTGGCGTCGCCGATCAGGCACACCAGGCAGTCGTGCCGGGCCAGCGCCGTGACCCGGCGCAGCGCGCGGTTGAGCATTTCCGGCTCCGGCGCCGCTTCGCTGCGGGCGTCGAGAGCATGGTTCTTGGCCACGATGCATTTGAGAATCTGCGTCACCCGCTGTTCGCTGCGGTGCGGGGGAATGACGCGAATGTCGGTGTCGTCATAAACCAGAGCGCCGACGCGGTCGCGCTGCGACAGCACCCGCCAGGCCGCGACCGCGGCCGCTTCCGCCGCGATGACCGACTTCATTTTCCCCCTCGAGCCGAAGAACATCGACAGGCGCTGGTCGACCAGCAGCCAGACAGTGCGGTCCTTCTCCTCGGTGAATACCCGCACGTACGGCTCGCGCGTGCGGGCCGTTACCTTCCAGTCGATATGACGGGTGTCGTCGCCCGGCAGGTAGCCGCGCAACTCCTCGAAGTTCAGGCCTCTGCCGCGCAACTTGGAGGTATGCTGGCCGCTGAGGACGCTGTGCACGGGCTGGCGGGGAAGAAAACTGAAGCCGGACGCCTTGAAGCGCAGGCGCATCAACTCGTCGAGGTCGGCATAGACGCCCGCCGGAGCGCCCTTGCCCGGCTGCCGTTTCTTGATGTGTGTGTACTGCATCAGTCGCGATCCGGGGCGTTTGGTCAGGCGACGGCGACCACCTTCAGGATTTCGTCGACGACGTCGTTGGCCGAAACGCCGTCGGCATTGGCGTCGTAACTGAGCTTCAGCCGGTGCCGCAGCACGCCGTGACAGACGGCTTTCACGTCATCGGGCAGCACCTGCTTCCGGCCGTCCAGCCAGGCGTTGACGCGGGCGCACTTGTCCAATGCGATGCCGCCGCGCGGGCTGGCGCCGACGTGGATCCACGCGGCCAGTTGCTCGCCGTAGCGATCCGGGAACCGCGTCGCGAAAATCAGATCCACGATGTACTTTTCGATGGCGGGGCTCACGCTGACGCCGTGAATCTCGCCCCGGGCCTCGAACACGACCTGCTGCTCGATCGGCGCTGCCGGCTCACCGCCGGCGCCGCCTTCCTCGCCGCGCACCAGCCGGATGATCTGCGCTTCGGACGCCTCGTCCGGGTAATCGACGAGCACGTGCATCAGGAACCGATCCATCTGGGCCTCAGGCAACGGATAGGTGCCCTCCTGCTCGATCGGATTTTGCGTGGCCATGACCATGAACAGGTTCGGCATGGGGTGCGAGTTGCCCGACACCGTGACTTGCCGTTCCTCCATCGCTTCGAGCAGTGCGGCCTGGACCTTGGCGGGCGCCCGGTTGATCTCGTCGGCAAGAACGATGTTGGCGAAGATCGGGCCGGGCTCGAAGCGAAAAGTCGGCTTGCCGCTTTCCGTGTACAGCACGTCGCTTCCGGTGATGTCGGACGGCAGCAGGTCGGGCGTGAACTGGATGCGGGAGAAGTCCGCCTCGAGGTTCTTTGCCATGCCCTTCACGGCGCGGGTCTTGGCGAGGCCGGGAAGCCCCTCCATCAACAGGTTGCCGTTGGCCAGCAGGCCGACCAGCAGGTCCTGGACCACATTCTCCTGGCCGATGATGGTCGCGGCCATCCGCCGCCGGAGGTCTTTGATTGAATCGAGAGCGTTCATAGGTCACCGGGTGAGGTTCAATAGGTCGGTAATGGCTAGCTTACTTCCGTTGGATGTACATTTCCGGTCGAACACTGTACATTTTGATGCTGTTCCGGGTCCAGGCCCGGCGGGCACATTCAAGCTTTCTCCAGATATCCGAGGATCACTATGTCATCGATCAAGTCTGTCTTACTTTTCGTGTCAATTACTCTCATCATGGGCGTGGCCGCCGTAGAGGCGAAGGAGCAAGAACTGCCAGCGATCAACGAGGACGGCCTGCACCTCATTCCCGATACCAAAATGGCCATCGTTTATGCCGATCCTGAGGCGGATCTGGGACCCTACAATCGCGTGATGTTGATGGAAGCCTACGTGGCGTTCAAGAAAAACTGGGCAAGGGATCAACGCAGCCGCTCGGCCAGCTCTTTCCCGGTGAGGTCGAAGGACATGGAGAAGATGAAGTCGACGATGGCCGGTGAATTCCAGGAGGTGTTCGCCAAAGTGCTGGAGGACGGCGGATACCCGGTCGTCGGCGAAGCGGATGAGGACGTGCTTCTTGTCCGTCCAGCGATCATCAATCTCAATCCGACGGCGCCGGACACTCCCGCACCGGGCAGGACGACGACATACGTTTCCTCCGCGGGCGAAATGACGCTCTACATTGAGTTGTATGACTCCGTGACGGGCGATCTCATCGCCAAGGCGATGGACCGCAAGGCCGACCGCAGGAACGACGGCTTCTACACCTGGTCGAATTCCGCAACCAACAAGGCCGCTGCCGAACGCATCCTGAAAGGCTGGGCCACGCTGCTGCTCGAGGCGCTGAACGAAGCCAAGCAGTAACGAGGCCCGGGCAACAGGCGGAAAGCCATTCCACTTGGGAACCCGAACGGTCATCAGATAGATGGGACGGAAGTTCCGCAAACCACCTGCCAAGCTGATCCTGGCAGTTGTTCTTTGTACCTGCTCACCGGTCAACGCCGGCTGGTTGGGGAACCTCTCCGGGTGGTTCGATGAAAATCTGATCGACCCGGAGGACGGCATGCTGGACGCCAGCGACTACCTGGCAAGCGCAGCGGGCTTCTTCCCGGTGCCCATCATCATTACCGAACCCGCAGTGGGCTTCGGCATCGGTGCCGCGGTCGCCTACTTTCATCCAGAACGGGAGATGGACTCCGAGGAGCATGGCCACCGGGGGCCGCCCAGCATCAGCGTGGGTTTTGCCGCGCGAACGGACAACGACACCTATCTTTACGGCGGCGCCCATTCCGGTGTCTGGAAAGACGATCACGTCCGTTACCTGGGCGCCGTTGCCAAGGCCAGCGTCAACTTGAAGTTCTACGCCGGCGAAGGTCAGCAAGAGGATGCTGACGAGGGCATCGGTTTCAACGTGGATGGCGCCTTCCTGTACCAGCAGATTCAGTTCCGACTGCGTGAATCCAACTGGTGGGTCGGCGCCAGCTACCTGTACATCAATGCCGAAAACACATTCCTGGCGGTTGAGAATGGGAGCGGTGAATTGCCCGAACCCCGCTTCGACTTCAGCCAGGCAGGCCTCGGCGCGTTTGTCGAATACGATGGCCGCAACTCCACCTTTACGCCCACCAACGGCCTCAGGGCGCTTTTCGAGTACCGCAATTACGACAAGCGCTGGGGCAGTGACTTCGAGTACGATCACTTCCTCGGCTCCGTGTTTCATTTCACTCCGGTTGGCGCCTGGTCCAGCCTGGGGCTGCGGCTGGAAGGTGAGAAGGTTTCCGGCGACGTGCCGTTCTTCGGCTATCCCTATGTCAACCTGCGCGGCATTCCCGCGCTGAGGTACCAGGGGGAAAGCGCCGTTACCGCCGAGGCGGAGTACCTGTGGGGCTTCACGCCGCGCTGGTCCCTGGTGCTGTTCGGCGGTGTGGGCAAAACGTCGGCCATCGGCCTGTTCGGCAGCGACGGCGATACGGTGGGGGCGGGCGGTGTCGGCGTTCGTTATCGTGTGGCCCGCAAACTCGGCCTGCAGGCGGGAGTGGACCTGGCCCGGGGACCGGAAGACACGTCCATTTACCTGACCATCGGCAGCGCCTGGTAACCCCGTGACAATGCAACGCTCATCCACCCGCAACCCCATGGACCGCCGCGGCGTCATCTTCGCCGGCGTGGTCATCTCCGCGCTGGGCGCCCTCACCTACAACCTGTTGCCGCTGTTCCTCGGCACCGCGCAAGACTATCGGGGTTTGAGCGACCAGGCAGTGGGGGTTCTCAGTTCCAGCTTCTACGTGGGATTCACACTCGCCACGGTCACCGCTTTCTTCTGGATTCGCCGCTTCAACTGGCGCATCGTCACGTTCGTCGCCATTCCGATTGCGGCCATCGCCATGCTGACGGTCGGGCAGACGGCGACCTACGGGGTGATGCTGGCAGCGATGGTCTGCGCGGGCGGCGCGTTCTCGGTGCTGTACGGAATCGGCACGACGGTGCTGAGCGACACCAGCCAACCGGCGCGTTGGTACGGGCTCAAGATCGCGAGCGAGGCGGGCCTCGGGGCGATCCTGATGCTGACGCTTCCCGGGATCGTTGTCGCCCGCTGGGGATTCGAGGGGCTGATGGCCGCAATGGCCGGGGTGGTGATTCTGCTGGCGCCGCTGCTGCTCGGCCTGCCCGGCCGCGGTCTCAATGAAGGCCTGTCGACCGCGACGCGCCAGTCGCCCGCAATGCCGAGCGCATTGCGCCTGGCGCTCTGGCTCGGCCTGCTTTGCGTCTTCGCCTACCTGTTCTGCACGACCATGATCTGGGCCTTTATCGAGCGGGTGGCCAATGACGCCGGCTTCGATCCGGTGACCACGGGCAACATCCTTTCCCTGGGCCTGCTTCTCGCGATCACCGGTTCGCTGGCCGCCATGGTAGCCGGTGAACGCTTCGGCCTGGCCGCCCCGCTCATGCTGTCGATCACGTTGCTGGTTATTTCTCTGTTCCTGTTGGGAGATGTCGGCAGTTTGGCGGCTTACGGCGTGGCCGCGTGCCTGTTCACCTTTTCGTTCGGCCTGGGTATCCCCTACACCGTGTCCGTTGTGGCCGCCCTCGACGTGGACGGCCGCTACGTTGTGCTGACGGTGCCGGCGATCGGCCTCGGCGTGATGCTGGCGCCCGCCATTGGCGGCTTCCTGTCGGCACAGGGCGGACACGGAGCCCTACTGACGGCGGCAGGCATCAGCGTGATTGCGGCGCTGGCGTTGGCGCTGACGGCCCTGCGGCTCGGCCTGCGTCGGGCAAGGGCCTATCGTGACGAAGCGGGCACCGGCGTTACGGAGCCGATCGTGTGACTACTGTTTCGGATTGAACGCCCGGTCGAGCAAGAGCGAACTGAAGCCGGCCGACACACCGTCCTCGCAAGCGAGCAGCGCGCCGGTGCAGGTCTCGCTGGCCTTGCTGGCCAGGAACTGAAAAGGCGGCCCCATTTCCCGGGGTTGGCGAAATTTGCCGGTAGCAGTCAGTGCGCTCAGCCGTTCGAGTTCGGCCGCCGAGTTTTCCGGGTCGAATGCCATTTCCGTCTCGATCACGCCCGGCAGCACCGCGTTGACGCGGATGCCGCGGGGTCCGAGTTCGATCGCGGCGGTTCTGACCAGGGCATTGACCGCTGCCTTGGACGCGCCATAGGCAGCGACCCCCGGCATCAGCTCGGTGGCGGTCGGCGACGAGGTGACGATGACGCTGCCGCCCGGCTGCAGGAACGCGATGCCGTCGCGCAGTGCCTGCGCGACGCCGAACACGTTGATCTCGAATACCCGCCGCAAAACGTCCAGGTCCATTTGCTCGGCCGGCCCTGCATCGTCCGCGATGCCGGCGTTCAGGATCAGGCAGTCGATTGTCCCTCCAAGGCGTTCGGCGGATTCGCTGATGCCGGCGCCGATGGACGGTGCGTCGGCCAGGTCCAGCCGAACGAATTCGGCGCCGATGCGCCGGGCGATCTCTCCACCCGATTCGCGGCGACCGGTAATAACCACGCGGGCCCCGGCCTCGGTGAAGTGCTCCGCCACGCCCAGCCCGATGCCGGCCGTGCCGCCGACGACCAGAACGCCGTTACCCTGAATGCTGAATGGATCAGACACGATCGGGCTCAGGCTACGGCCCGGGTGTCGGACACGGGGCAGTCGTCGTGTGGATAGAGGTAAACCTTGCCCGCCTTCTTGCTGAGGCAGGCCTCGAAGGCAGCGGCGGCATCCGACATGTTGAACTCGTGCGTGATCATCAGGTCGGTCGCGCGCTGAACCTCCGGGTCCCGCAGCATCTCGATCAAGCCCTCGCGGTGATTGACGTTGACGTCATGGCTGCCGCTCAGGGTGACATGCCGGTTGTGGATTTCGTCCAGCAGGTGGATGGGCAGCGGCTCTTCGGAGCCGACCAGGAATCCGAACAGGCGCATCTGGCCGTAGCGGCGGACGGCTGCCAGGCACTTCTTCTGGTAATAAGGATAGCCGGAACATTCGAATACGGCGTCGCAACCCTTTTTGTCGCCGGTGATCTCGTGGATTTTGGCCAGCCAGTCCGGATCGTCGGGATCGATGACGTAGTCCGCTCCGATCTTGCGCGCCAGGTCCATTCGGAATTTATTGCGGCCCAGCGCGATGACGGTGGCGCCGCGGTATTTGGCATTGATGATCGCGCCGAAGCCGATGAACCCGATGCCACCGACCAGCACAATATCCCCATTCCTGGTGCCGGCTTCCTCAACGCCGCTGTAGGTGCAGCCGTTGGAGCAGTTGGCCGCGGCCGCGTAACGGAACGGCAGGTCGTCCGGCAGTTTCTGCACCATGGATTCCGGTGCGAGTCGGTATTGCGCGAATCCAAAACCTCCGGACTCGCTGTTGCAGGCGATCTCGATCGATCGCGGCCCGCCCGGCGTGTTGATCAATTTGTCCCCGCCGAGGCTGGCGATCGCCGCATGGGGATCGGCCCCGATGTGGCCCGGCATCTCCTCGTAGGGGATGGCCATGCAGTGCGTCGGACTGAGGCCTTCCTGGCAGACGAAGCATTCCCCGCAAGGGTTTCCCTGGTAGATGACCACGCGGTCGCCCACGGAATGCGCGGAACCTTCCGTGACTTCGACAATCGTGCCAACGCCTTCATGACCCAGGTGATTCTCGTCTTCGTGCCATTCGAAGGTGTGGTCCCGGTAGATCTGGTGTTCGATGCAGATCGGCGCGATGGCGACCTTGACCAGGACATAGCCTGGGGCAACCTTGGGGTAAGGGAGGTCCAGCGAGCCTGTTTTGCCCGGTTCCGGGATGGTGAGCACCCTGTTGGTATTCGGCATGACGCGTTCCCTCTTCTATTGATCGGCCTGCGGTATTACGTTTCCGTCTCCGCTCATGCGGAGACCCAGAACCTCATTCTACGTTCCGTCCCGTGAGATGGAATATCATTTAAGACCCCTTTTTTCACACTTTAGAACCCCCTTGCGCCGCACGAAGGCGTGGATTCGGTTTTCGCCACGAACAGGCGGGAGCTGGGTCGGGACGGGATAGCCGTGCTTCCCTTTCTGATATGATATTTCTGACCCACAGAATAACAACTGATTAGCTATGCGCCCGGTGCGCCGAGGGGAGTTTCAGTGGTCCAACCTGAGATAGAAATCCAGTCGCGCTTTCAGGAAGAAAGCCAGATTGTCGTCAAGTGGCTGTCGCGGCTCCATCAGTGTCTGCAGGACCAGTCGCCCGGCCTGTTCAAGGAAGCCATAGCCCGGACGAAGCTGTCGAACGAGCAGTTGCGATCCGGGGAAGGACTGACCCAGGAGCATTTCGACGCCTCGATGGATTTCGTGCGCCGGCAATTCCCGGACATCATTTTCAGGTTCATGCGCGAACTGGATCTGCATGACCTGGGCATGCTCGGTTACGCGGTCCTCAGTTGTCCCACTGTCGGCAAGGGCCTGTCTCTGATGGCGCGTTACCTCGAACTGACCTCCGATCGGTACACGGAAGATCAGTTCGTCGAAGGGAATTTCCACGTCATCCGACCCGCATCGACGTGGCGCCATCTGGGTGAGGACGAGAGCATCGCCGAGGACTGCCTATGCGGAAACTGGCAGGCCGTTCGGCTGATGCTGGGTCCCGAATCGGATTATCACGGCGCGCAGGCCCATTTCGCCTATGCGCCGCCCGCGCACCACGACGCCTACCACGCCTACTTCGAGCCCTGCAATGTCCACTTCGATGCGAAACACACCGAGTTGAAAATCCCGCTGACTTGGCTGGAGCGCCCGGTGACGACCGCCAACGTTATGGTCTCCGACGTGACGGCCTCCATCTGCGAGCGATTGCTGGGTCCCGGCCGCACGGCCCGCGTCGATACCGCGCGGTCGGTTCGCCGTTTGTTGTTGAGCCGGCCCGGCAAAAAGATGCTAAGGCTGGAGGAGGCCGCCGAAGAGTTGCGCATGTCCACGGCCCAGCTCCGCAAACGGCTCTACCGGGCGGGCACGAGCTACAAGAGCATCGTGCTCGAAGTTCGAATGAAGCTCGCACAACATTACCTGGAGTCCACGCACCTCTCGATCCAGGAGATCGCCTACCTGCTCGATTACTCCCAGCCGGGTCCGTTCAGCCGGGCGTTCAAGAAGTATTTTGGATACCCGCCGAACGCGCTCCGGAAAGAGACTCACTCGATTTCTTCGCCAGCGCTTTAGTCCGCGTGGCACGCGGGCATCTGGCTCGTAACTGCAAGTGTCGGGTTCATAAATGTGAAAAGTAGGGTCAGAACTAGTATTCATCGTCCGCCCCGCTCCACGTAAAGTCCATTCTGACGGCTTCCGTTGGATGAACGGACCGCACATTCAAAAACCCCACGTGGAACTGAGACTATGAAGCTGCACACACGACAAAAGAATTCCGCACTCACCTGCCTGCTCATCGCAGGCCTCATGACATCGGCGCCGGCATGGACGCAGGATAATCAGGATCAGCAGGAAAGCCGCGGCGTACTGGAAGAAGTGATCATCACGGCACAGAAGCGCGAGCAAACCCTGCAGGACGTGCCCCTCACGGTCTCCGCCTTCAGCGGCGATTTCGTGACCGAGAACGGCGTCCAGGACATCCGCGACATCCAGGGCCTGACACCTAACCTGTCCATCAAGTCACGCGGCGACACCGAGGCCAGCGTCTTCATTCGCGGCATCGGATCGCAGGCGCCGGGCATCGGCGCCGACCCGGCCGTGGGCATCTTCATCGACGGCATGGTGGCCAGTCGCGGCACCAATGCAACGGCGGCATTCTTCGACGTCGAGCGCATCGAGGTCGTCAAGGGTCCGCAAGGCACCCTGTTCGGACGCAATGCTTCGGCCGGCGCGATCAGCATTATTACCAAGAAGCCGGAACTCGATGAGACCAGCGGCAAGGTGATGCTCGGGCTCGGCGACGATGGCCAGGTGCGCGGCCAGTTTATTGCCAACCTGGCGGCCGGCGACAACTGGGCGTTCCGATTGGGCGCGAATTACAGCAAACGTGACGGGCTGTACTTCAACGCCGCCACCAACCAGGAAATGCTCAATGTGAACAGCAAGCAATTCCGCGTCAGCGCCCTCGGCCTGATCAGCGACGGCTGGGAAATGAACGTGCTGGTGGAGGGCATCGATTCCAAGAACAACGACGTCATCGTCACCGACGACGACGCCTTTGCACCGGTGATCCGTCAGGACCGGGCACCGAACAAGCAAACCCTCGATTCCACCCGCATTATCTGGACCAACAAGTGGGCTGTCGGCGAAACCATGGACCTTACGTCCATTACCGGCTACTACGATCACGACGTCAATGTCACCCCGGTCGACGCCGACGAGATCGAATTCGACATCGTGACGTTCGAAGAACCTCAGACCAACGAGACATTCAGCCAGGAATTCCGGTTGAATGGATCCACGGATTCCGTGGACTGGTTCGTCGGCGGGAGCTACGTCAAGGAAGACCTGGGCTTCCGCAACAACCTGCGCTACGAAGAGGGCATCGTGCTGGACCTCCTGGCCGGCGCCGGTTTCCTGTGCGACGAGCCTGACCTGCCGGAGTGCGCGTATCGCACCGAAACCCCGTTCGGCACCAACTCCACCAAGAGCTACGCCATCTACGGCGATTTCACCTGGAGTGTGAATGATCGCTGGGCGTTGACCGCAGGCGCGCGCTACACCAAGGACAAGAAGCGGTTTACCTACGGCAATCCGCCCAACGGTGGAATCCTGGGTGTCATCGATGGCCAGATTTTCGGGCCGGTGACCGACGGCACGCTCACCGCCAACGACAGCTGGAGCTCATTCGACCCCCGACTGGCAGTCGACTTTGCGGCAACGGACACCACGACGATCTTCGCCAGCATCGGCCGTGGCTACAAGTCCGGCGGCTTCAACCGGCAGACGAACGACTTCCTGCCCGACCCGCAGTTCATCCGCTCTTTCGACGAGGAAAAGGTCACGGCCTATGAAGCCGGCACCAAATCAGTCCTCCTGGACGGCCGCGCCAATCTGAATGTCTCGGTCTTCTACAACGACTACCGGGACTACCAGCTGGAAACCTTGGTCAACCTCCTGCCACTGGTTCAGAACATCGGTGACATCAAGAGCCGCGGAATCGAACTGGAAGGCAAGATGCTGGTTACCCAGAATTTCGAACTGGCGGGGACCTACGCCTACCTCGATTCGGAGGTGAAGAGCAGCCTGCTGCCCGAGCTGGTCGGCCAGGCTACGCCGCAGTCACCCAAGCACTCTGCCTCCGCGCAGGCGCACTACTACATCGAAAGCGGTCTGGGCGAGTGGAAGCTCAGTGGCATCTACACCTACAGCGACAACTTCTGGTTCGACATTTTCAACACGTTGGAGCAGCCGTCCCATAACTTGCTCGATCTGCGTCTGGGCCTGACATCGGAATCCGGACGTTGGATGGTGGCCGGCTTCGTGGACAACGCCACCGATGAGGAATATTTCGTCGAGCGTTTCGTATTCCTGGACG
>Ga0316201_10003981_pt1 | contig 11053 bp, 6 predicted proteins | sample CS6wburrow_MG_FD_204516 | JGI IMG/M metagenome (GOLD analysis project Ga0316201, IMG submission 204516) | Coastal sediment microbial communities from Delaware Bay, Delaware, United States - CS-6 worm burrow | ecosystem: Environmental > Aquatic > Marine > Coastal > Sediment | place: USA: Delaware... | reverse complement strand
CAAACAACCAGAACCCGGTACTCAAGGTCGCGGTAAACGTACCGCTGTCACGTGAGTTCGATTACCTGCCCCCCAGGGACGGGCCGGTACCTGTGCCGGGTTGCCGGGTTCTCGTGCAATTCGGGCCGCGCCGCCAGGTAGGCCTCGTGGTCGGACACGCGGACGGCTCGGAACTGCCGCGCGAGAAAGTTCGGCACTGTATCGAGGTGCTGGACGACGAGCCTCTGCTGGGCAAGGACGATCTGGCGCTGGTTCGATTTACGAGCAACTATTATCACCACCCGGTCGGCGAAGTCGTCGCCGCCGCCTTGCCCGCCATCCTGCGGCAAGGCAAAGCCATGCATCCGGTTGTCGAGATGACAGCCATAACCGACCTCGGTAGCACGGCCGACATAGCGGCCCTCACCAGGCGCGCGCCCCGGCAGGCCGAATTGCTCGAAACCCTGTGCGATGCCGGCGGTGACGGCCTCGAAGCAGACCAGCTGACCGAATTGCTGCCAAACTGGCGCCGCGTGGCCAGTTCGCTGTTCGCAAAGGGCCTGATTGAGCGTTTCGAGGCTCGCTGCGGGGATTTCGACGAGACGCTTGCCCCTGCGGCAACGCCCGGCCCACAACTTAACGACGACCAGCGCCAGGCGCTTGAAACGCTGCGGAGCAACCTCGACGTTGGGGCATACCTGCTGGAAGGTGTTACCGGCAGCGGCAAGACCGAGGTCTACCTGCAACGCATGCAGGACATCATCGAGCAGGGCCAGCAGGTGCTCGTGCTCGTCCCCGAAATCGGGCTGACACCACAACTCGTTTCACGATTACGCAAGCGGCTCGGCATCGAGCCGGCATTGCTGCATTCGGGCCTCACCGACATTGAGCGGCTTGGCGCCTGGCGGGCGGCGCGCTCGGGTGCCGCCCGCCTCGTAGTAGGTACGCGCTCAGCAATATTCACACCGCTGAAGAAGCCCGGACTGATCATTGTCGACGAGGAACACGATCATTCGTTCAAACAACAGGAAGGCCTGCGTTACTCGGCGCGCGACCTCGCGATCGTACGTGCCAAGCACCTTGGTATTCCGGTCATCCTCGGTACTGCAACACCCACACTCGAGATGCTGCATCACTGCCGCAGCGGCGCTTACAAGCTCATCCGTTTGCCGCGCCGAGCGGGCGGCGCAAAACCGCCGTCCCTGCGCCTTATTGATACGGCGCGCGCACCGGCCAACGACGGCTTAAGCGAGCCCTTGATCGGCGCCATCCGCAACCACCTGCAGACGGATGGCCAGGTGTTGATATTCCTCAATCGGCGCGGCTTCGCGCCCACACTGATCTGCTCGAGCTGTGGATACATCGCCGGTTGCGATCGCTGTGACTCACGCCTGACCGTGCATGCACGCCAGGGACAGCTGCGCTGCCACCACTGTGGCCTGACGCGCCCGCTCGGCACGGCCTGCAGCGAATGCGGAGAACCGGTCAAGCCCCTGGGAGAGGGAACCGAGCGGCTCGAAGATGCGCTGCGCCAGCACTTTCCCGAGCGCGTCATCATGCGGATCGACAGCGACAGCACACAGAAGAAAGGCGCGATGCTCGACGCCCTCGACCAGGCCAAGGAAGGGCAGGCCGAGATTCTTGTCGGCACGCAGATGCTGTCCAAGGGGCACCACTTTCCCAAACTGTCGCTGGTCGGCATCGTCAATGCGGACCAGGGCCTGTTTGGCACCGATTTTCGCAGCAGCGAGCGCATGGCGCAGTCGATCGTGCAGGTCGCCGGCAGGGCCGGCAGGGAACGCCGGGCAGGCGAGGTCCTGATCCAGACCGCGTTCCCGGAACACGCTTTCTGGTCCACGCTGATCGACGGCGGCTATGAACGAGTCGCGGCCGAGGCGCTCGCTGAGCGCGAGGCGACACACTGGCCTCCGTACACGCGCCTTGCTCTGATTCGTTCGGCAGCCCATCGGCGTGATGACGCGATCGGTCTTCTTGAGGTCGCGCAGCGCACGGTACAGCCGCACTGTGGGGACCAGCTGCGCGTTCTCGGGCCTGTCGACGCGCCGATGGCGCGCAAGGCCGGACGGTATCGCGCACAGCTGTTGCTGCAATCCACGGACCGCCGTACGTTGCACGTTTTACTGCGTGAGCTGCGACGGGTCCTCGAACAGGAACCGGCGGCTCGCAAGGTTCGCTGGTCAATCGACGTGGACCCGATCGAATTGTTCTGATTCAATGCGCGCCATGAAACAGATCGTCGCCGAAATCCTCACCCAGGCCCTGAAAAGCCTGCCCGAACTGGCAGAAGCTGCCGCCGACCTTGCTATCGAGAGCACGATTGAGCGTACCCGGGACGCCAGCCATGGCGACTTCGCGAGCAATATCGCCATGCGGCTCGCGAAGCCTGCGCGCAAGAGCCCTCGTGACATCGCGGCGAGTATCGTTGCCGCACTGGGTGACAGCGCCGCGGTCGACAAGACTGAAATTGCCGGACCCGGATTCATTAATTTCTACCTGAGCCCGGCCGCATTTCACGCCGAACTCGAATCCATACTCGAGGCCGGTAGCCATTACGGCCGCCAGGCACCCAAGGAGACTCCGAAGGTCCTTCTCGAGTTCATATCAGCAAACCCGACCGGGCCATTGCATGTCGGCCATGGGCGGGGCGCCTCGTTCGGCGCCACGGTCGGCAACTTGCTCGAGGCGACCGGTTACTCGGTGCACCGCGAGTACTACGTCAATGACGCCGGAAGACAGATGGATATCCTGGGCGTCAGTGTCTGGCTGCGCCTGCTCGAAAGCCAGGGCATATCCGTGCCTTTCCCCTCCGCCGGGTACCGCGGAGAGTACATCCGTGACATTGCGGCCGCGATCGATACGAATAACATCGCCGCCGTCACGGCAGAAGACGTTGTCGAAGGTTTGCCTGCCGACGGTGACGATGAGGCAAAAGAGGCATACATCGAAGCCTTGATCGCGCGGTCGAAAGCATTGCTCGGTGATGAGGGGTTCGACCACATCCGCCAACAGTCGCTCGAATCCATCCGCGACGAAATGGAAGAGGACCTCGCCGAGTTTGGCGTGACCTTCGATACATGGTACTCCGAGCAAAGCCTGACGAAGAACGACTCGATCAATAAGGCGCTGGCGGTGCTCGAAGAGCGCGGGATGCTTTACAAGAAAGATGGTGCCACCTGGTTTCGTACCAGCGACTTCGGTGACGAAAAAGATCGCGTCGTCGTTCGCGAAAACGGCATCAAGACCTATTTCGCCTCCGACATTGCATACCACTTCGAAAAGCGCGAACGTGGTTTCGATCTTTTGATCGACGTCCTCGGCGCTGATCACCATGGTTACGTGCCGCGCTTGCGGGCAGGTCTCGAGGGCATGGGCTACAAAGGCAGCGACCTCGAAGTACCGCTCATCCAGTTCGTGTCCCTGTATCGGAGCGGCGAAAAGATGCAGATGTCCACGCGCTCGGGTGAGTTCATCACGCTGCGACAACTTCGCACAGAGGTTGGCAACGACGCAGCACGCTTCTATTACGTGTCACGCTCAAATGACCAGCACCTCGACTTCGACCTCGACGTTGCAAAATCCCAATCAAACGATAATCCCGTGTACTACATCCAGTATGCACACGCGCGTGTCGCCAGCGTCTTCCGCCAGCTCGAGGAGAAGTCTTTGAGCTGGGACCAGGATAACGGCCGTCAGCAACTCGGCCTGCTGGTTGAGCCGCAGGAGAAGACGCTGATGACGAGTCTGAGTCGCTATCCCGAGGTGGTCGAACTTGCGGCGAATAATCGTGCGCCACAGCACCTGGTGCACTACCTGCGTGACCTGGCAAATGACTTCCACACCTATTACAACGCGCACGCCTTCATTGTTGACGATGCAGCCCTGCGCGATGCTCGCCTCTACCTGATTTCAGCGACGCGCAACGTCATTGCCAATGGCCTTGGCATCCTGGGCGTTTCGGCGCCGGAGAAAATGTAGTGGCGCAGAGAAAGAAGAAGCGCCGGTCGACGCGCAAGCCGGCCAGTTCGGGAACCTCGCCCGTTGTCGCCATGTTGTTTGGTCTCGCTGTCGGCCTGTCGGTCGCTGTCGCCGTGTACGTCAAGGACCGGCGGGCGGAACCTGCGGGAGGGCCTTCAGGCCCGAATCCAGCAGTGGCCGAAACCGCGCGCACGCCCGCCAGTATGCAAACCGCACTCGACGATAACGGGGAAGCCGTGGCAGCTTCTTCAGGGTCGAATGAAGCAAAGGAAAAGCGCTTCACCTTTTACGACATCCTGCCGAACGTCGAAGTCGTGACGCCTGAAGAAGCACCCGAAGCCCAAAACGATGTCGAACCGCAGGCCGTCGTCGAACCCGGCCTTTACGTCCTGCAGGCCGGTTCGTTTTCGACTAACGCTGATGCGGATCGCCGCCGCGCAGAGCTGGCACTGCACGGCATCGAATCGATAACCCAGCGCGTCAAGGTCAATGACCGCAATTACCACCGCGTGTACATTGGTCCGACCGAAGATCTCGATGAACTGAACATGCTGCGCAGCCGTCTGCGCGCGGCCAAGATAGATGTTCTTCGTATACGGCTCAGTGATTAGCGCCCGCTTAACGACCCTCGTGCTCGTGCTGTCGTTGCTGGCAGCCTGTGCCACGCCACCAGCGCCCGCGCCGGCTCCCAGGCCCGAGCCGGCAGCGCCAGCCGAACCACCGCCACCACCGCCGCCGCCCCCTGCACCCGACAAGTCGGAGTATCGGATCAGCATCGCTTCCGTTGGCGACATGATGATCGGCACCGACTATCCGCGTAATCACCTGCCGGACGACGACGGCGTCAGCTTTCTCGCGCACGTCACACCGATCCTGACCGCAGCAGATATTGCTGTTGGCAACCTGGAAGGGGTCCTGATGGACGGCGGCGAACCCGGCAAGAAATGCAGCAACCCGAAAGCGTGTTACCTGTTCCGCTCCCCCACCCGCTATGTGCAGCATTTTCGCGATGCGGGCTTCGATGTTCTCAGCCTTGCGAACAACCATGCTCGCGACTTCGGTGAAGAGGGACGCACGAGCAGCATGGCAGCGATCGTCGCGGCCGGCATGCATCACACTGGTCGGGTCGACGACTTCGCAAGCATTGAACGCGACGGACTGAAGATCGCCGTACTCGGGTATGCGGTGACCAAGAACTCCAACATGCTGCTCGACTATGAGCTTGCATTCACCACCGTCGCGGAGTTTGCCGCGACCCATGACATCGTGATCGTCACGTTCCACGGCGGCGCGGAAGGCGCCGACGCCACGCATGTGCCGTTTGCTGAAGAGGAATACTACGGTGAACCGCGCGGTGACATCGTCTGGTTTGCCCGCGGCGCTGTCGATGCGGGGGCAGACCTGGTTGTCGGCCATGGCCCACACGTCGTGCGCGGCATGGAGCGCTACAAGGACAGGTTGATTGCCTATAGCCTCGGCAACTTCGCTACCTACTACGGCATCAGCGTCGCCGGCATCAAGGGCATCGCCCCCATTCTGACCGCCACCCTGGACGGTGAAGGGAAGTTCATCGAGGGGAACATTGTGTCAACCATTCAGTTGCGGCCCGACGGCCCCAGCATTGACCCGAAGCATCGAGCGCTGCACCTGATTCGTGGTTTGTCCGTTGAGGACTTTGGTGAACCGGGCCTCGCATTTCTTCCGGATGGCAGCGTGCGCGCAGCCGATCGTCCGGAAGTACCGCAACACGAGTTAGTGCTTAGTCGTCCGAACTAACCGACTTGAAGTCAACGCCCAGCGACCGCAGCTTCCGGTACAGGTGCGTTCTCTCCATACCAACGCGTTTCGCCAACTGCCCCACCTTGCCACCGCACAGCACCAGTTGTTGCTGCAGGTAGGCCCTTTCGAACTGCTCGCGAGCCTCACGCAGCGGCAGCGCCAGTAAATCCTGCTTCACCAGCGGTTCGTCGAGCGGGGCGACAGCGGAGATTTCTGCCTCCACCTCTTCCAGGGCAATGTCATCGCTGCTGCCTGACAAGAGGAGGCGACGCACGAGATTTTTCAACTCGCGAACGTTGTCCGGCCACGGGTAGTTGCGCAGCCTGTTCTGAGCGGCAACGCTGAAGCGCCGGAAGGTCAGCCCTTCGGAATCGACCAACTTGTCAACGTAATACGTCAGCAACTCGGGAACGTCTTCCGCGTAGTCCCGCAATGGCGGAACCCGCAATGACAACTCGCTCAATTGCGAGATGAGATCGCGCCGTAATTCTCCGGCGACAATGCGTGCCTCGTACTCGGGTCGCACGGTCGCAACCAGACGAGCATCAACCTTGATGGGCGACGTGCCCCCGATGCGCGTAAACTGGCCGCTCTCGAGAATACCGTACAGCACCTTCTGCGCCTCGAGCCCAAGATCCGAGAGCTCGTCGATAACCAGCGTGCCGCCCGAGGCTCTTTCCAGGGCGCCTGCGATCACTTCGCCACCATGCTCACTGCCCAGTAACTGCTCTTCACAATTGGCGTCCGTTAACGACGCTGCCGTCAACGTCGTCAGCGGTTCGTCGGCACGACGACTGAGTCCGTGCATGTAACGAGCGAACGCGCCACGACCCGTGCCGGGCTCGCCGCTTATGAGAACCGAACCATCGTGACGTGCGTATTGTTGCACGCGTTCTCGCAGGCTCCGCATGAGCGCACTGCGCCCAACCGGCGCAAGCAATGATGGCAACAGGTTGCGCGCCGCCTTTGATTGCTTGCCCGCTGATTCGAGGGCCGCCTCCACGGTCCGCAGCAGCTTGGCGAGGGACAACGGTTTCTCGACGAAGTCGAATGCGCCGAGACGGGTTGCTTCTACAGCGGTATCAACGGTGCCGTGGCCCGACATGATGACGACCGGGCAGTTCAGCTCGCCATCGTCGGACCATTCCCTGAGCAACGTGATGCCATCGGTGTCCGGCATCCAGATGTCGAGGAGAATCAGGTCGAAGTTGTCGTCGGCCCGCGCCTTGCGCGCTTCCGCCGCATTAGCGGCAACCGTGACACCGTAACTCTCGTCCGCAAGAATATCCTTGATCAACGTGCGAATATCCGCCTCGTCGTCGACTACCAGTACATGAGGACTTTTCATGCGTGTTCCCTCCTTTTCTCGGCGCGACCGGGCCCTTTGGCAATCATCAACTCACGTGCTGCCTCATTAATTGGCAGCCGTATGCTGATCATTGCCCCTCCATCTGCGCGGTTCCTGGCCCTGATCGAGCCGACGTGTTCTTCTACGAGTTTTTTAACGATCGCGAGGCCCAGACCAGTGCCTTTTGGCTTGGTTGTGACATACGGATCGAAAATCTGGCTAACTGTGCCCGCCTGGAAACCGGGCCCGTTGTCTTCTACTTTAATCTGTACGATATCGACGCCGTCCGCCTCGGCCGCGCTTACATGCACATCAATCTGACCGTCGATTGAGTTTTCGAGCGCTTCGACCGCATTGCGAATAAGGTTGTGCAGCATCTGGCGCACGCGACCCATATCGGCCTCGATCATTGGCATGGTCGGGTCCGATGTAAGAACGATCCGTACGTTGCTCTCCTGCGCGCGGTACAGGTCGACAACCTCATGCACGAGTTTGTCGAGATCAAACAGACTCAGCTCCATGTCCGGCGCACGCGCGTAGTCACTGAACGCGTTGACCATTTCCTTCATCGCCTCGACCTGTTGCACGATGGTGTGCGTGGCGCGATCGAGAATCTGCGCCTCCTCCGCGGGCATCGTGTGCAGGTACTTGTGACGCATGCGCTCGGCGGACAACTGAATGGGCGTAAGCGGATTCTTGATCTCATGCGCCAGCCTGCGCGCTACCTCGCCCCAGGCCGCATCGCGTTGCGCCTGCAGCAATGCCGTGATGTCGTCGAAGACGACGACGTAACCAGCGGCATGGTCTTCATCGCCCGGCAATGCGGTACAAGCGCAGGTCAGCACCCTTCTGCCTACCTCTCCGCGCAACACGATCTGTTCGCGCCACTCCGTTTCACCGGCATCGAGATGCACCCGGGCAACGTCCACAAATTGCTCCAGCAGCGCATGCCCCGTCGCCGCCTCAACCAACGGCTCTCCGATGCGATGCTCGAGATTGACGCCGAGGATCGATCCGGCGGCCTGGTTGGCGTTGCGAATCCGCAGGTCCGACTCCAAGGCAAGTACCCCGGTCGACAAGCGCGCCAGGATAACTTCAAGGTTGGTGCGTTCTGCTTCGACCAGCGCCTGACTGAGGCTGGCCTCACGGCGCGCCGTGGCCAGGCGCTGCGTCATGTCGTTGAATGAACTGACCAGGAAGCCAATCTCGTCGCGCGATGGCGTTGGCAGTCGCGTGTCGAAGTCACCCTTCGCAACCGCGCGCGTACCAGCCACGAGGTCCTGGATAGGCGCAACCAGCCGACGGGACAGCACGAACGCGCCCGCAATCGCCGTCAAGAGGCTGAGCAAAAGTACAAACGCCAGCGTCCACGTCAGGAGGTCTTTCAGGTCCTCCCGAAAAAACACCAGTTGCTGGTATTCCTGGTACGAGCGCTCGACACTGCTGACCATCTTGCCGAGGCGATCGGTCACCGGATAGTGCCCCTGCAGTACGCGCGCCTGTTGCGCGCGGCCGCCCTGATACGTGAACACGACCGCAGTGCGCACCGCAACGCGACCCGTGGACATTGATTCGAGGCTGACAAATGGCCGTGCCTGCTGCATCTGCAGGACGACCTCTTCGGACAGCGGTTTGGGAAGGCTTGCGGTGGCGCTGTCGGTGCTGGTCGCAAGCACGGTGTTGTGATCGCCGTAGAGCGTCAGCTCGCTCGCACCGCTTTCTCGGCGCAACATGCCCAGCTCCAAAACCAGCTGTCGTTCGTTGACCACAGCGAGACGCTGTGCGGCCGCCTGTGTCGACTGCAGGTTACGACGCTTCTGGAACTCGAGCGCCGCCCTGCTCAACGCCAGCGCGTTGTCCAGGCCCTCTTCGACCTCGACGTTAAACCAGCTGTCTATGCCGCGATTGATAAACTGCGTGGAAAAGTAGAAGACAACGATAAGCGGCAGCACTGCCAGCCCGACGAACATGCCCACCATCCGAGCCTTGAGTTTTGCGCCAGGCACATTGTTGCGATAGTCACTGAACAGGCGTGACAGATTGCCGATCAGCAACGCGATCAGCAGTACGCCACCGATAATATTGGTCCACAGGATAATTTCCTGCATGCGATCGAAGTCGGCCGACTTCTGCACCGTTTGGGTCAGCAGGAACAGCGCCGCAAGGGCCATGCCGACACCCAGCGTCGCGATCAGGATATAAAAGGCTCGCTTTAGTGTTCGAGCAACCATTCAAACCATTCGCTTTGTAACTGCCACTCGCCGCGCCAGAAAAACAGCACCCGCAGTGCGGCGGGATAACGTTCCGTATTGAGCATGGCTCGCAGCCGCACGCGGTATTCTGCTTCGGCATCCAGCAAGGCGTTATCAATAACGGGTAATCCCTGGACACGGCCCAGGCTGTTCAGCGCGGAGTAAAGCGTCGCGAAGGAGTCCTGATCTCCACTGTTGGTATTGCGAACGATGTAGCGCTCGCTGACAGGCGAGAACTCCAGCTCGTAACGAAGCGCCAGCTCCGCCTCGATATCGTCAGGCATAAAGCGACGCGAGCGAATCACCTGCAACTGCAGCTCGATGGTCAGCGTGACGCCACTATCCAGCGCGGCAAGCGCCTCGGAGGACAGGACCAGCTGCAGGCGGGCATCCAGCCTGTGTACGCCATCAACCAGATCAGTCGCCGCCGAGCGTACTTCGAAATAGCCCTCACGCTCGACATCCTGCGCCAGACCCGTACCCAGGACGAACGCAGCCAGCAGTACGAGCAACGCGTACTTGTTGGCTGTTTTCTTTGTTCCGGCGGATTTGAGTAACATCGTATTCTTCAGGAGGCCTTCTTGACGAGGCATGCATAGTAAAAGCCGTCCAGCTCTGCCGTTCCGGGCAAAACCTGGTAGCCGCACGCCTTCCTGCGCATTAGATCGCGGATGTTGTTATTTGGCAACACACCATCTTCCACTGCGTCATCATTAGCCTCGAGGAACCCTTGCACAACAGCATCATTCTCCGCAGCGAGAACCGAACAGGTGACATACAACAGCCTTCCGCCCGGTGCCAGGACCTGCCACAACGCGCTCAGGATGGCCCCCTGCAGGGCGCTGAGATCGTCAATGTCGCTAGCTCTGCGCAGTAATTTGATATCGGGATGGCGACGAATCACGCCGGTCGCCGAACAAGGCGCATCGAGCAGAACCGCATCGAAGGGCCTGCCGTCCCACCATTCTTTAGGTTTCGATGCGTCGGCGATCATAATGGTTGCATCCAGCCCAATGCGCGCATGATTCTCTCGGACGCGCTCGATGCGCCTGCTGTCACTATCGATCGCTGTTAGCTCGAACCCCGCACCACCCAGCTCCAGCAGGTGACCGCTTTTGCCGCCGGGGGCGGCACAGGCATCCAGCACCCGTTTCGGCCCGGCCGCCATCAGCCAGCGCGCAGGAATCTGCGCCGCGGCATCCTGTACCGACGCGTCACCGTCCATGAATCCAGGCAACTCCTCAACACTGCAGGGCTCGGTAAGGCGCAGCGCGTCCGGAATGCCTTCGACCAGTTCGGCTGTTTTTTCGTCATCCGCGAGGCGCGCCAGGTAGGCGGCCGCAGGCTGGCGCGCAGAATTTACCCGCAACCACATGGGCGCGCGTGAATTATTTGCCTCGAGAATGGCTTCGCAGTCGGCTGGCCAGTCCTTGCGCAGCGCGTCTATGAGCCATTGCGGATGGTTCCAGCGGGTCTCTTCATCGGGCGCGACCTGCTCGGCCATTTTTTCCCGGCCAAAGCGACGCATGCAGGCATTCAACAGACCCGCAAGCTTCGGGCGACGCAACTGACGCGCAGCTTCCACCGTTTGTGACACCGCGGCGTGATCGGGAATACGTGTATCGCAAAGCTGGAACAGTCCCACTGCAAGCAGTGCGTTGATGACACTGTCCTTTTTTTTCAGCGGACGGCTCAGGAG
>Ga0316201_10003980_pt1 | contig 11055 bp, 5 predicted proteins | sample CS6wburrow_MG_FD_204516 | JGI IMG/M metagenome (GOLD analysis project Ga0316201, IMG submission 204516) | Coastal sediment microbial communities from Delaware Bay, Delaware, United States - CS-6 worm burrow | ecosystem: Environmental > Aquatic > Marine > Coastal > Sediment | place: USA: Delaware... | reverse complement strand
GGTCCTTGCCGGTTTTCCGGACACGATGGCATTCGCCGATGAATGGGGCATCTTCGATCGGCTTGGCGGCGGCAGCTCTATCGAGCTGAATATTCAGAGTCGCGACATGGACGCCATGCTGACGGCTGCACGCAAAGGAATGGAACTCGTCGGCCAGCACCTGCCAGGCGCGCGGGCGCGGCCGATTCCGGGCGTTGACTTTGCCGAGCCTGAGCTGAGGTTCATCCCGGACGAACGGCGCATTACCGAGGCCGGCTGGACACGGCGCGACCTGTCGACGGTGATGCGGGCGCTCGGCGATGGCGTTTATGTCGGCGACTACTTTGACGGCGATCGTCGTATGGACATCGTGCTACGGTCTCCGGAATGGACAAGTCCCGAGCAGCTTGCAGCAACACCGCTGGCGACACCGGCAGGCGGCATTCAGTCTGTCGATCAGCTCGTTCGCATGCAGCGCACAGCGGGACCGAGCCAGGTGCGTCGAGTCGACCGCCGTCGCGCAGTCACTCTCGCAATTACTCCGCCAGCCGACATTTCACTCGAAGAGTCGATCGATATCCTGCGAACCAATGTCGAGCCGACGCTGCTGCGAATGCTGCCCGAGGATGGCGAAATCAGTTATTACGGCAGCGCGGACGATCTCAATATTGCACTCGCCAACATGTCCCGCAGTTTTGCGCTCGCAATTGTTGTGCTGTATCTCTTGATGAGCGGACTGTTTCGTTCGTTTGTCGATAGCCTGCTCGTGGTTGCTGCACTGCCGCTCGCGACGGTCGGGGGAGTGTCACTGTTACGAATCCTGAATTTACCGATGGACCTGTTGACGATGATCGGCTTCATCACCTTACTGGGCCTCGTCGTCAACAATGCGATTCTGCTCGTGCACCAGACGCGGTCGGCCGAACGAGGCGGCCTCGATCGGCGCAGCGCCGTAGAACAGGCAATACGACGACGCCTGCGTCCCATCCTGATGACCACACTAACCAGTATTTTCGGCATGTCGCCGCTGCTCCTGATCCCGGGACCCGGATCCGAGGTTTACCAGGGTCTTGCGGCCGTGATCATAGGTGGTATGTCCGTCAGCGCCATCTTTACCCTGATTCTCCTGCCGAGCCTGCTGCGGCTGGGAGAAACTGCACCGGCGCCGGCGAATATTCTGACACCTGCAGGGGCGACTTCGTGAGGACGACAATCGATCGTTCCATTGTGCTTTCGACATTGGGGTTAGTGCTCTCTGCAACGGCACTCGCCCAGAATATGCCCCCTGCCGTAGTGGTGATTGCCAAAGCCGAACTGCAACAGCTGGCCCCCACGGTCGATGTGCCGGGAACCGTTGTCAGCCGCTTCGACTCGCGACTGGCGTCGGAGCTATCGGCAAAACTCGAATGGATTGCCGAGGTGGGCACGGCCGTCAAGAAAGGCGATACGGTAGCGCGGCTCGAATCGCCGACCTTCGAGCTGCTCGAGATGCAGGCACAGAGTCGCGTCAAGCGCGAGCAGGCGCGCGTCAGCTTCCTGCAATCCGAGAAAAGTCGTCTTGACCGACTATCAGAGAAGAATCTGTCGGCGAAAAGCCAGCTTGATCAGACGATCGCCGATCTCGCCGTTGCCGAAAGCGACCATGCTATTGCTCGCGCGCAGCTCGGGCTTGCGCAGATCTCGGTATACGTCACAAAGGTACGTGCGCCGTTCGACGGCATCGTTACCGAGCGGCTACGTAATATAGGCGAACGTCTGAACGTTGCCGATGTGGTCGTTCGTATCGTCGATCCGAAATCACTGGAAGTTGTTGCTCGAGCGCCGCTGAATACGGTCAATTTCATCAATGACGGTGCTGCACTGAAGCTGCACAACGACTTTCGGCAGGATCGGGGAACGGTGCGTACGATCGTGCCTTTCGGCAATCCACAGTCGCATATGTTCGAAGTACGGCTCAATGTCGACCCCGATATCTGGACCGTCGGTGAGAGCGTGCGTCTTTCGATGCCAACCTCGGACGTCAGGAAAGTTTTGACTGTCCCCCGGGATGCGCTGGTACTGCGACGTGAAGGCGCATCGGTGTTCAAAGTGAACGCCGACATGTCCGTCGAACAGGTCAACGTAATTACCGGTCTCGGCGACGGCGCCAACGTCGAAGTCATCGGTGAGCTTAATCCCGGTGATAGTGTCGTCATCCGCGGTGCAGAACGTCTGAACACCGGGATGCAGGTCACCATCCAGCAATAGCGGTTGCTTTTTCGCAATCAGGAGTGTCCGAAAAAATCATTGCTCGATGCTGGCGACAGGTCAGTGGTCTTGCCCCCCATCTCGTGGACACCTGAATTAAGTCCTAATGTACGATTTTCGTATTAGAATACGAAACTCTGCGATCGCCGACGAAATAGAAGCAAGCTATGGAAATCTTTTCGATCGATAACCTGCTCACCCTGGCCATGCTCACGTTGCTGCAGGCCGTGCTGGGCTTCGACAACCTGCTGTACATTTCACTGGAGTCGCAGCGCGCGCCCCCGCACAGGCAGGCTATGGTGCGCCGTCTCGGTATCGGCCTTGCCATGATCCTCCGTATCGCACTGCTGTTCCTGCTCGTCAACATTATCGAGATGTTTCAGTCGCCGTGGTTCGGTGTTCACTGGACAGGCGTTGTGGAGGGGGTCTTCGACTTCCATGCCATCATCGTCCTGTTTGGCGGCGCGTTCATCATGTACACGGCGACCAAGGAAATCTGGCACATGATGCAGGTACGCGACTTGCATCATGCAGACAGGAAACCGAAATCTGTTGCCAGCGTCATCTTCTGGATCGTGCTGATGAACCTCGTATTCTCGTTCGACAGTATCCTGAGCGCCATCGCCCTGACGGACGTGTTCTGGGTCATGGCCACTTCGATCTTTATCGGCGCAATGCTCATGATCTGGTTGTCAGACGGCGTCGCGACGTTCCTGGAAAAGAACCGCATGTACGAGGTGCTCGGACTGTTCATCTTGCTGGTCGTCGGCATCATGCTGTTGAGCGAGGGTGGCCACCTGGCGCACCTGACGCTATTCGGCAACGCCATCACGCCGATGACCAAGACGACGTTCTATTTCGTAATCGCCGTGCTCGTGCTGACTGACATCGTGCAGTCGCGCTATCGCAGGAAGCTGCTGGCGCAGCGTGGCCTGACCGGGGACGCCCTCGTCTGAGAAGGGTTGTCGCGAATACGCGGCTCGGATGCTGACTGTCGAATGATGAAATGCCGAACCGCTGCAACCGCAACCCAAAGCGGTCGCTCACATCATTTGGGAAGCAAGCACTAGCTTTATTGTGGGTTTGCAACACAAGTGCCGAAACCACTCCGGCCAAGATTTTGGTAATATCTCGGTGGAGGACGTGGAATTGCACAGTCTGTTCAACAATGTGGTAGCGCTTTGTGCGCTGATCTGCCTCTCGGCCTGCGACCGGGACAACCGAAAGCAAGTCGACATCTACTTGCCCGAGGGCGATGCGGCCAAGGGCAAGATGCATTTCGTGTCCCTCGGCTGCGTGAGTTGCCACAGTGTTATTGGCGCGGAGTTGCCCGAACCTGTCGAAGAAGGTCCCGTACGCGTCCTGCTCGGCAGCCATACTGGCCTAAAGATGTCGTACGGCCAGCTCGTCACATCGATTGTCAATCCTTCGCACAGGCTGTCGCCCCGCTATCGTACGGACAGAATCTCCCGAGAGGGGGAATCCCTGATGACCTTCTATAACGACGTGTTGACGGTGACGCAGCTGACAGATCTTGTCGCGTTCCTGCAGGTGCATTATGAGCAGGCCGATCGTCCCGGTTACGACTACCCCGCTCACACCTACAAAGCCAAAGACGATTCCGAGAATGCGGATCCGAAGTAGCGATACAGCGTGATGGGCAAATTCTTTGTCGAGAGCGCATTAATTCTTAGGAATTGTTAGCGGATCCTAAATGAATGTCCTCTTCTGGCCGTAAGCAGACCGTCAGGTTCCCCGACAGCAGGCATTCGATCGACCGGTTTCGGGGAAAGTTGACACTCGTGCGAATTAACAGCGTGCCTTGGCGTCGGACCCTTTTCGTTCCGACCGATCAGAAAAACATCTGGAAGCGCACCGCGCCCCCGCCAAAGCCCTGAACACTCACCTCGTGACTGACCGACAGGTCTATCCGTGCGTTTTCTGAAAAATTGTAGCGCCAGCCGACGATGATCTTGTCCCGATAGTCGTCCAGATTGTAGTTGCCTGTCGGATCGGACGCCCGGTATGCGATGTCCGGCTGGCCGAAAGCGTAGGCGAACGTTGCGCCGCTGTTGGGCCACAGGTATTCATAGAACGCGCCGCCGAGCACGTCCTTGCGGTCGTAGTCATGCTCATTGAAGCCGCGCGACTCGGCCCTCAGTTCGACGTAATGCAGGAGCAGGCGCAGGCGGTGCCGGTCTCGGAAAACCCGCGCATGTTCCACCGCAATATCAAGCTGCGTATTCTCATAGTCGTAGTCGAAGCCCGGCTGCCGGAACTGCCGGAGTTCGTTGAAATCGTACCACTCGACCCAGGCAGACCATGCCGTACCGCCCTCGCCTGCCTGTGACACCCTCAGCTGCGCCTTGTTTGACCGGCGATCGTGACGCGACACCTCCGGCGACGCAATCGCGTCCGGAAACACTCGCTCGAATCCGCCACCCACTTCGCCTTCGCTGTACAAAAACCAGTCATTGGCGAGGCGCAGCCGCACCGCCCACTGCAGTGCGACCGGATCCTGCTCCGATTTTCCGCCGAGATCGTTTTTCGTACCGTAGTTCATGTCCTCGAGCAATACACCGACACGCACGTACTGCTGACGCTCATCGCGATACAGCGTGTAGCCGGCCGCGACGTCGAGAAACTCCTTGTTGAACTCGGGGTTGACCGCCACGTAAACCGCCGAAGATTTGAAAACTGATCGCTCGAACCCGAGCAACAGCTGCTCTTTGCGGTTCGGCCGCTGCCGCAGCCCGTCACGCCTGAAGCTCCCCTGGAATCGCCACTTGTCGTTCAGTGCTTCGTTGATATTGAGGTCAATATCGGTCAACAGCTTGTCCGAAGTGACACTACCGGTGTTCACGCGCAGAGCATTGTCGGCAAGCTGGCGTCGTTCCCAGTCAAACTGCCACTGCAGGTCATAGGAATAGTTGACCAGCGCATGCAGGTACAGCATCTGGTCGCGGTAGGGCTGTTCGAACTCCCAGTCCGCATCCGGCAGCTGCGCCGTTGCGCTTGCGGAGCAGACGAACAGCAGGAAAAGTACGAATCTCAAGATTGTTACTCGATCTCGATCAGGCGACTCGACGCCGGGCACGCACTATTCAGCCAGGGCGGGCACCAGCAAGTCTGACAACGGGTAGTTATACTAGCAAATCGCCATGTCCTGGCGCTCGCAGGCACTTCGCGACAGTCGCTCTATGCCGACTACATCGTTCCGGTCAGGTTAAGGAAGAAACCGTGATGATCGAAACTGAGATCCGTGAGATCGTCCGAGAAATCGGTGAAGTTGTAACCAGCACCGACCTTCAGGTGGTCGCCGAAGTAACGTGAAACAGCCAGCAGCGCTCCGCTGCGACGCTCGCCCAAATCAGACATGCTGAGCAAACGGCCTTCGGCAAGAAGCTCCCAGTTCTTCCGGAACCTGTAATCGCCGCGTATTACGTACAAACTCGCATTATTGTCGAAGAACTCAGGGTTCTCACGATCGAGGCTGACCTGGCCCAGGCGGTAGGCGTATTTGCCGCCGATAGAGATGCGCGGTGTAATATCGTAGCTGGCGTCAACCGCTGCGATGTGGCTCTTCTGAATGAACTCGGCCGCGATATTTTGCAGGCTGATCTGGCCCGTTGTCGGCACGTTGTAAAAATACGTGTACTTGACGAGCGTATTGAACCGATCGTGAGTAATCGGGCGGAGAGCATAGCCGATGACGGCTTCGGTGAATCCGCCGTCGTAAAATGCCCCTTGCGAACTCTCGCTCTCCGAGTGGTTCAGCTTACCCAGTAAGCGTGACGCCGGGTTGATCTGGTACTTGATATTATTCCTGAACAGCCAAGTCGTTCTTTCGGTACGGCTCAGATCGAGCTGCTCGGCATCGTCATTTCGGTATTCCACGCCGCTCGACAACTGCAGCGCGCTAGTGCCGAAGGTCACCTGGAAGCCGCTGGCCAGACGCTGTGTCTCGGCGCCGGTCGTTACGTCCTGCAGCGTACCGATGTCGGTATTTATTCCGAGGCTCCATTTTTCTGATGGTGAAAAACTGATTCCGGTAGCATGCGTCAGACCGATCATCGCATCGTTATGCTGGTATCGCTCTTCGAGGAACACGCTCGCACTGTCGGCCAGGCGTGTCCTGATACCACCAACCAGGTTGCCCCCGCCACCACGGGTGTCGCCCATGCCGTTATCGATGCGTTCATTTTCGAGCGCATAGTTGAGATACAGGCTCGTCCTGTCGGAATGAAGATAGTTCGTTCCAAGTCGGCCACCGGCGCCCAGATCGCCGTCAGATATTTCGGCATCAATACGCAATTTTTCGGACAGCCGATAGGCTCCACCGACGCCGCCCCGCGCGTTCTCCTGACGATCGCCCGTTACCGACAACGTATCCTGTGTAAACGCATAGACATTCCATGTCGACTTCGAATCGTAGCCCACCTGCAGTACCGCATCTGCCCGTTCACCTTGCTCCTGTGTCAACGGAACGATGATCGAATTCGAGATGCGCCTGTCCTCGCGATAACCGGCACTCACCTGCCAGTGCTCGTTGATCTGGTAGCCTGCGTTAAACTCCAGCGCGCGAGTTTCGATGCCCTGTTCCTGAATTCGACTATCGACTTTGGCGCCGAACGAAAAACTGTCGGCGATCGGCAGGCTGAAAGTGCCACCGTAGTTCCTGGTGTCCGTGAGCGCCGTCAGACCCGGGGCGGAATATCCAGCCTCGACTTCCTGCACGTACGCGGTGAGCCTGCCATCAAAGAAACTAATGAGATCGCCGAATCGAACGCTTAAGTCGGCGCGCTCCGCTTCAGCCTGAGCGTTGACGAACGACGCCGGATCATAGGTGTTGAAATCAAAGCCGCCATCGTTCGACAACTGCGGCAATGAAACCAGCCCTTCACTCTCCGATTGCTGCACTTTGAGCCATGACTCTGCTGCCAGCCGCAGCGTAAGATCGACGGCGTTCAGGCCGTTGTCGGCGCCATCTTGCTCATTCGTATTGGATGTCAGACCGACTTTGACATGATCGCCGAGCCAGTAGTGAGCCTGTCCGCCGATCGCGATCGCGTCGACGTCATCGAATCCCGGGGTGTACTCGTAGCGCACAACCAGGTAAGCCTCGTCGCCGGAGATCGCACCGCTGCGCACGAGAAGATTATCGTTGGCAGTCGACGCAAGCGGCTCGGCAAGCGAGATACGACCCTGCAAATAGTCAACGTCATAGTCCATGGCCGGCGTCAGGTTCACCACTCCGGTCACGAGTCCCGAGGCCTTGTCACGTAGTTCGATACGCACTCGCTCCGATCCGGCCAATACATCCTGGCGGCGCAGGAAATAAAGTGAGCCGCCCGTGCCGCGGAATTCCTCCCGGCTTGGTATGGTGCCCGGCTCGGCCGCGAAAGCGTCTACGACAAAGTGCCGGTCGCCGAACTCGGTCGTTGTATCTGCCTGGTATCGCAGGTTCGCACCGTACAGACCACGGTCGACCTGCGCCAGCTCGTTGTTCATGTAAGCAATCTTGAAGTTGCCCCATTGACCAAAGTTGTCGCCCCGGCTTAGTCGGACAAAGAACTTGCCCATGGTCGGCGCCATTTCCTCGACCGTGCCGTCATCGCCGAAGGTCGGGTAGTAATAGTCGGGGTCGATACGCCGAAACAGAGATTCCGGCGACTTATCCATGAAGTTGCTGAAGAGATCCTGCACCGACCCTTCCCGGGTATCGGCGCTTGCCGTCAGTTTCCAATGCTCGCCAAACTTGCCGTTTACGAAGAATGCGAGTCGCCCGTCGACGTTGGAATCATAGTCCCGTTGCGGATTGTCGCCCTGAAACAGGTCGATCGGCCCACTGGCTTTGCCATCGGACAATGTGAGGTCGGCCATGCCGACATAGAACCAGTCGTTCGAGCGGAACTCGAGGTCACGCAGGTAGAGCTCACCACTGCCTTCCTGATCGACCACGGCCACTTCGACCGTGTGTGCACCCTCCGGCAGGATTTCCTCGGTTACGAAACTACCACTGTCATCAACGGGCACGGGCCGCCCGGCGACCCAGACCTCGTGCTCATCCGGCACTCCGCTGCCGCGCACGCTGACCGTGCCGCTGCTGAGCCCGATGTTCTGCACAGTCAGGCCGTTTTCGCCGTACGCCGCAAACAATTCCGGGTCCGACAAAAACAGAGACTCATCGTCGTCATTGTTGGGGCCTTCAGTTTCGTCGTGGACGACCCAGAGCGGCTGCGGGAGCGTTTCATCGAAGTTCCCGTCCGCGCCGTACGCCCGAAGTACATACGCCAGCTCTGACACGGGTGCCCTTACCTGGCCGACAGACGGTTCCCACTTGGCGACGCCATCAACGCCGATGTCGATGACGTCCAGCGGTACCGATTCGACCGACTGTGCGTTCGCGAAGACACGAACTTCTGCTCGTTCGATGAAGTGCGAGTAGTTCGTATACATCCGGAAATACACAGGGGACGCTTGTATGTCGATCAATGACGCGGATGGCACCAGAAGCCCGGTGTTGGTGACCTCTTTCCACACTGCGACACGATCCGGCTTGGCTGCAACACTGAGTCTCGGGGAAGAACGCAGGTTGTCGAAATTAAACTGTATATCGGCTTTCTCGAGTGCGACATCGGTGCATCGCTGGATGTCCGACGAACTTCTCTTGGGATCATCGATCGGTTCACCATTAACGGTGATGCGCATCAGGTTCAGGCCCAGCGGATTTTGCGGACTCAACTCGCGCGTAACCCGCGTAATATCTACACCCTCGTAGTCGTCAAGAACCGCGAGCTCATCGTAGACGACCTGCACTGCCACATGTGACGTTTCACCCTGAACAAATCCGGCGTTGACGACGTCGTCCGAATGTACGTAGCCACGTCCCTCGAACTCGCGTTGTTGCGCCTCGAGTTGCATGTCCCCGGCGATCAGCTCCATCGCACGCCGTGCCCGGGAAGCAGACAGACCGATGTCATCACCGTAGACGGCCGCGGTCCGGCGTGCCAGGCGCTCATTGCGTGTGTAACCGACAAACCGGAGGCGCGGATTCGTCCTGTCCGCAACATCTGAGAGCGCCCGAGCCAGGTCGGCGGTGTAGCCCGCCGGCACCACGGGTCGACCCTCGGCGAAATCGATGTCCGCGATGCGGCCCCACGGCGGATCATAAATCCTGGTCACCAATTCGGCGCCGGCAGACTCGGGACAGAGCTGCGGCTCGTCGGGTAATTCCTGTAAGGGATCGTCATACCAGAATTCGACTTCGACGCGGCGGTTCAACGCCTGCCCGTTGGCCGTTTCGTTCGAACCCAGTGGCCTCTCCGAGCCGCGCCCGTCACTATCGATTGCGGCGGTCGGAATGTTCAAATTGTCCTGTACGGCTAATGCAACCCGCCGCGCTCGCGCTTTCGAGAGCCCTACGTGATCACCGTAAATGCGCTCTGTTCTTCCGCTCAGCGGAACATCATCCGTGAACCCGAGAAACTTAACGACGACGTTCTGTTTGCTACTGAGGTTTTCGAAACCCTGTTTGATGCGCTCGATGAACGCCTCGTTCACATCAATGGTTTCAGCCTCATAATGCAGCGGTGCGACGAGGTTCTGCACGCGCGCACGCCGCGCATGCCCGTCGACATAGCGCAGCTTGCACACCGTTTCCATGCGGCATACTTTTATGCGTTGAATTTCGTGAGGTACGAGAAACTCTTCGAGTGCGACTTTTTCTCTCACCTCGTCATACCAGACTTCGACCTCGACGCGACGGTTGAGCGCACGACCTTCGTCGGTGAGATTCGAGGCGACCGGGCGCGTGTCACCGGCCCAGTCGAAGGAAATCGCTTCCGGCGGCAACGTAAGCGACGTCTGAAAGTGCTCCGCTACCTGGCCAGCGCGCTCCCGCGACAGGCCCGCGTTGTCGCCATAGATCTTGACGAGCCTTGCCGACAACGGTCGGTCATCCGCGTGCCCAATGAGGTGCAGGCGGACGTTGATACGGTCCCGCATACGCTCGAGTATCTCGGCAAGAGAGCCGACCGTCGACTCCGGAATTTTCGCAACGCCGGATTCGAATCGTATCGGCGGCACGAGACCACTGAGCTTGACGGTCTCGAGTTCGTCGGCGAGCGTCTCGCGGGTTTCCAGGGTATCACCGAGCTCGGTATCGACACGGTCCGGATCCTGTACCCATTGCATGAGTGGATCATCGTCCGTCAGGTGCCGTTCGACCGCCTCACCCATTGACGTTTCATCGACTTTCTCAGCGTTCACCTGCGACGAGGCTAACGCCAGGCTTAGCATCAGGAGGTAGCTTGGCTTCGACATGACGTTCACCGGCTTTCTTCCTTGCTCTTGACTGGCGGAGCACCGAGTCGCCAGAAGACTTCGGGTTCGATGACAAGTTCATAACAACAGCTCAGTTCCTGCCACGCGGCCATGATCTCGTCCTTCAGAATCTTCAGGCGCCCTTCGACAAGCGGCTCGGCTTCAACGTCCGCGACGTAGGAAAGTCGAAGTACCGCGGGGCTTTTCTGCAGCTCCTCCAGCAGAAGATCAATGCGCGGCCGCCACTGGCTTCGCATCTCCAGGGTGCCTGGTTCAAACGCGGCGTCCGCAATATCGAGGCCGACGACGCGGTGAATCGACGCGCCGAAATTGATGCGCAGCGCTTTACCACGTGTCGCGCGCTGTACCTGTACCGGTCGCGTCGACATTCGGAAACCGCTCGGCAGTGTCCTGTCGTCGAGTTTCAGGACGAAATTGCTGCCACGACTCTCATTCGGTGTGATGGCGCAAGTGATGTGATAGCGGCCATGGCTGTCGGTCTTC
>Ga0316201_10003979_pt1 | contig 11056 bp, 8 predicted proteins | sample CS6wburrow_MG_FD_204516 | JGI IMG/M metagenome (GOLD analysis project Ga0316201, IMG submission 204516) | Coastal sediment microbial communities from Delaware Bay, Delaware, United States - CS-6 worm burrow | ecosystem: Environmental > Aquatic > Marine > Coastal > Sediment | place: USA: Delaware... | reverse complement strand
TTTTCTTTTGATTGGAAAGAAGACAGGGTAGAAGGATATATAGGTGACCTTACAGATGAAAAAATATTGGGTCAATGCATACATGATAACCTTGATCCTAATTCTGTAATCATCAGTGAGACTTTCTGGAACAGCTCCAGTCACTATGATAAAGAATTTATAGTATTTCATGAATTGGGACATTGTTTTCTGAATAGGAACCATAATGATGATACAGATGAACAGGGAATGTGTATTTCTATTATGAATAGTGGTTCACAGGCATGCAGAGCTAATTATGGCACAGAGACTCGAGATGAATATCTCGACGAATTGTTTACACTATAGAAAATGAAAGATAAATATCTAACATATAATGTTGATGAGTTGATCACTGACGAGGACTTTTTATCCTGGATAAAAGAGGGTGAGAAAAGTGATCAGTGGGAAAAATGGCTTAGTGAACATCCTGGTCAGGAGAAAATATTCATGGAAGCCAGAAAATTTGTGGATGGGATTTCATTTACAACACATGCTCTTGATGAGGGGCTCAAGAAAGATATGTGGAAGGCTATTGATTCTGCAACCACGGATCAATCGGTGAAAACTAAATCGAGAAGGTTATTTATGATGAGAACAGTCGCTGCAGCCGCTGCAGTTGCTGTAATCCTTTATTCAATTTTTGGATTTGACAAAGGAGTGCTCATTTCGACAGATATTGGAGGGCAAGAATTGGTGCAATTACCTGATAATTCTTCCGTTAAACTTAACGCTGTCTCTTCAGTCCAATATAATGGTAAAGATTTCCTGAATGAAAGGAAACTGAAGTTAAAAGGTGAAGGATTCTTTGAAGTAGAAAAAGGTAGTCGCTTCACAGTAGAGACAGATTTAGGAAGTGTTGAAGTATTGGGAACAAGTTTTAATGTGTATGCCAGGGGAGATTCATTATCTGTAGCTTGTTACACAGGAAGGGTAATGGTGAATAATGGAAAAGATGAAGTCATCCTTAATCCTGGTGAGACGGTGGAGATAGGAAGAAGTAAGAAGAACCTGGAAAAGGTTGAATTTGAGAAAGCAGAAGAGGAAGCACCAACCTGGATTAATGGAATGTTCACATTTGAAAATGAGAAACTTTCCGTGGTCTTTGAAGAATTAAAAAGACAATATAACGTATATATAGAGTACAATGATTCTACCATCCCCGATCAGGTAACAGGAGTCTTGTTCTTTGAATCCGGAAATCTGGATGAGGCACTAAGGAACATAGCATTTACTGAAAAATTAGAATACAATCTGGAGGGTAAGAAGGTTACACTCAGTAGATAATGCCTCGATTTATTATACACATACTGCTCACACTCTGTCTGACTGCATCAGTGAATGCTCAGACAGCATCTATTGACTCAGACTTTGAGCAATTAATAGAAAAATTGTGCAGCAAGTATAAAGTTAAGATCGGATATTCAGCTGAGCTCTTAAACATGAATATCCCTGAATTCAGTGAGGCTGACCTAGAAAAGATGTCTGTTACTGAACTTCTGGATCATTTTTTCTCCAAGGAAGGATTGTCTTACAGGATGGTAGATGGTGATAAGATTCTGCTGCGAAAAGATGATGTTCAGTTATATCAGGAATCTTTAAGAACAATCAGCGGTAAAATATTAGATGGGGAATCGGGATTTCCACTTCCATATGCTTCTATTTATATGAAAAGAAGTACTGTAGGTACCATGTCAGATCTCAGAGGGCAATTCAGTATTGAAGTTCCTGATATTCCTACGGTTGAATTGGTGGTTTCTTATCTGGGATACAAAGCCAGGAATTTAAACATAAGTAACTTAAGCTCTCATGAAGTCATCCATTTAATTCCTTCTGAAGAAGTTCTTGAGGAAGTGACCATCATTGTTGACCCGATGGTAATTATTGATGTGGGAAAAAACAATCAAATCACACTCAATAAGAACAGGCTTGTTGAAGTTACGGCTGGAGAGGTATATGGTTCCGATATCCTTCGATCCATTCAGATGCTACCAGGTGTGAGTAATGATGCCGATGCAGCCGGAAAGATTCAATTGAGAGGTTCCGATGCAGAGGAGACCCTGGTCGTGCTGGATGGGATTCCACTTTATAAGACGGATCATTACTATGGCATATTTGGAGCGATAAATCCATATTACATTGAGGATGCAACCCTATATAAAAATAAAATACCACTGGAATATGAGAATAGAGCAGGAGGAATGTTGCTGCTCAATAGTACAGATTACATTAAAAATACCAATGGAAATATAGAATTGGATTTTCTAAAAGCCAATGCATATGTAGAATTGCCCATTTCTTCAAAAGTAGGCCTGTTAATTGGTGGACGATTCAATCATACTGATCCTTTCAATTCACCACTCTCAGAAAATGATGATAATGTAAACCTTAATGATACACCGATTGACATGGTAAGTTTTCAACGCAGCAAATTGATCGATGTACAACCCAAATTTAAATTTTATGATCTGAATGCCAAATTAAATCTGAACCTCACTTCCAAATTATCATTTTCCATATCAACTTTTGGTAGCTCAGACAAATATTTAAGAACTTATGACATCAGATATATCGCTGAGAATAGACAAGGTAAAAAAGGGCTAATTGATGAAAGTGTAAGTAATACCGAAAAATGGAGAAATCAGGGAATTAACCTATCAGGGTCATATAATTTTCAACCGGATAAAGCCTTAAAATGGAGTGTATTTAATTCTACTTATAAAAATGATTATAGCCTTGGTTTAAGCTTGTCACGGGTCTTTAGAGTTGGTGAGGTTGAGTTTTTTAGTTATGATAATGTGAACTATAATGAAATCAGAACGGGAGGTATCCGCCTTCAATATGTTAAAGATAATGACTGGCATGTAGGAGTAAGTTTACAAAATAGGGAGAATGTAATTTCAGTAAAGGAGGTTTCCAGTAATAAAGGTTCAAATACTCCGATTGACAGATTACAGATGTTTGGTGAAGGGGCGATTTTCGGGAAGAAAACCTTTTATCCATCTGAGGATCTTGAAATTGGCCTTGGCGTCAGAATGAACCTGCTTGAAGCGTTTGACACCATGACTTTATCTCCTCTGATTGAGCTTAAATATGAACCTTCACCTGGTCACTATCTCAAGGCATCTTATGCTAAGTTGTATCAAAATTTCAGAGAGCTGACATTTGAGAATAGGTTGGGAGGATACCAACAATACTTTGTATTGGCCCAGGAAGAACTATATCCTCTGGGATACAGCAATCTATATATGGTAGGTGGAGGTGTTTCCCTGGGTGTACTGAGGATGGACGTAGAGTTCTTCAGAAAAGACCTGGGAGGTACCATCGCCCTTCTTCCTGTACTTGCTGGCTTACAAGATGATGTTGGACCTGATATTAATGTGAAATTTAAATTATTTTCAGGAAGATCACAATCAAGAGGAGTGGATGTGTACCTGGGATATGACTCCCCCAGGATATTTAGCCAGCTTGCCTATACTTATAGCAAGACAGAGGACATATTTGACAATATCAATCGAGGTGAGCCTTTTCCTTCACAGAATGATCGCCGACATCAATTGAAGTGGTTGAATGCTGTAACTGTTGGTAAATTTATTTTTTCAGGAAGCACAGTGTTCAGTAGTGGGAGACCATATATCTCTTTCGATAAGTTCATAGAATTAGGAAGAACAAGGAATCGATTGGAGGAAGCACTGGTCAATTTGCCTGCATATTTAAGGCTTGATGTGGGAATAAGGTATGAACTCAAAGTTGGAGGATTGGATACCTATATTAAAGGTTCTGTGTACAATTTGCTTAACAGACAGAACGTAAGATTTATTGAACAGTCATTTTCAGTACCCATTAGCACAGGAGATTCAGATGAAGTCATCATCGGATCAGAATCGAGCCTTGTAGATCGGCTATTCAATATTACGCTTGGATTGAATTTCTAAGATCCGGATTTAATTTTGTTCCAGGTTTCAAACAGGGTTTCTTGTTTAGGCCTGTCTTGAGGCAACTGTAGCAATGCTTCTGCAGCTTTAAGATGCTTATGACAATCTGCTGGAAGTGATTGATACAACTGTGTACCTTTGGTTTTCCAGGCAATCATTTCATCACTTACTTGTTTAACTACCTTCCCCGGATTTCCCACTACAAGGCTACGAGGTGGAATATTCATACCTGTTTTAATAAATGATAATGCACCTATAATAGACTCATCTCCGATCTCAACGTCATCCATTATTACAGCATTCATTCCTATCATGGCATTGCTGCCGATGTGAGCTCCATGAATGATGGCTCCATGACCGATGTGGGCACCTTCTTCGAGTATAACGGTTACACCCGGAAACATATGAATGGTACAGTTTTCCTGGACATTACAACCATCTTTGATGACGATTCCTCCCCAATCACCTCTGATTGCTGCTCCTGGTCCGATGTAGACATCTTTTCCTATGATGACATTACCAGTAACGGATGCCTGAGGGTGCACAAATGAAGAAGGATGGACTACTGGAGTAAATCCTTTGAATGAATAAATCATAAGAAAAAAATTTGTTAGGCGATGGCACCAACCTTCGCCGAATTAAACACTTCCATGCTCCTGGCTACGTACTTTCCAAGAATATCAAACTCCAGGTTAATGTCGTCACCTACCTTTATTTCCTGAAAATTTGTGTTTTCATAGGTGTAAGGTATGATCGTCACTTTAAATGAATTGATAGTAGGGTCAATAACCGTAAGACTTACTCCATTGATGGCTATAGAACCTTTATCAACTATCAAGTGGGCATACTTCTCAGGAAATGAGAAAGTATAGTACCAACTGCCATCCAATTCTTCTACATCGAGACATTTTCCGACAGAGTCAACGTGCCCCTGTACATAGTGGCCATCTATCCGACTATCCGGTTTAATACATCGTTCCAGATTTACAAGGCTTCCTTCCTGAAGAGCATTCAGGTTACTCTTTTCCAGGGTCTCCTGCACCGCTGTGACAGTATAGTCTTCATCAGTAAGCTCTACTACTGTAAGGCATACACCATTATGAGCTATACTCTGATCTATGTGTAACTCTGGGGCTAGATGTGAATGAATGGTCAGATGTAAATTGCTTCCTTCCCGGGTTAATTTCCTAATTTTCCCAGTAGCTTCGATTATTCCGGCAAACATATCTTTTATCTTATAAGGTTAATGTGTCCTTTCAAGACATCAACCGTCCTGAAAGTACCATCTGTTGTTAATTCAAATACTCTGCAAGTATAATAATATACCCCCTCAGCAAGATCTTTTCCTGACATATTCTTTCCATCCCAATTGATCTGAGGATCACTCGTTTCAAAAACTTTATTACCCCATTGGTTAAAGATCTCAATTTCTATTTCATCGATAAATCTATTGACTCTCGGGGTGAATAAGTCATTGGCATTATCATCATTGGGCGTGAATGTATTGGGGAGGATATAACCTGGACAATTCTCCACACATATTTCATTGCTGAAAAGAGATTCATTGTTTAAAGTGTCAAGAGCTGTAACCACATAACATCCAGATATCGATCCTTCCAATTCATGGAAATACTCATTGAACTGACTAGCAGATACATTTTCGATCAGGGTATAATCATCTCCAATCGCAAACCTGTAATAGATGTTATAGGAGGATAATTCTTCTTCACAATCTTCGGGCAGGTTCCAGCTTATGGTGTTCCCATTTATTGGGTTATCGGGATCGTCTCTTGCTTCTTCACACTTATTGGTTACAGTGATTACTGGTGGACACGGAGGAACACTGTCAAATGGCACCGTACATGCAATCTGTGAATTGTTAAAGATGGGTTCAATAATTCCAGATATGCCGTATCTTCCTTCCGACGTTACCAAGTAACAATACTCTTCTCCATTCTCCAGGTTTTCATCGGTATAAGCAGGTACACTTGTAATTCCTATGGATTCAAACATCTGAGTTGCCACATTGCGTCTGAATACTTCATATGAGTAATTGCTCCAGGGAGTTTCTTCTTCCCATGAGAGGATAGCCCTTCTATCACTTGGAATCGCAGTAAGAAACACGGTGGATGCAGGATTAGAAAATCCATATGGATTACTACCTGAAGATCCCGTGAAAAGTGCAATGCGATAATCGATCGCTGTACTCTGTGTATTTAAATCAAAATCGAAATAGGATGTATCAATATCCTGGTTGAAGTACTGCGTTGAAAAGGCAGCCCCTGGAATATCAATAAATGGCTCTTGGTTAATCCTGCGTTGTACCTGGTAAGTATATGGGCCTGGGTTAAGCAGAGTGTCTAGATCACCAGCCAGTGGTTTGGTCCAACTGACACGAGCAGATCCATCATCTGTCGAAGTACTTATTATGCTTGCCTCAGTAATAAACGGGAGGTCTCTTTTTAAGATCAGGCATATTTCATTAGAGGGCAATGATTCAACCCTGTTAAAAGGATTATTGGTTGTGGTTAACCTTGCAAATTCAGCCAATACCCTGTAACAATATATGTTGCCATCTTGCACATCGGCATCCTCATAAAAGTATTTGTTGCCGTCATTTTCTGTTGTTATGAAAACGATTTTCTCATATCCACGACCTTCTAGTCCGGGGTTACATGTGTCTGGAGGGATGGCTTGGGATTCTATTTTTCTCCACACAGAGAATCCCTGGAAATACCCATCGGGAGCATCTTCACATGCATACGGAAAATCCCACTCAATCCTCAGCTTTCCTCCATCTGAAACACCACTGAGGTTTTCAGGTGCTGGTCCCACGACTTTTATTCTTATCGTCTTTAATGTAGCCAGACCAGTAGAATCTCCGAAATAATTATCAACTGCTCTGATGACCACCTGGTAAAACTGATCAGAGATATGTTCACATTCTGTGTCCCATATCAATGAAATATCGATGGGTACATCCTGATACTGAGGTTCGACGCTGAGCCTTGCTCCATTGGTAAAAGTTAAAGGTCCGCCTGTGGCTTCAACCAATACCTGCTGATCGGAATCAGGATCTGTCACCTCAATAGGGATCTCTAACCTCTCTCCAGCAACTACACAGATTTCATCAATGGCATCAACCTCCGGGGGTAAGTTTTCACATGCTCTCACGAGGATCTGCATATCCCTGATCAGGCTATTGATCAATACGCCCTGTCGATATTCATTAATTCTAAATGCGATATTATACTCACCCTGGATCTGTGGCGTCCGCCAGGTAAAAGTACCTGTAAGTGGATCTAGTTCAATCATGTTATCATCACCAGGTCCAATGTCATTAGGATAGATATAATTAGGAACAACGTCATCCGGACCTTGGAGTGGCTCGATTAATTCATAAGTAAGACTGTCTCCATCTGCATCAAAAGCATTGGGATTATGAATAAAATCTCTTCCAATGCAAGCAAAGTCAAGAGGTGGTTGCAGCAATACAGCACTGTTATTAAAACCCTGGAATTGAGGATCCAGCAAGGTAAATGTAGTGCTGAGGAAGAATGGAATATCAATTGAATTGGGTGGGTTGACATTTAAGATACTTGAAACCCTATTGGGATCTGTAAAGTAAATGGTGTATTGTGCCCTTCCCGGATAAGTGTGTTCTGCAATGTAAAAGTTGACCTTTACATCATTGGGTAATGGATCACCATTACCATTGGATCGAAGCACAAACTCACTCGTACCATCTCCCCAGAATACTTCGAGACTGTCTCTATCAGCAGCGGTAGAGCTCGATTTAGTATAAGTGGTTATTTTCATCCTTATGGTGAGCTCGCCAATCTGCTCGTAAGTGATTTCACCTGCACGGTTGTGTGTAGCATGCACCAGTGAAGCGCCACTAAGGACAATTATAATCAATAATATTTTTCTATAGAGGGGGATCATAAGGTCACCTTCATTAAATCATCTAAAAGGTACAGATTTACAACGATAAATTCCGGTAATTAGTTGATCAAAATGCCTATACATTTCTCAAGGCTGACTTTCCATGCAGGTATTTCTATATTAAACTCAGATTTTATCCTTGATGTATCTAATACTCCCCATGGTGGTCGGGCTGCAGGTCTTGGGTATAAAACCGTAGGAATTGGATTGATTAATAATGACTTACCGGCCATTTGCACGATGGCACATGCATATTCATACCAATTGGTTTTTCCAAGATTAGAATAATTATAGACTTTATTCCATGACTTTGGAGAAATCAAATTTTTTAAGTCCTCCCGGATGATGTGCATGATGACATATGCCAGATCAGTTGCATAGGTGGGGCATCCCCATTGGTCATCCACAACATTGATCTCATCTTTGGTATCCAATAAGTGCAGCATGGTTTTTAGGAAATTGTTTCCAAATTCAGAATACACCCAGCTGGTTCTGATGATGATAGAATCACACTTTGTTCTTTGAAGAATAGATTCCCCCATGGCTTTACTCCTGGCATAGACACTCTGGGGATTCAAAGGCATATCTTCGTGATAAGGAATCCGTTCCTCCAGGTGATATACATAGTCAGAACTGATATGGATTACCTTCTTATTTGCCATAGCCTGCCCGATATTCTGAAGGGCAAAAGCATTTACAGCCATTGCATCCTCTTCATTTGATTCTGCCTGATCTACAGCTGTATAAGCAGCAGCATTGATCAGATAGTCGGGATTGTACGATTTAATTATCTGCCTGACCTGATTGCCATCGGTAATATCGCATTGTTCAGATGATAAAAACATGAATTGTAAGCCAGTGAAATCTTCATTGATCTTGTTTAGGCTTCGACCCAATTGGCCATTTGCACCGGTTATCAGAACTTTCGCATTCACGTTTATTGGGTTTGGTGCAGGAATGGTAAAGCCTGATCCTTTGCGGAAATGATGCGATCTTCTTCAGGGATCAACCAGTCAATATTAAGTCCAGGATCAGCAAGATTAATACCCCCTTCGTGATTTGGAGCATAGAGATTGTTGCATTTATATGCAAATGTGGCCGTCTCAGACAATACAGCATATCCATGAGCAAAGCCCTCGGGAATCAGCAATTGTTTTTTGGTAATGTCATTCAATATCAATGAAAAGTGCTGGGCGTAAGTTGGTGACCCTTTACGGATATCCACGACAATATCAAGCACTTCTCCCTGAACAACTCGTACCAACTTGGCTTGAGCAAATGGGGGAAGTTGATAATGAAGACCACGTATGACACCATAAGTTGAATACGCTTCATTATCCTGCACAAATTCGATGTTTATACCATGCCTGCATAATGTTTTTTCATTATAGCTTTCAAAAAAGTACCCCCGGTCGTCTTCCCAGATCTTTGGAATAATGACCTTCAATCCTTCAAAGTGTGTTTTAATGACCTCCATCCTACTTTTCTCTGAAATAAACACTGATTGGAACCCCGGTAAAATTAAAATGTTTCCTCAATTGATTTTCAAGGAAATTCTTGTATGATGTTTTAACATACTTGGGATTATTACAAAAGAATGCAAATGATGGATAGTAGACTGGAAGCTGAGTCACATACTTGATTTTTATAAACTTCCCTCGATGTGCGGGTGGTGGATTTCGCTCTATAACCTCCTGCATGACATCGTTTAGTTTGCTGGTTTTGATTTTACGTTTCCTGTTTTCCCATACCTCCATCCCGATATCAATAGCTTTGAAGATCCTCTGCTTTTCTAATACACTTACAAAAACGATAGGTACATCACTAAAAGGTGCAATCTTGTCTTTGATCTTTTTTTCAATATCCCGTGCAGTATTGGTTTCTTTATTGACAAGGTCCCACTTATTAACTAGTATGACAACACCCTTATTCCGTTTTAGAATAAGACTGAAGATGGCCATGTCCTGGGCCTCAACTCCATCAACTGCATCAATCATCAGAAAACATACATCAGCTTCTTCAATGGCTTTTACTGCTCTGATAACAGAATAGAATTCCAGGTCCTCGTGTACCCTCGCTTTTTTTCTGATTCCGGCAGTATCAATCAGGTAAAACGCTTTATCGTACTTTTCATACTTAGAGTAGATGGCGTCCCTGGTTGTACCCGGAATATTGGTAACAATATTCCTTTCCTCCCCAAGAAGCGCATTGGTAAGAGAAGATTTACCGACATTGGGTTGACCCACAATAGCAAATCTTGGCAACTCCGGATCTACGTCCAATTTATCTTCTTCCGGCAATACTTCTGTAATAGCATCAAGTAAATCACCACTTCCTGATCCTGTCATTGCAGATATAAAAAAAGTATCCTCAAATCCCAGACTCCAGAATTCATTGGCAATAAGGTGTCTGGTGGAATTATCTACTTTGTTCACTGCGAGAAATACTGGCTTGTCACTTTTCCTCAACATCCTGGCGACTTCTTCATCAAGATCAGTTATGCCTGTAGTAACATCTGTACAAAAAATGATGGCCTGAGCTTCATCAATCGCAATTTCCACCTGGGTCCTGATCGCTTTCTCAAATACATCATCACTACTCTTTACAAAACCACCGGTATCGATCAATGTGAACTTTCTGCCATTCCACTCCGTAAATCCATATATCCTGTCTCGGGTTACCCCACTGATATCATCTATAATGGCTTTCCTTTCACCGACCATACGGTTAAAAAGTGTGGATTTTCCAACATTTGGTCTCCCGACAATGGCTACAACTTGTGACATCCTATTAATTTTCAGCGGCAAATATACAGCTATCTCAATGCTTGTAACCGAAATGTTTCAACATTCGATCATCATCCCTCCAATTATCCTTAACTTTTACTTTGAGCTCGAGGAATACTTTGTTGTCAATGAATGCTTCTATAGACGCTCTGGAAGCTATCCCCAGTTTCTTAATAGCTGAGCCCCCCTTGCCTATGAGTATTGACTTTTGAGATTTTCTGTCAACATAGATGCTTGCATGTATGCGGGTGATTTTTTCCTCGGTTTCATCATACTCATCCACCACTACTTCACAACTATAGGGTACTTCCTGTTTAAACTGTTGTAGTATTTTTTCACGTATGATTTCACTGACGAAAAATCTATAATTTC
>Ga0316201_10003977_pt1 | contig 11057 bp, 12 predicted proteins | sample CS6wburrow_MG_FD_204516 | JGI IMG/M metagenome (GOLD analysis project Ga0316201, IMG submission 204516) | Coastal sediment microbial communities from Delaware Bay, Delaware, United States - CS-6 worm burrow | ecosystem: Environmental > Aquatic > Marine > Coastal > Sediment | place: USA... | reverse complement strand
AACCGGCCGGTTGCGGTCAGCGAGTCCTCGAATTTGCCCTGGAGGATCAAGTTCAGGAACGTCACCGGATAAGACAGGTTCCTGAAAAAATTCCTGACGCCGCGCTGCGGCGCGTCCGGCATGATCGCGTCGTATCCTCTCGCCACAGGCTGTGCGACAGCTTCATCCACAGCCATGTTGAACGAGTGAATCTGGCGGTTGTAGGCCTCCCAGGGGTCGCGTTCCGGATCGGTCAGCGTCACCGGCTGGCTGGCGCAACCGGACAGCACCAGCAGCAGTCCCGGAAGTAAACCTGTCAGCAACCCCCTCCGTTTCACTGGACCGAATCCCGGCCGGAGAGATCCAGCAACTCGTCTGCTTCGCAAAGGCGGGCCAGGCTGATCAGGCTGGCGGGGGCGTTCCTGATTTGCAGCTTTCCTGAGGACTGATGCGCTGCCTGCCATTCAAGCAGTAACGCGAGCCCGGCGCTGTCTGCCGCCGTCACTTCAGCAAGATCAATCTCAGCGAGCGATGAGCCCGAGTCCAGGAGTTCTTCCGCCCGAAGGTAGAGCTCAGGAACCGATGAGAATGTCAGCTCGCCCTGGAGAATGATGGCGCCGTTTTTCCCCTTGCTGATCGAGTTGGTTTCAGTCATTGAGCTGGATGTTGCCTGCGAGGATTTCCTGTGTCACCGTCTCGATCCCGTCGGCCTCGACACGCGGCGCTATCTGGTTACGAAAGGTGATGACGTATGAAATGCCCTCGACCGTCACGTCAAACGCTTTCCAGCCGCGTTCGGTTTTTCGGAACGCGTAATCCACCGGGGCATATCCGCCGTTCTCGAGCTTCAGGCGCGTGCGGACCCGGGTCAGTTTCTCGTTGTTTTTCCCTTTCATCGGAAGGATATTGATCTGTTCATCCGACCTGAATTCCAGCAAACCGTCCGAATAACGGTTAACAAGCACGTTGCTCATTGCATTGGAAAAAGCATCCAGTTGCTCGTCGCTGACGCCCCTGCCCGATCTGCCCAGGATCAGCCGGGCGGAGTAGTTCAGATCGAGTAGCGGCAGCAGGTCTCTGCGTACCACCTCCCGCAGCATTGCAGGGTCCGCGGAGAACTCCTCCCGGCGCTGCTCCAGCGTTTCGAGAATCAGGCTCGTGGTTTCCTCGATAATCGTCAGCGGATCACGCTCATCCACCGTGTTGGCCTGAACCGGTGCGGCGGTAAACAACAGCACTGCGATAAGTGGCAAAAGTCGTTTCATCATTCTTCGCTATTTTCCGTGTTGAATAAGTATTTACCGATTATCTGTTCCAGCACAAGCGCCGACTGGGTGATGAACAGCTCGTCACCATCGGCCAGCATGTCCGGTGCGCCGCCGGGTTCAAGCCCGATATAACGGTCACCGAGAACACCCGAAGTTAAAATGGAAGCCCCGGTGTCGGACGGAATCTCGTTGAAACGTGATGCAACGCTCATTTGCACGACGGCCTCGAAAGTCACCGGGTCAAGCGTTACATCTTTCACCATGCCAACGGTTACGCCGCCAATCTTGACGGGCGCCCGGTCACGCAAATCGCCAACGTTGGTGAATCTTGCGCTGATCGTGTAGGTTTCTTTGCCGATATCCTGGCCAAAATCCGTAGCCCGCATTGCCAGCCAGACAAGCGCGGCAATACCCAGCAGCAGAAACACCCCGGATGCGAATTCAACTTTGTAGTTCGCGCGCATATGGTTACCTCAGGTCAAAAATGACGTCATGATGAAATCAAAAATAAGCACCAGCACCGAGCTCAATACCACCGTGTTGGTCGTCGCGGTTCCGACGCCGGCGCCGGTCGGTTTCGCCGAGTATCCAAAATAGACTGCGATCAGGCTGATCGTTCCCCCAAAGACAAGGCTCTTCCAGATACCGCCGATGAAATCCTTCTCGAAGTAAATCCCGGTCTGGAGTTTGCTCCAGAAAATGCCGGAATCCAGTCCCATGACCCCGATGGAGAACACGATGCTGCCGAGGATAGCCAGCGCGTTGAACAGGGCAGTCAGCAGCGGCACGGAAATCAGGCTGGCGACGAATCGCGGCAGCGCAATCCTTTGGATGGGATCGATGGCCATGAGTTCCATAGCTTCGATCTGGTTGGTCGCTCTCATCAAGCCAATTTCAGCCGTGATCGATGTGCCGGCCCGCCCCGCGAACAACAGCGCCGTCAAAACAGGTCCGAGTTCCCTGAACAGGGACTTGCCGACGAGCAGGCTGACCTGGTCCGATGCACCGAATTGTTCCAGTGCGTTGATTGCCTGGAGCGAGAGCACCATGCCGACAAAAAAACCGCAAATCATGATGATGACCAGGGAACGGGCGCCGATCAGGTAGGTTTGCTGCAATACCGCGACAATCTGCGAGCCGCTGAGACGCACGCCAGCCAGCATTCTGAACAAGAAGATCAGGCACTGCCCCGCCTGGGTTACCGGCCCCGTGATTCTCTTGATCAAGCTCGCCTGCTCCTGCATGTCAGTCGAGCAGCCCCCAGGATTTTCCCGGCGGCTGATAATGGAAGGGGATGGGGCCCTCGACTTTACCGTTCATGAACTGGTCAACGCCGGGGTCGGCGCTGGTGCTCAAGTCCTGGGGCGGGCCTTCACCGGCGATCTTCGCGGACGCGATGATGTAACAATAGTCCACCAGCCGGCTCATCTGCGCCACGTTATGGGTAACCACCAGGCTGGTCAGGCCCAGCGCGTCGTTGGTGTCGCGCATCAAGGTACGTATCGTCGAGACCGCGATCGGATCAAGGCCGGTCATGGGTTCGTCGTAGAGCATGATGTCGGGATCCAGAACCACCGCGCGCGCGAAGGCGACTCGCCTGGCCATGCCACCTGAGAGTTCGTGAGGCATGCGCTCCTCGATGCCTCCGAGACCGACCGCGCTGAGTTTACTCATGACCAGGCGCCGTATCAGGGCTTCAGGCAGGGTCGTGTGTTCCCGCAAGGGCGTGGCGATGTTCTCGAACACCGTTAAATCGGTAAACAGCGCTCCGTCCTGGAGCAGGACGCCGAAATGGCGCCTGAAATGCCGCAGTTCCCGATCCGGCATGGCGGAAATGAGCCGGCCGTTGACTTCGACCGTGCCCTCGTCGGGACGCAGTTGTCCTGAAATCAGGCGCAGGATGGTCGTCTTACCGGCGCCGCTGGGACCCATGAAGGCCACAATCGAGCCACGTTCAATATCCATGTTGATACCGTCGAGAATCGTCTTGCGCCCACGTCGAAACACGAGGTTACGAATGCGAATGACGGGTTCTGCGGGAACCACCTGTTTGGTTGATGACTGTTCCATGGCGCCAAGCGTATCAGGGGGGTTGCAATTGTATAACGATTCGAGGACGAAATGCGGGACAAAAAAAGAGAGGAGGCTCGCGCCTCCTCTCTCGTGTAGAAGTATTGGAACTCCGCTTATGGTGGACTGCAGATCCTCCAAGGCCTTTCCAACTCTGTCCGGTACCTCAGCTCTCTGCGCCTGGGCTCCGGTCGCGGGACTTCTACTCCCGCCTTATTTATCGACGTCTTTCGGTCTTACGATTCCACAGGGTTGCGCCCGTATCCTCGTCGGTTTTCAGGACTTGCGCCCTTTCCACCTTTCGTCTTGTCCGGCTTGCGCCTTCCAAGCACCGGACCTTTCACAGCCTAAGCCGCTTCCAATCCTGATCGTCCGAAGCCGAAGCTTCCCCGACCACTCGAACCTTGTATCAGTGTGAACTGACTCCGGTCCTTCGACCTGCTGAGGCTTGCACCTCCTGGCGTCTATCTCAAGGGTTCGCGTTTCCCTTTCGAGTCACCTTTTCGTGGTACGACCGGCTTTAGCAGAGCCCGGTCTTAGTGACGTGCCCAGTACCACGTGGACACTTTACCGTTGTCCGTTACCCACCTTAATGCCTTTCGGCGGGTCGGCCGTCCGGCCAGCGGGTTTCTTCTAACGGGGGATTAAAATTACTCCTGCTCGACGGCCATGTCAATGAGCAAGAAAGCGATGTTAGGTGAGGTTTCTAATCATCAATGTCACCTGAGATTTGCAAGTTGCTGAATAGAAATGAAACCTGGAATTTGCGACAAAGCAGAATTTGCGACAAAGCGAAATTGATGCACAAAAATTAAATATATGTGACGAAAGATGGTGGATAATGGCGGACGAAATCGCAACCATTTTTGTCCTGCAACGGAGAGATTCAATGCGCGTTACGCTATTTCTGCTTGCCGTCATGACGGTTTTTGGCTGTGACAGCCAGGAGGCAATTCAAACGGGCCCGGATTCCGAAACGGTGTCTGAAATGGCTCCTGCTGCAACGGCGGTCCAGCTGGACCAGACAGGTGCAGCGCCGGACCCGGAGTCGCTGGACCCGGCGCCGGTGGACGAGCGGCTCACGCTGGAACAGATCCAGCAGGACCTCGGCATACCCGCGCTGTCGGAGGGGTGGACGGGAGACCTCGATGGCATGGTGGAACGCCGGTTGATCAGGGTGCTGACCGTTTACGGCCTGGGCACGTACTACATCGACAACGGCCGTGAAAAAGGCATAACGTACGAATTGTTCAAAATGTTCGAGAATGACCTCAATGAACGCATGGGGAGAAAGCACGTCCGGATTCACGTCGTGTTCATCCCGGTTGCCCGCGATGAATTGATCCCGGGTTTACTCGAGGGTCGCGGTGATATCGCGGCAGCCAGCCTGACCATTACGCCTGAGCGGGAAGAACTGGTCGATTTCTCGGATCCGCTGACGCGGGAGTTGTCCGAGGTTTTGGTGACTGGCCCGTCAGCCGCGGAGATTACTTCGATAGAAGATCTTGCCGGCCGCGAAATGTATGTCCGGCCTTCCAGCAGCTATCGTTCCAGTCTCGAGGCGCTGAACAGGAGATTTCGCGAAGAGGGCAGTGAAGAAATCACCATTTTGGACATTTCCGAATTTCTCGGGGACGAGGACTTACTGGAGTTGGTCAATTCGGGCGCGCTGCCCTGGACGGTGGTTGATGACTACAAGGCTGAAAGCTGGTCCGGGGTTTTTGAAAACATTACCGTGCGGAGCGATATCGTCCTGCGGACAGGCGGCCAGCTGGGCCATGCCGTCCGGGAAGACAGCCCCCAACTGCTGGCCACGTTGAATGAATTTGTCAAAACACATCGGCAGGGAACCCTGCACGGCAACATCCTGATCAAGCGTTACGTGGATGATTTTGACTGGACGAAGAATCCGGTCGCAAGTGAGGATTACCAACGGTTCCGTGAAACAGTCGGTATCTTCAAGAAATATGGCGAGCAGTATGGATTCGATTACCTGATCGTAACGGCCCAGGGTTACCAGGAGTCGCAGTTGAAGCAGAGCGCGCGCAGTTCTGCGGGCGCGATCGGTATCATGCAATTGTTGCCAACCACGGCCGCCGATAAAAATGTCGGCATCCCTGATATTTCAAAGGCTGACGACAATATCCATGCGGGTGTGAGGTATCTCAATTTCATTCGGGACCGATATTTCAGCGATGCCGAAATGGATGGCTTCAATAAGACCCTTTTCGCCCTTGCGGCTTACAATGCCGGCCCCGCCAGAGTTGCCAAACTGCGAAAAAAGGCCGCGGAACAGGGGTTTGATCCTGATCGTTGGTTTGATAATGTCGAGATCATCGCGGCCAGGGAAATCGGGCGCGAAACCGTTCAATATGTCGCAAACATCGTGAAATACTATGTGGCCTATCGGATGAGCGTGGTTCGAATAATGCAAAAGGCGGAAGAGAAAGAAACCCTGGACTTGGGCTGAAGCCCGTCTGGAAACACCATCAAGGAGCTGAATATGTCTGGTATGGCTTTTGAAGTTGTCGTCAATGCACCTTATTCCGAGGCTCTGGGCCGCGTCGTCGAGGCGCTCAAGGAGCAGGGTTTTGGAGTACTCACACAAATTGACGTCCACGATACGTTGAAGGAAAAGCTGGGTGTGGAGTTCAAAAATTACTGTATTCTCGGCGCCTGTAACCCGCCGCTCGCCCACAAGGCGCTGAGTAACCGCCCCGATGCCGGCCTGATGCTCCCTTGCAACGTGATCGTTGAAGAGATCGACGGCGGCACCCTGGTGCGCATCGTCGATCCGGCCGCCATGATGAAGGCCGGCGGCCTGGCCGGTGACCCGGTCATGGAAGAAGTGGGAGGCGAGGCCGGGACCCGCCTGAAGCTCGTGGCGGCAGCGCTCAAGAGCTGACCGGGGACCTGATGTCCAGCAAACCAACCGGCTTAAAAAAAGAAATAGGCCAACTGGGGTTTGGCGCCATCGCGCTGAACGGAACAATCGGTGCCGGAATTTTTGCGCTGCCGGCCATCGCGGTGGAACTCGCCGGCCTTTTCAGTCCCTGGATCTACGTCGCGTGCGGATTGCTGATCATGGCAATTGTGTTCGTGTTCGCGCGCGTCGCCAGCTTCTTTAAAGACACGGGTGGCCCCGTGACCTATGCTGCCAGAGCCTTCGGGCCGTTCGCCGGGTTCCAGGCCGGCTGGCTGCTGACACTCTCCCGCGCAGCAGCCTTCGCCGCCAACGCGCACCTGATGGTGACCTATGCAGGCTGGTTCTGGGCACCATTGGGGGACGGCGCCCTGCACTCGGCCGCGGTCGGGCTGGTTTGCGTCTTGCTGACTCTGGTCAACCTGGTCGGCGTCCGCCAGGGCATGCTGGCTATCTTCGCCCTGACCGTGTTAAAGCTGCTGCCTTTGTTGCTGCTGGTTTTCCTGGGGATCAGCCAGACCAATCCTGAAATTTTCACCAGTGCCCAAATTCCGCCGTTGGATTCCCTGGGCGAAACCATGCTGATTATTTTTTATGCTTTCGTGGGATTCGAAAGCGCGGTCATTCCCGCGGGTGAGGCCCGCAATCCGCGCCGTGATATCCCCCTTGCGCTGGTGCGCACGATCCTGGCCATTACGATCTTCTATTTTCTGATCCAGGTCGTGACCATTTCGGTTGCTCCGGATATTGCCGGCAGCAAGACGCCGCTGGCCGATATCGCCCAGTTATTGATGGGCGCCGCGGGCGCTGCGTTGCTGACGCTGGGTGCTGTCTTTTCAATTACCGGCAACCTGACTTCCAGCATGCTATCCGCGCCCAGAATGCTCTATGCGATGGGGCGTCTGGGTAGCTTGCCCGAGTGGTTCGGGGCCGTCCATCCGCGCTTCCAGACGCCTTCGAACGCCATCCTGTTTTATGCGGCTTTCTCTATGGCCCTGGCCCTCAGCGGTGGTTTTGTCTGGCTGGCGGCCATGAGCACCGTGGTGCGCCTGATGGTCTATGTGATGTGTATCGCCACGTTGCCCGTGTTGCAGCGCAAGCTGGGTGAACACGAGGGGCAGTTCAGGCTTTGGGGAGGCATGCTGATCCCGGTCGCCGCGCTCGTCATCAGCGTTTGGCTGATGACCCATGCCGCGCTCAAGTCGTGGCTGGTCACCGGCGTATTCATGTTGGTGGGCGGCGTGCTGTACCTGGTCACGCAGCGCGGAACCGCAGCCGCTGAAATCGACTGAGCCGCTGTTGCCTAAACGGTGAGGACGATTTTCTGGTAGAGGCCGCCGAAGTAGAATTCACTCTGCAACTGCTCAGGCTTTATGGTCTCCGGCATGAACGCCGGTAACTCTTCCCGCCACAAATCCATCGCGTAGGGTTCCAGAGTGGTCAGGATGGGTTTCATCACGTAGCGCATCGGGTTGCTGCGTTTCGGCCCGTGGTAATCGACGAAAATCACCTTGCCCCCGGGGCGGGTCACGCGTATCGCTTCTTCAACCGTCTTGCGGCGAGCATACTCGGGTTGCTCGTGAAGCAGGAAAAACACCAGCGTCTGGTCGAAGGTGCCGGCGGGAAATAACATCGAGGTGGAGTCCTGCAGGTGCGCATCCACGTTTGTCCGGTCGCCGACTTTCTTCTTGACGTTTTCGATCTGGATGGGGGCGACATCAACGATATGCAGCCGCGAGCCGCTTCCGTCCAGGTGGCTGGCGACCCGGTTTGAGAAATCGCCGTAGACGCAGGCTACCTGCAACACTTTGCTTTGCGGCGCCAGCGACATTTCCTCGAGCACGGCATCGGTCAGCCGTTTCATGTTTCCCCACAGGATCAGGTTGACCACCCATTCCCGCTCGAAGAAATAGAATGATTTCGGATGGAGATAAGCCCACCAGTACGTATCCTGCAGGTACTCGGGTATCTCCGGGACAGGGGTTACCGGCTTGGTGCCGGCTTCCGGTAAAGAATGCCCGTCCTCGCTGTAATCAAAATTTTCGGCTACTGCTCTCGAGTCGTCGTTCATTGCTCTCTAAATCTTGTACAAATAAAAAGCCGTCATGACGGTGCCGATAAGGGCCACCAGGTAGACGGCGTTGGCAACTGCGTTGTCCAGTCTCACCCCAAAATCGTGAAACACGACCCGCAAGCGATGAGCAGCATGCCACAAAGAAAGGGAAATTACGATGAAGAACACCGCCTTGCCAACCCAATTCGTCGCAAATGCGTAAATATTCTCAAATTGGAGGCCTTCCGGAACGATTTCGAGGGCGACGATCAGGAACAGGGCGATCAGAACCGGGAACACGAAAGCCGTGACCGTTCCGCCTGCAGCAAACAATCCCCAGACGAACGCTTTTTTTGCAATAGCCACGTCAGATCACCCCCGCCAGCCAGAAAACAAACAGTGAAATCAGGGCCCAGGCAACGTAATGGGCGATGATGATGTAACGGTCCGGGAGTTTTTTCTCCCCCAGTTGAAGCGGCATGGCTTTCGGGGCCAGTTTGAACCAGTCAAAGGCCTGGTAAACCAGGAAAAAGACCAGCGCGAACGCGTGAAACACCACCATGGGCGTATTCTGCTGCGAGGCCAGGAACGCATTCCAGGAATCGGCGCTGCCCCCGGCCAATGTGGCCAGGGCCCAGATCGCCAGGAAGCAATAGACGCCCACCAGCAGGCAGGTGACTTCCCGCAGCATGTACTTGCGATAGCGCCCGTTGCGCATGTACCACGTGGTTTTCGAAACGGGACGCACGTAGGGTTGGCGGCTCATGATTTTCCTCCCCCCAGTTTTTGCTTCCACCACTCTTTAGCGCCTTCGATCTTCATTTGCTGCACGGCCGCGGCCGGATCGACGCTCTTGGGGCATACCTCGGAGCAGGCGCCGACAAATGAGCATTCCCAGACGCCGTCGTGATCAGCCAGCAGGTCCAGGCGCTCGGACTTGCCCTGGTCGCGCGAATCGAGGTTGTAGCGGTGCGCCAGGGCCAGCACGGCCGGCCCGATGAACGATGAGTCCAGCGCGTATTGCGGACAGGCCGAGTAACAGCACATACAGTTCACGCACATGGTGTACTGCTTGAATTTGTAAAGCGCGGCACGTGACTGGGTGAACTCCCGGTCTTCGGGCGGATCGTCTTTGCGGATGATGAATGGCTTTGACATGCGGAGTTTTTCCATCACGTCGTCGAGCACGATGACCAGGTCGCGCTCGATCGGAAAATTCTCCAGCGGTTCAATGCGCACCTTGTCGGGCAGGTCGCGAATGAAGGTCTTGCAGGTCAGGCTGGGTTCGCCGTTGACCATCATGCCGCAGCTGCCGCAAACCATCATGTGGCAGGACCAGCGATACGCCAGCGTGGTATCGATATTTTCCTTGACGTAGTTGAGCGCGTCGAGAATAGCCCAGTCGTCTGCGCAGGGAACGCTGTAGCTCTGAAAATAGGGTTCCTCGTCCTTTTCCGGATCGTAGCGCATCACTTCCAGTTCCATCTGCCGCATGTTCATTCGTTTTTACCCCCGGAATAATCACGCACGCCGGGTTTGGAACGGGTGATGTTCACGTCCATCCAGTTGATTCGCGGCCGCCCGTCGGGCTGCCGGCTGGCCAGCGAATGCTTCAGGAAATTCACGTCGTCGCGTTCGACATGATCCAGCCTTTGATGTGCTCCGCGGGACTCGCGCCGCTCCAGCGAGGCTTCGGCAACGGTCTCCGCGATGTCCAGCAAGTTGCGCAATTCCAGTGCCTGCTGCAGGTCGGTGTTGAAAACATTGCTCTTGTCGTTGACCTCGATCTTCCGGTAGCGCTGGCGCAGCTCGGCAATTTTTTCGCAGGCCTTGAGCGTACCGGCCTCATCGCGGTAGATTCCTGCACCTTCTTCCAGCGTGTTTTTCATCTCGCGCCGGATACCCGCGATGGACTCGTCCCCGCCGCTTTGCTGCAGCAGTTCCCGAATGCCGGCCACGACGTTTTCCGCCTGTGCGGTGATCCCAGGGTCATCAGTCGCTGCGCCGGCCTGCCTTGCGAAAGCAGCAGCCTGCTCGGCGGAGCGTTTTCCGGATACCAGCAAATCGGTCAGGGAGTTCGATCCCAGTCGATTGGCCCCGTGCAGTCCCGAGCAGGCGGTTTCTCCGATCGCAAACAGCCCGGTCATGGGGGTTTCACCATTCAGATTACTGGCTATTCCTCCCATCATGAAGTGGATAACCGGGCGCACCGGAACCGGATCGGTAACCGGATCATGGCCGACATAGGATGAGGCCAGTTCCCGCACCAGCGGCAGGCGCTCGTTGATTTTTTTCTCCCCGAGGTGGCGCATGTCCAGCAATACGCAGTCACCCCAGGGCGTCTCCACGGTATTGCCCTTTTTCTGTTCGTGCCAGAACGCCTGGCTGAGACGGTCGCGCGGCCCCAGTTCCATGGTCTTGAGTACCGGCTCACCGATCGGTGTTTCGGGACCCATGCCGTAATCCTGCAGGTAGCGCCGGCCGTCCTTGTTCACCAGGATGCCGCCCTCTCCACGGCAACCTTCGGTCAGCAAAATGCCTGTGCCGGGCAGCCCGGTCGGGTGGTACTGAACAAACTCCATGTCCTTGAGCGGCACGCCGGCCCGGTATGCCATTGCCATGCCGTCACCCGTCTTGATGGCGCCGTTGGTCGTGAACGGAAAGACCTGTCCGGCGCCGCCCGTCGCCATGATGACGACCGGCGACCGGAAGCAGAAAAACCGGCCGCTGCGCATTTCCATGGCCACCACGCCACGGCATTTGC
>Ga0316201_10003976_pt1 | contig 11058 bp, 10 predicted proteins | sample CS6wburrow_MG_FD_204516 | JGI IMG/M metagenome (GOLD analysis project Ga0316201, IMG submission 204516) | Coastal sediment microbial communities from Delaware Bay, Delaware, United States - CS-6 worm burrow | ecosystem: Environmental > Aquatic > Marine > Coastal > Sediment | place: USA... | reverse complement strand
CGCCGTACGGTCGGTCGAACCGTCATCGACCACGACCACATCTTGAAAGACGCCGGTTTTCACCAGCGCCTCGACCACCGGACCGATGGTTTGCTCTTCGTTGTGTGCCGGCACGACGGCCGACAGACTTTTGACCATACTACTGTCGGCGAACCGATAACTCATAGAGCACCTCTTCGGCGCGGCGAAAACTGTTCTTGGACTGATCGAACTTGTTGCGCAGGTAGCCGGTCAAGTCCATCTCCATCATCTCGCCGATTATCTCTTCGATGTCGTCGCGAATTTGCTGCACTTCCTCGAGGTTGCCGGCGGTCGCCATCTTGACCTGCCGCCGCTGCAGCTCACCGACCAGGTCGGACAAGCCGCCAAGGTAGACATCGTGCGGCATGTCGATCCCCTCGACCTCAACCGCACCGACCGGCTGACCGTCCAGGTAATTTCGATACAGCCGCGCCTCGACGTATTCCTCGAGCGCCGAACGGAAAGAGCCTTCCTCGCTCAGCTTGTTGGTGATCATGCTCTTCTGCACTTCGATCGCATTCTGCAGAGCGCCGGCCAACAGCTCGTCGGCCTTACCGAAGTCGTCACGGTGCATGGCAAAAATGGACCGCTTCGAAGCGTTCCGGATATCGTCGGAAAGACGAATTATTTCGCGTCGTGATTTGTCGTATTCAGCAACTGCCCCTCTCAGTCGGCCGACGAATTCTTTGTCGAGCATACCTACTTACCGGGTTCGTTCCTGAATCGCGCGTAGAGTTCGGCGATCTGTTTCTGGCGCTCCTCCGGACTGGCATTTTTGCGCCGAATAATCGCCTTCTGACGACGGATGTGCGTGCGCACACTTCTTGTTAAACCATTTACTTTAGCCATTGTTGTTTGCATATAGTTTGGGTCAATCTATTGCATTATGCCTGATTTGGGCGAATCACTCAACCGGACGAAATAAAAAGCGCCCCCAAGAGCATCGGGGCGCGAAATATTTTTTTAGACGCATTCGGTGAAGGAATCGGCCTGCGGGTCGTATTCCATCAAATCAACCTTGAGCGAACCGTCTTTTTGGTGGCGAATCAGGCCGAAACTGAAATGCTGATCCGGCTCGATGGTCGGCTCGACCATAAAGAGCTTGAAGGCGCTAGCGGCTGTCGTGAAAACCAGGCCAATACTGGCCAAAGCCTTAACCGCAATCGGATGCAGCGGCCAGACGAGCCATGTGCCGTTGCCGAGCGAGCTGCAAACCACCGCCCCGCAGGAGGCGATGACCGCCAAGACTGCCATGAACTTGGTCATCTGCCAGGCAAACGGCACTTCGCCGGTGACGAAAAAGTGCTGCATGGCGCGCCAGGCAAACTCGACTTTGGGCAGGCGGTTCCATTTCATCTCGAGCGCCGGCTCTTCGAGTCGATACGACAGCGACCAGTTGCCGACGTTCAGGTAGGTACCGCGCCGACTGGTCGACCGGCCGCGATTGTGCGAGTGGCCGAGCACCACCACCGACACGTCCGGATTTCGTTCCTGCAGTTGCCGGGCGTAGTCGTCGATCGAGGGGTTGCTCATCGTCCAGGACACGATGTCCAGGATGTTGTGCAGGGTCGCCTTGCGGCGGATGTCGGCTACCGCCCAAAAATGGCTGTAGACGAAATGCCAGACCAGCAGAACCCCGGCGTGCAGACCCCACAGCCAACGATAGCGAAAGGCGTGATTCCAAACGCGACGGTCACTGCGAACGCGCCCGACCAATGGATTGCCGCGCCGAATGCGGGTCACCATGTCGACGAACATGTAGCTGCCGTAGGGCGAGTTCAGAATTGGATCATCGAGCTCGTGGCCGAGCACTTCGGTGACAATCACGTTTTCCGGCCGCACGGAGTTGTGCGGCTCGGCCTTGTTGCCGTGCTCGAACAGCACGCCGCGCTCTTTGAGCTGAAAGTTATCGCGGTGATCGATGAAGCGAAGCTTCTGGTCAATTTCCGGATCGCCGCCCGTCAAAACTTCCCGCAACAGTTCTTGCACCTTGGGCCAGCACAGCAACAGATCATGATTGCCGACGAACAAATCAAGATAGCAGTTCGGTCGAGACAACAACCCAATCAGCGCCTGAAAGAAATCCGGGTGACCGTCAATCATCTCGCGCATCTTGACGACCGCCGTGTCCTCGTAGGGCGGATCCTGATATTTGCCCTCCCAAGGCACGGTCAACGGATCAAAAGTATCTCCGAGCAAACGCAGGGTGACAGACTCTGCACACTGATAGTTTTCGGCGATCAGGCGCGTAAAGTTGACGAATTCCTGATCGAAGAAAAAATCCTCGAGGAAATTATCGATATTCTCCTCGCGCTGACCGATACCGCAACGACGCAGTGCGGCCCAGGCCAGACGAGGCAGACCGCGCCGCCCGCCGTAAACCAGCTTGACTTCGGGCCCGCAACCGAGATGCAAATCGCTGACGACCACATCGACATGCTTGTAGCAGCGACCGTCCGACTGACGAGACATCAGCCCCTCCCTTCATGAAAAGAACAGTCGGTCATTTTGCCCAATCAGACGGCGTCTGTCAATTGGGTTGACGGCTTAAAGGTGAAATGATTTAGTGTTAGTCCCCTGTTCTTTAAGGAGAAAAACATGAATGAACACGAAGAAATCGAGCGGCGCTACATCGTAAAGATGATCGACCCCGACATAATGAGCGGTCCGGGCACCAAAATCTGGCAGGCCTACAACCCGAACCGCGACGGTCAGCGCGTGCGAATCGCCAAGCCAGAAAACCAATGGCCGTATTCCGAAATCACCACCAAAACGGGAACCGGACTCAAGCGAATCGAAACGAACGCCGGTATCAATCTCGCATCGGCGGCGGCTCGTTTCCTGTGGTGGCCATTCAAAATCCAAAAGACGCGCTACAGGCGCAAGGGCTGGGAAATTGATTTCTTTGGCGGGCCGCTGCGGGGCCTGGTCATTGCCGAGTTCGAAATGGCGGCCCCAGACCAAAGAATACAGCAGCCGGCCTGGATCTATTACATGACCGAGGTGACCGACACCATCGACAGTCATATGCTCGCCAGGATATCAGCCGACCCCACCAGGATCGACCGCAGCATTCCGATATACGATTGGGTGCTGTCTCAGGCGAAATGATTTCCGCAACTCAAAAACGGAGCCTCACGCTCCGTTCTTTTTATAGGTCCAAGTACATGGTCTCGGTCATGGCCGCCACCCGATCCCAACTGTACTCCTGGGCGATCCACTTGGCGCCGCGGGCGCCGCGCTCGGCGACTACGTCTGGATGATTCAACAGCGACCGCAATTGGTTATACAAATCATCGACATCGGCACTGACGAAAGTCAGCCCGCTGTGATCAAGCGGCTCGCGGTTCTCCGGAATGTTCGAGGTCAGCACGCACCGGCCGGCGGCCATGGCCTCGAGAATCGAAACCGACAACCCTTCGACCTCGGACGGGTGGACGTACAGATAGGCGTTGGCGATCAACTGCTGCAGGGTGCGTCCGCTCTGGAAACCGGTGAACACGATATCCGAATTGCCCGACGCCTGCCAGCGCAGATAGTCGGCGTATTCGCCCGAGTCGGCATCGCCGCCGACGATGACTAGTTTTTTGTCGGTATCGAGTCGCCGGTAAGCCTCTATAAGATAATGAAAGCCTTTCAGGGCGACCAGACGGCCGACCGTCAAAATGTATTCGTTTTTTTGCAGATCCCAACGCGCCAATTCACCGCTCCCCGGTCGCTGACCGACGGTCGCGCCGTTCGGTATGTAAAAAGTGCCGGCGCGATACGTTCCGTCGCAATATTTTTGAATCGACCGAGAGACAGCCACGGTCCGATGCGGAAACTTGAGCGCCGCCCACTCGCCAAAATGCAGATAGGCCCTCGCCCAGCGCCCCCACTGGCCATGCCGACGGTCGATGCTGTGAAAGGTGACCACCACCCGGGCGCGCGGACGCAGCAGCCGCGGCAAAACGGCGAACGGTGCCGCCCCGACGCCGTGAAAATGATAAACGTCAAAACTTTTCAGCAACGACTTGACGGTCGAAACGAATACGCGCCATAACGTACCGACACCCCGGCGATCGACGGTCGGCACCTCGACCAACTTGATGCCTCGATGCTCGATCGGGCACTTCTGCTTGCAGCGAACGTAGGCCGTCACTCGATGACCCTTGTCGACCAGCCGAGCCGCCAATTCCTCGACATGCGTTTCGATCCCGCCCGAACCCTCGCGCACCGGAATCTCCTTGGCACCGATCATGGCAATCGCCAATTTTTTTGTCTCGCTATTCATGTCTTCTAGAATAGCATGTTTCAACAATTTCAAAAGAAAAAACCGACCGGTGAGGGTCGGGATTTTCGTGTGGTACGGCGGCCGGGGCTCGAACCCGGGACCTTCAGCTTAAAAGGCTGTTGCTCTACCGACTGAGCTACCGCCGCTTACATAAAGTCGCGTCTTTTTGACGCGACAGTACGTTATCATAATTCGCCACCTTTGACAAGCCCGTTACATTCGCGCCAAATCATGACTGAACTGTTCAAACCTGGCCTGCAACGATTCGGTCATGTATCGAAAGTCATCATCGTCGTCAATTTCCATTACTTCCCGCTTCTCTTCCAATACCTCTTCGATGGTATCGTGCCATTCTTCGCGTGAAAATGCGCCCTCGGTGCGCGCGCGATTGCTGATTTCATCGAATAGATCTTCGATGCTGAGGGTTAAATTATCCATAACGACCGATTAAGTGTTATCCGCAAATAACACTAACATATCAGCAAATTCGATAAAACGTTTTTACCCACAACTGGACGAAATGATAGCGCGGTTTTACTCTAACTACAGAATCATAACCATCAATACCATGAATGACTCAGAAAAAGGCGCCGAGTTTCGCCAGCAGATGGGCGAATGGCTGGAAGAGGAAACCGGCAAGCCAACAGAACTAAAAGAAGAGGCAACCCCGCCGGAAGAAGAGTGGGTTGATATCGACGTTAGTGAATTCGATGAGGGCATGGTTGACGATGCGGAATCCAAACCAGAAAAAGAAGAGGCCGTCGAGGAAGCCGAAGATGTTGTTGGGGTACAGCGCATGCTCGAAGACCAGATCCACAATACCGACCTGCAAGCCGAGATCCTGCGTGTCGGAATGGAGCGCTACAACGACGGAGATTCGCTTTCGCCGCGACAGCAAGGCATGATGGAGCTGGCGCGCCGCCTGTTCAAGGACGGAGCGAACACCCCGGAACGCATTAATGAATGGCTGGCCAAGCAAAACGGTGAAAAGCAAGAAGTCGAGCCGACACCGGACGACGCGGTTATCGAACAGTTGGCTGGGTACCGCGACCTAGAACCGGGTTCGGCCGAAGAGACGGCGGCCAACCTGGACATCGTCACCGACATGCTACGGCAGGCTGACGTGCCCAACCCCGAAGATCATGCCATCGAGCTGCGCGCCGCCCTGCGCAAGCAGGCCGAGATGACCAGCAGCGACCGCGAGTTCTTAAGCAACATGCGCGGTGTCGTCGAACAGAAGGCGCGAAACCTGCGAACCGGAGAAAGCGAAACCGAAACCGAAGTGGCCCTGCCGAAAATAGATTCGGTGGCCACTGGCGCCTATGAGGCCACCAAAATGATGTCTGACGGACCGGAAAAACAGCAGGCGATTGATGAACTGCTCAGCAAAGTCTTGCCAGCCGATGCCGACCGTCGGCAATACAACGGACTGCTCAGCACTTTCATGAAAGGCGACACGCCGCCGAGTCAGGCCTTACAAGCCATACAGAAGCAATTTTCCAAGAGATCGAAATAGATCCGGACGAGCAAAAGGCAATCAGACGGCAACCGAAAAAAAATACTCCCGAGTGACGTGTAATCACTCGGGAGTTTTTAGGAATTGGCTCGTCAGCTTCCTCCTGTGCCTTTTCTTTTTAGGCAGCCGCATCCCCGGCCAAAGAATCACCTGCGATATACAGCACCGAATAGATGGCGCCGATACAGCGCATATACTGTCGGACCATTCCGGTTTGCCCGGACCACGATCGCACGAGGCGACTGTAGGTAGTCGGATCGTAATTCCGCAGGTATTCCAATTGATAGGCCACTTCCTCCTTGTTTTCCGGCCGCAAAAAATCGGCCAACATTTTTGCTTCTCCAAACTCCAGCCGGGGCAGACGATGCCCCAAATTTGACGTCAACATCCTGACTGTCAAGGTGGTACAAATTTCATGGGTGGCCGAATCGCCACTGCGCAGACCAGCCAAACGACTGATGATGTATTCAACTGATCCATTAATAGCGGCAGCTGTCCCCACTTGCTTAAAATGTCCCACGCCGGACCTCCTTTCTTTTTTTGGAGTCACATGACAGCCTAGCATGATTTTACTAGCTTGTCAAGATTCACACCTGATATTCGGCTAAAAACAGCCAAAAAAGACAGGCAATATTTTGCCTGTCCTTTCAAAATTTATGCTTGAGCCCGTTACAGCTGATCGATTTCGCGACGAGCCTGCTCAGCCGCGGCAGTGTCTTCGGCCTCCTGTTGGGCAGCCTGTTCAGCCTGCCTTTCCTGCTCGGCGAACTGTTCGAACTGTTGCCGATACGCATCGCGAACCATCTGCTCGATCAACTGCTCCTGCAAATCCTGCTTCTCTTTCCCCTGCTCCCGATTACCGGCGATCTGCTCACCGACCCAGACCATTATCTCTTGGCGGATAGCCAGCGAATCCTCGCCGGATCGCCGTCGTTCGGTCCAATCCTTCAGTTTGTCTCGCCCGCCGCGCTCGCCAAAAATTCCTTTGTCGGAAAACTCGACCAATTTGTCGGCGTGCTGCTTGTAATCCTCGTCTCCTTCTTCGGTCCAGTACCGATCGTCCTCGAGCTGACGAATCAGCAACTCAAATCGCTGGACCGCCTTCTGCGTTTCGATCATCTTGTCGGCGATCTGCGTCATGATTTCGGCCTGCCTGTTGAGGTCCTCACGTTCGCCCTCTTTGAGCGCCCCGCGCTCCTCCAGCAAATCGAGCGCCTCGGTCAACTGCCCGGAATCAGTGGCACCGTAATTGAACTCCAGCGGCGTCGGGTAATAGCCGCGCTCGTTGCCGGCCCGGCCGGCCGGCACTGCCCCGGCCTCTTTGGTCAGCTCAAAAAGCTTGGCGTTGAACTCGGCGACTTCGTCCGGTCCGCCGTTAATCTTCACGGTGAACTCGTCTCCGCCATAGCGATACGCCGTGGCCTCCAGACCGGTTTCCTCGATCGCCCGCTCCATCAAGTCGGCCGCCAGCTTGAGAGCGTCGTTGCCGACTTCGCGTCCGCCGGCCTTGTCGAAATACTTCAGAAAACCCATGTCCGCAAAGACGATGGCCGTTTCCTTGCCGTCCGCCAGGTCCTTTTCCAAATCACCGTAGTACACTCCGCGCTCCAGCAAGCCGGTGCCGGCGTCGCGCCGGGCTTTCATCTTGCGGTTCTCGAGACGAGCCATGTTGCGTTCATGTTCGGCGGCCGGATTTTCTCGGTCCTGCTGGTAGCGGGCCTCGGCCTCGTCTTCGATCTGCTGCGACTCGGCCAGCTCGCGCAGGCCGCTGGTTTTTTCTGGCACCTTGGCCAGTTTGACCACTTCGCCCGACGAATAGACAAAACGTTCCGGCACGTCGACTTTCTGCCGCCGCTCCTGAACCTGGGCCACGTACGACTCGGCCAGCTCGCTCAGCATTTCATCCTGCTCCTGTTCCAAACCGAGCTCCCGGCTGGCCCATTCAAAGGCCAGGTTATAAACTTCGCGATCGCTCATGCCGGTGAAATCATCCAGATTCTTGAGCGGTGTCTCGGCGAACATCTTCTTCATGTAGTTGTCGAAGAAAGGCTTGGCGCCATCCGTGCCGAGCTGGTCGATCTTCCCCTGGACCCGAGCGGTGCGCGACACAAACTTTTCGACGTCGAGCTCGTAGTTGGCGATGCTCCGCATGACGCCGTAGGCCTCGCGCTGCAGTTTTCTGTCGTCCGGCCGCTCAACATTCTCCGAACCGTCGGCTTCCACGAGCTGATTCCACGATTCATTGTAGACATTAACCATTTCGGACAGGCTGGTTTCGACCGCCACAAGCGGGGCCGGATCATCCACGCCCTCTACCCGCGGCTGTTCGGCCGCAATCCGCCGCACCAAGGCCTGCATGTCCGCCTGGCTGATGCTGGGAATATCGACCATGTACTCGCTGTTGTCGAAACGATAGATCGAATAGGGTTGATCGGCCTGACCGATTTCCGACAGGTGCTTCATGACCTGCTCCTCGATGGTCCGCACCGACTCGGCCAGAATCTCGTCGCCGGCCTTGTGGCCGCCGCCCTCTTTGTTGAAGCGGGCCAGCTCGCCGACGTTCACCACGGCCATGCGGTGCTCGGCTTCGGAATCGTCCAGCTCCAAAGTGCCGTCTTCGCGAGACCGCAACTTGCCCTGCTCAAACAGCTCGGAAAAATTTTCGTTGAAGCGCTTCATCTTGAAAGCGCCGCCGCTGTCGTGCTCCTGCAGAAAAACCTCGAGCTCCAGTTTCTTTTCGGCCAGCTCAAAACCCAACTGCTCTCGTTCGGCCAACCGCTCGGCCGCGTCATCATCGCCCAATTCTTCTGACAGCTGCGTCTCCAATTCCGAAATCCTATTGTCCAATTCCTGCTTCTGGCGGCCGCCGGCGAAACCAAATTCCGGCCGGGCCCCCGACTCCTGACTGGCCTCTGCTTCCAGGGCGCTAAAATCTTCTCCTTTGTTTTCCATATACTTATATATTGATTACTCACTTGTTAAATTAGCAAAGCAAAAGCCGCCCCACAAGTGGGGCGGCCAAATTCAGAATTGCGACCGCTACAAGCTTTTTACGATTGTTGCGAAGGACGACTGAAAGCGTTGCCGCCAACCTTCCTCCAATTTGTTTGCCTCCTCCTCGGACAGATCGTTTAGATCGGACGGTTTCTCGAACTTTCTTCCCAGAATTTCACTGGCGACCAGCAGTGAATATTCGGGGTCCGAGCTACCATTGCCGGGATGGAACAACAACCTTCTAATGCGCTTGTTTTGTTCAGACATCGATTCCTCCATTTCATATTATCGCCCCCGAAAATATATCTTTCGGAAACAGTCATTTATACCAAAATATCGGCAGCCTGTCAAGACTGGCCGTAACTAAAAAGTATTTCGGCTACGTTTTGCGCGGCCGTACGGCTGTTGAGCGCGCTCATGGCGCTCGACATGTCGCGGCGGCGATCGCTGTCGGACAGTATGGCGTTCACCAAATTCGAGAGCTCGTTCGCCGGCAGTTGCTCGGAAAAGTTTTCCGCCGCTCCGGCCCCGACAAATACCTGCGCATTGTCCTCCTGGTGCGAACGCGGAATCGGCACGATAATCGCCGGCAGGCCCAAGGCGGCCAACTCGGTCAGCGTCCCCATGCCAGCACGGGTAACGACCAGGTCGGCCACGGCGTAGGCGTGCGCCATGCCGGCATCCAAAAATTCAAACTGATGATAGGTGTGCGGCGGGTCGCTGACGGCTACTTGCTTGCCGCGACCGGTCACGTGCAGCACCTGCACCTCGCCGAGCGAATCCAAGGCCTCAACAGTCAAACGGTTCAAGTTGACCGCCCCGGTCCCGCCGCCGAGCACCAGTACCGTCGACAGACCCTCTCGCATATTGAATATCTCACGGGCCTGCTCGATCGAACCCCGAAACAAAAATTGCCGAACCGGATTGCCGGTGACCGTCACCTTGCTTTCGGCAAAATCACCCCGGGACTTTTCGAAGGTGACCGAAACCGACTTGGCAAACGGCGCGGACAGCTTGTTCGCCAGGCCCGGGCGCCAATCCATCTGATGAATGTGCACCGGTACGCCGCGCAACCAGGCGGCCCAAACGACCGGCACGGCCACAAACCCGCCGGCGCTGACGACCACGTCCGGCCGCCATTCGCCGATCAGGCGATGGGCCTCGATCAGCCCCTTGATCACCAAGTACGGCGTAGCCAAATTGCGCAGGGTCAAAAAGCGCCGCAGTCGGCCGGACGTAATCGACTCGAACTTAATTCCGAGCTGCTCGACTAGGGCCCGCTCCGGACCGTCGGTCGTGCCGACCCACAGAAATTCGGTCTGCTCATTTTGGGCAGCCGCCGTCTCGGCCACCGCGATCAGCGGCGTCACCGAACCGAGCGTGCCACCGCCGGAAAATAGCATCTTCATATGGTCCTTCTCATTTTGCGTGGTTTATTAGCCGCGTCGATGTGGCGCGTGACGTTGGCCACTACACCCATGGTGCCCAGCAGTACCAGCAGGGCCGTACCGCCGTGACTGACGAACGGCAATGGCAGGCCGGTCATCGGGAACAGTCCGACCATCGAACCGATGTTGAGCAGTATCTGGGACACCAGCCAGCCGGCGACACCGGCCACCAACAACGAACTGTACGAATCCGGTGCCTGTTTGGCCAACGAAATCAAGCGCAGAATAAAAGCTGCCATCAGAGCCAGCACCAGCAGGGTCATGATGAAACCGAACTCCTCGGCCATGACTGCGAATATCGAATCGCCGACCACCTCGGGCAGGTACATGTATTTTTGCCGCGAGTGGCCGAGGCCCAAACCGAACAGCCCGCCGGAACCGATCGCCAAAAACGACTGATTAATATGATAGCCGATGCCCTGCGGATCAAATTCCGGATGCAAAAAAGTCATGAAGCGCGCGGCGCGGTAGGGTGCGCTGGCGATCAGCGCCCACAGGGCAATGATGCCGCCGACGGTCAGGCCAAGCAGGTGATACCAAGACGCCCCAGCCAAAAAATATACGATGACGGCTAGGGCAACTATGACCGACAAACTGCCTAAGTCCGGCTGCAGCATGACCAAAACGGCTACCACCCCCAGCGACAGCAAGAACGGCAAGAGCCCCTGCTGCGGATCGCTGATTTCCTCTTTGGTGCAACGAGCCAGCCAGTCGGCCAAAAACATCAGCAGGGAAAACTTGACCACCTCGGCCGGCTGAAAAGAAAAGCCGCCGAGATTGATCCAACTGCGCGACGTCCCCCATTC
>Ga0316201_10003975_pt1 | contig 11059 bp, 6 predicted proteins | sample CS6wburrow_MG_FD_204516 | JGI IMG/M metagenome (GOLD analysis project Ga0316201, IMG submission 204516) | Coastal sediment microbial communities from Delaware Bay, Delaware, United States - CS-6 worm burrow | ecosystem: Environmental > Aquatic > Marine > Coastal > Sediment | place: USA: Delaware... | reverse complement strand
CCGGTGAACGTGGTCGATAACCAGCCTATGTGCAGTTTTATCGTGCCCTCGATTGTGGATCGCTCACCGATACAGATCGCGATATCCACCGGCGGCGCTTCCCCGGTACTGGCGCGGCTGGTTCGCACCCGGCTCGAAGGCATGATACCCGCCGCCTACGGCAAGCTCGGTGGCCTGGTCGAAGGTTTTCGCGACAAGGTCAAGGCGGCCTTCCCCACGGTGGAAAAACGCCGTGTGTTCTGGGAACACATTCTGGAGGGCACGGTCGCCGAGCTGGTGTTTTCCGGCCATGAGAAAGAAGCTCGCAGCATGCTGCAGCAGGCCGTCGATGCGGCGGCTGAAATTCCTGATGTGCCCGGCGAAGTCTTCCTCGTCGGCGCCGGCCCGGGTGATCCCGATTTGCTCACGTTTCGCGCCCTGCGCCTGATGCAGCAGGCGGATGTGGTGGTCTACGACCGCCTGGTGTCACCGGCCATCATGGAGCTGGTACGGCGCGATGCCGAGATTGTGTACGTCGGTAAAGAGCGCGACAAGCACACCATGCGCCAGGAAAACATTAACCAGTTGCTGGTGCGGCTGGCGAAAGAAGGCAAGCGCGTACTGCGCCTGAAGGGCGGTGACCCCTTCATTTTTGGTCGCGGCGGTGAAGAAATCGAAGAACTCGCGGCTGAAGGCATTGCCTTCCAGATAGTGCCCGGTATTACCGCCGCCAGCGGGTGTTCGAGCTATGCGGGTATTCCGCTGACACATCGCGATTACGCGCAGTCATGTGTGTTTGTCACCGGCCACCTGAAAGACGGCTCGGTCGATCTCAACTGGAAGGCGCTGGCGCATCCCAACCAGACCGTGGTGTTCTACATGGGGCTGCACGGCGCACCGACTTTGTGCAGGGAAATGGTCGCACACGGTCTGCCGGCATCGACCCCGGTGGCGCTGGTCGAACAGGGCACCACGCCACAGCAACGCGTATTCACCGCCACGCTCGATACCCTGCTCGATGTTATTGCCGCGCAGGATATCAAACCACCGACGCTGATTATTGTCGGTGATGTCGTTAAGCTGCACGACAAACTCAAGTGGGTTGAAGAGCACCACGATGATGCGGCCGAAGGTGTGTTTGCCTACGCCGATAAATAACCGGACCGGGGATGAACCAAACACAAAGTCACGCTGTCGAACCGGCCACTGAGCCGACGCTATTGATACTAAACAAAGCCAAGATCAATCACATCATGACAATGCATACAATTATAGCCAGACACATCGCAAAAATAATTCTGATCACGCTCCTCGGGGCTGGCGCGCAGGCCGCTGCCGAAACCCTGTACGTGAGTGATGAGCTTACGGTGCCAATTCGCAGCGGCGCCACCACGCAGCATCGCATCCTGGGGTTTCTCGGCAGCGGCACCGCGCTTGATGTACAGGAAACCAGCGACGACGGTGAGTTTTATCGCGTCAATGCCGCAGGCAAAGAAGGCTGGGTCAAGGCCGAATTTTCGATGAAATCACCCAGTGCACGCTCGCAGTTGCCGCGGTTGAACCAGCGCATCGAATCGCTCAAGGCTGACATCAAGCAGGAAAAAGCCACTATTGCTGAGCTCAATGCAAAGATCAGGCAGTTAGAAGCAGACTCTCGTTCGCTGGAGAAAAACCGCGATGGACTGTCTGATTCACTCGAAAAACTCAAGCAGGTTGCCGCGCGACCGGTCGCGATTGCACAGCAGAACAAGGAACTGGAGCAGCAGCTCAATAAAGTCACCAGCGAACTCACAGTGTTACAGGAAGAAAATGAGCACCTCGGCGATCGCAATATCAAGGAATGGTTTCTGATCGGTGGCGGGGTGTCACTCGCCAGCCTGTTGTTCGGCCTGGTCATTCCCAACATCAAGTGGCGCCGCAAACGCGACAGCTGGGGCAGCGGTTTCTAGTATCCAGTTATATTCAAAAACGCCCCGAGAACAGGGGCGTTTTGCTGTTTGCGTAGTTAAACCGGTGCTTACACAGGTTATTTCTATGCTACGCAGGTGAGTTGCGCTTGCCAGCGTAGCGCCTGGAAACAGCCAGGCATGAATACGATTACATGATGCAGTACCAGTCGATACTGTCTGTAGCGCTGTCGCGCATAAAACCAGAATGGCTGCCTGGAGATCACAGGCGTTTTTTTGCGCGTGTCGAGCCGAGCTGATAAGGTGCTAATTCATACCGGATAATCACGTCGCTCAGGCAGCAGCGACCCAGCTACGGTGAATCTCGGGGGAGGCACATGAGTACATTAACCCGTACAGCACAGCATCCACGTGAACAATTGCTGGCGCGCTATGGTGCAATACGTCGCCAGACACTCGCGATATGTGCACCGCTTGAAGCAGAGGATGCCTGCATCCAGACCATGCCCGATGTGAGCCCGCCGAAATGGCATCTCGCGCACACCAGCTGGTTTTTTGAAACGTTTTTACTGTTGCCATACGCACATCATTACAAAGCGTATCACCCGGCCTACGATTACCTGTTCAATTCCTATTACCTGACGCATGGCCAGCCCTATCCGCGTGCGCAACGCGGCCTGTTGTCGCGCCCCAGCTTGCGCGAGATTCTCGACTATCGTGCGGTAATTGATGATGCCATGCAGGATTTAATTACGCGGCTCGATGAACAGCGTTATGTTGAATTCGCGTTTCTGCTGGAGCTCGGGCTCAACCACGAGCAACAGCACCAGGAACTGCTGTACACCGATATCAAGCACATACTCGCGCACAACCCAATGCGGCCTGCCTACATAGAAGCGGGTCCAACCGGCCGTATACCAGGGCTGGAAAGTAACGCGCCGGTTCCACCAGGCTGGTTGCACATGCCCGGTGGCATTATCGAGGTGGGCGATGCGGCAGGCGGTTTTGCCTATGACAACGAAGGCCCGCGGCACCGCGTGCTGTTGCAGGATTTTACACTGGCGAAGCGGCTGGTCACCAATGCCGAGTATCTCGAATTTATCAATGACGGCGGTTACCAGCGCCCGGAATTCTGGCTGTCTGAAGGCTGGAGCGCCAGCCAGCAGCACGGCTGGTCAGCGCCGTTATACTGGGAGCACGACGGCACTGACTGGATGCAATTCGGTTTTTGGGGCATGCAGGCGATTGAGCCGAACGCCGCCGTGTGCCACGTGAGTTTTTACGAGGCCGATGCTTATGCGCGCTGGGCAGGCAAGCGTCTGCCCACCGAGTTCGAGTGGGAACATGTCGCCAGCGGGCAGACCATCGCGGGAAACTTGCGCGAGCAGGGCGCATTGCAAACCCGGCCTGCGCAATCGGCTGAGGTGACCCAGCTATACGGTGATGCCTGGGAATGGACCGCGAGCCCGTACGGCCCGTATCCCGGTTACCGGCCGGCAGCAGGTTCGATCGGTGAGTACAACGGCAAATTTATGTGCAGCCAGATGGTGCTGCGCGGCGGCTCGTTTGCAACCCCGCAGGCGCATATTCGCGCCAGTTATCGCAATTTCTTTTATCCTGCTGACCGCTGGCAATTCAGCGGTATTCGACTCGCGGAGGACGCATGAATATCGCAGCAAAAACCGCTGTGCGGTTTTACGATTACGCACCGGAACAGAGTGATTTTCTCAGTGATGTGCTGGCCGGCCTGGCACGATCGCCGAAGCAGATCGCACCCAAATACTTTTACGACCAGCGCGGCTCAGAGCTGTTCGACGAAATCTGCAAACAGCCGGAATACTACCCCACGCGCACAGAAATCGGCATTTTGCAGCACAACGCGCATGACATCGCGCGGTCTATCGGGCCGGATTGCGTGCTGGTCGAACTCGGCAGCGGAGCCAGTGAAAAAGTCCGCCTGCTATTCGAAGCGCTGTCACCTGCGCGCTACCTGGGGGTGGATATATCGAAAGAGTTTTTATTAACATCCACACGACGCCTCGCGCAGGATTATCCCGAACTGGAAGTACATGCTGTGTGTGCCGATTTTTCGCAACAGCTTGAACTGCCGAGTCAAAACACGCACGGCCGCATGGTGGCTTTTTTCCCGGGATCCAGCATTGGTAATTTTGAACCCGATGATGCCGTGACGTTTCTGCGCCAGGTGGCCGACTGTGTCGGTTCGGGCGGACAGTTACTGATTGGTGTTGATCTGAAGAAAAACATCGACACCCTGAATCGTGCCTACAATGATGCCGCAGGCGTCACCGCCCAGTTCAACCTCAACCTGCTGCGGCGTATGCAAACCGAGCTGGATGCTGAAGTTGATCCTGCCGCATTCTCGCATCATGCGTTTTTCAATAGCGCCCGGGGGCGTATCGAAATGCACCTGGTGAGCGAGCGCGCACAGGAGATGGTGCTGGCTGACGAGGTCATCGAATTCGCCGGGCAGGAAAGCATTCACACCGAAAGCTCCTACAAATATCACCTGGATGATTTTGCCGCACTGGCCGGGCGTGCAGGTTTTAGCGTCGAGCGTGTCTGGACGGATGCAGACTCGTTATTCAGCGTGCAGTTACTCAGCGTCAGCTGAACCAGATCAGCCGCGCCAGCAAGCTGGAAGAGATCGCCAGTAAATAAAGCCAGCGTGCAAGCAGCTATAACCTGATGCATCACAGAATAAAAAGCCCGGCCTCGCCGGGTTTTTTATTTCAGGTATCACTGCAGTCGTTGTAACTGGTGCAACACGTCAATGAGCGTAGAGTTTGATATCGCAGATGATGAGCGTATCATGCGTATATTCAGCCACAACTGGTAATCAGCAATTATATGCCCAGCGATCAGCGAATAGTCCTGTTCATGGTTGTGCTGCTAATGCTGCTCACGGGGTTCGTTGTATTCCAGAACCCGCAGGTTGCGCTCGGCGTTAATGGTAAGCACGTCCTGGTGGTGCTTGTCCTGCTCAGTTTCACCATGATTTCGGTGCAGCATTATTTCGTTCGGCCGACCGATATCATTATTTCCTCGACATCCATTCTGCTGCTGCTGTCGCCAGTGTACCCGCTGGTGCAGGCGTCGTTTATCTGGTACCAGGCATTTGTCGCCTATAGCGCGCTGGTGTTGCTGCTTGCGCTCGTGTCTTTGTTCAGCCTGAAACAGGAAAAGCCACTGTCTGCCGATGTGAACCATGCAGTACCGTCATTTCGCAGCCTGCCGCTCTGGCTGGGTCATAAAACAGTGCTGTGGACTGCCATGCTGGTGTTGTGTGGCGTGCTTTATTACCAGACACGCTCGAATATGTTTCTTGTCCTCGCGGGTTATGCATTGCTGGTATTGCTGGTTAATCCGAAAAAAATACTGGCAACGCTGTCGGCGAATAACCAGCCAGCAGTAGACGCTATAGCTGCGCCCGACATTGCGGCGGACGTGGTGCAGCCGGTTGTAGAAGCTGCACCCGCAGCGCACATTCCCCAGGGTATTGCTCACATTATTACTGCGCCGTCGAGTGGCACCTTGCTGGCACGCATGCATGCAGGGCAGAGCGTACCTTCGCGCTTCGACGTGCTGGGTATGCAGCTCGATATCGACGGCGAAACCGAGTGGACAACCGGCCTGGTGCTCGACCATTATGTTGAGAACGGTGAACACTGGCTGCGAATCATTACCGACGATTCATTTGCCGAGCTGAAATTGAAAACCCGGCGCTTCAGCCCGGCACTACCTGGTGATGTCTATGTGCTGACACCCAGGCATTCGATCTATTTATTCGAGCATCTCGCAGGTACGATCGGTGACCGGCGCACAGTGGATAAAATCCAGTTCGTGGCCGCGCCCGGACTGTCAGTCACGCAAGGTGAGCTGCTGAATATCAAGCAGGCCGATGGCGATGTGTTCTACCAGGTGTTGTACGCGCCGGTAATCACGGATAACGGCCAGGCGCCAGGTTCGAACCCGGTGCCCGCCTCGGGCCTGGCATTGCAGCTCGGCTGCTGGAACGAAGACACCATGCAGTTTGAGAAAAAAGACTGGGTGCCGGAGTTGTATTGCCCGATTTATAAAGCGGAAGAAATCGTCGCAGACGAACCTGAGCTGCCCGAATACCAGCTGGGTACAATTCCCGCGACCAACTACCCGGTGGTGATCAACTGCGAAACTGCGCTGGCGCATAATCTCGCGGTGCTGGGTGCAGCGGGTACAGAAAAATCTGCTTTTACTCGCAAGCTGATTTCACGCGCTGCGAATGACAAAACAAAATTTATCTGTTTTGGTTGCAGCCCGGTTGACAGCGTGGTCCCGGATCCGGAAATTTCTTCACTGGTGAGCGCTGCCTTCCAGAAAAAATTAACCGAGGCCGCAGAAGTGATGTGCGATGAACTTGATCGTGATCCCGTCAAGCAGGACAGGGACGTGATCCTGTTGCAGGAAACCATACTGCGCGGTGGTTTCATGGCCGCGGTCACCGAGTTTCTGAACAATGATGCCGGCATCGCCAGGCTCGAGTTGCCGCCATTTCCCGAAGCTGCGGCAGGCCTGCAATATGCCAGCTGGTTTTTGAATGCGCTGTATGAGCTGGCACGATCGAAAAAATTTGGCAGCGTGCGCCTGTGCGTGGTACTCGACGGAATCAGTGCCAGTTTTGCCCAGCTTGTGTCATCGGCCGGCACCGCGCTAGACGTATCCACCCTGGTCGACAGTATTCAGCTGATTGCGCAACAGGACAGTGACTATGGACTGGGGTTGATCGTGGTGGATGAACAGCTGACCGAGCTCTCCGGGCCTGTGATCAGGCAATGCCAGTCGGTGATTGCTTTCAGGCAGGACAAGATCCATGACAACGAGTATTTCATCAGCCTGATGGGTGATGGTTTCATGTCCGTGCTGACCCGGCTCGAGCCGCGACGCGCAATCGCTGCCGGCAAGGCCTTCAATTGCCAGAAAGCGGTGATGCTGGAAATTGCATAAAGTCGCCTTCTACCGTCCGTCGGTTACTGTTATCGCAGGCCGGGGTTAGCCTGTCATAATCACATAACTGGCAAAATAACTGTTTAAAATAGCGCCAAAATCCCATATATTTCAGTCACTAGCGTGAATAAAGCCATAACATCCAGGGCGTGTGTGTTATTAGAATGACTGTCTACGTGCTTCACTGACGGGGTAACAAATGAAACCAGAATGCCGGCTGCAAACACGCAGCGTATTAATGGTTGCCATGCTGCTGGTCACGGGCGCAGGGTCATCATCACCGGCGGCCATGCCCGCGGTGGACATGCTGAAGCAGTAGCCATGTCGATGCTTGATAACAAACCCATGACCATTCTGGTTATTGTGAACCTGGTTTCACTCGGGGTGATTTTCTGGTTGTTGTGGATGATCAAAGGCAATGACGGCAGCAATGATGTGCATATCGGCGCAATGCAACATCACGAAATATCAGTGCAGCCTGGCAGTCAACAGCTTACACAGGCAGTTGACGTCGATATGGATCATGATGCGCTCGATCATGCGGCACTGGCCGAACTCAGTTCGGGCGATGCAGTGAATGTCGCTGAAATGCAGGATCGCACAGCGAACACAATTGAAAAATTCAAACAGGCCATAGATGTTAATGCGCCCCAGGCGGCCACTCAGAATGCACTGTCGCCGGATGATAAGGTCGAGGTGAAAAGCGGGGTTAGTGCAGTCGTTGAAAAAAATAACCAGGCCCCGTCTGCAAAATTAAGTCCCGGCGAAAAAGCCTATCTCGGCCTGCTTAAATCAGCTACCGCAGAACGCGCAAACGAAATCCGTCTGATCAGGGTAAGACGCGGCGATACCTTGTGGAAAATATCCAGACGGGCCTACGGTTCAGGGTTTAAACACAAGCAAATTCTCAAGGCCAACCCGCATCTGAAAAATCCCAACGATATTACCGTCGGCGAATACCTGCGCGTGCCCCAGTAGAGGGCTGTAGATAGTTGTTAGAAGCTGCCAATGCCGTGCGCCACCAATGCAGCACACAACAATATGATGCCAATACCGGTCAGTTCGGCATGAATCACCAGTCGCAGCTTGCGTTCATCGGCATCGGATAACACGGGCGCTTTGCCGCTGCGCAAAGTTTTCTTCCAGGACATAAAGCGCCGCGTCGGGATTGTGGAGAGTATGCCAATAAGAAAAAACACGACCAGCTTGGTAATAAACCAGGCATTGCTGAAATAGTAATCAGCGCCTTTCTCAAAGTAATACACACGTAAAAAGCCGAACACCAGGATGGCAAGTGCGGACAGTCCATAGACCGCATCAGCGCGGCGGATACGTTTTGCGCGGCGTATATCAACGTCTTCTGTCAGCAACACCAGTTGCAACACCAGCGCAGCTGTCATGGCAAAAAATGCCAGGAAATGTGCAAAGGATACGAGCGCGGCGGATAACATGCTACAGATGCTAGCAGTTATAATATGAATCCTCTACAACCCTGCGGGAAAATTTCTGGTGTGACACTGATATGGGTCTTCTAGCCTATGTATATACGCGTTATAGTTTCGATAGAAAATACAGGGCTCGAAACAGGGGAGGTGTGTCGTGAGCTTTTTCAGGTTTTTTGCCGAGCGTCATTTACTGGCCTATGTCTTTACCATTTTAATAATCGTAATGGGCGCTGGCAGCTTGCTCACCATCAAGCGCGATGCCTTCCCCAGCATCGACTTTGGTGAATTGCTTGTAACCACGGTGTACCCAGGAGCCTCCCCCGAAGACGTCGAATTAACAGTCACAAATGAACTGGAAAAAGAGATTAAGGAAGTCACTGGCATTAAGCGTTACATGTCGTGGTCGATGGAGAATGTTTCAAATATTCATATCGTAATTGATCCCGATGTGAGTGATGAAGATAAAGTGATCCGCGAGATTCGCGAAGCAGTGTCTCGAGTGACAGACCTGCCACAGGAAGTGACTGAATCACCCCTTGTAACTGAAATCGGTACTGCCAGCTTTCCGATGATAGAAGTCGGACTTGCGGGAGATATTGAATACTCAGAGCTACGCAAGATTGCGCGTCGATTCGAAAAAAAGCTGGAGAATATCGAGGGTGTCGCGCGCGTGCAGCGCTATGGTTATCGTGCCAGGGAAGTGCAGGTGGAAATCGACCCTGGGAAACTCGATGACGCCATTGTGTCGCTGGGTGACGTGGTTCGCGCTATCAGTCAGCGTAATATACGATCGACCGGCGGTTCTTTCGAGTCCTATACCAGCGAAGAAAACATTGTCACGCTTGCGCAGTTTCGCGACCCAGCCGAAGTGGGTGATGTGATTGTGCGCACAACGTTTGATGGTCCCTCGATCAAGGTCAGTGACCTGGCAATAGTCAAGGACGGTTTTGAGGAGGAAAAAGTCCTGTCGCGCGTGAATGGCGAAAAAGCGATTTCCTTTGTGGCTTTCAAGTCTGAAAGCGCAGACATAGTGCGAACTGTGGATGCCATCAGGGCAATGGTCGAGCATGAGCAACAGTTGATGCCGCCTGAAATTAAAATCATGCTTTCAAACGATGAGTCTAAATACGTCAAGGATCGACTTTCTATCGTGGCAAACAATGGCATGATCGGCCTTGCCTTTGTCATTATTGTGCTGACAATATTTCTTAATCCGCGAATTGCATTCTGGGTTGCGCTGGGAATTCCTGTGGCCATTCTTGGCACAATATTTATGTTACCCATGTTTGATACTTTTCTGGACAGCATCACAATGACTGCAATGGTATTGGTGTTAGGTATTATCGTGGATGATGCCATTATTATCGCAGAGAGTATTCATCGGCGTTATGAAGGCGGCCTTTCACCGGTAGATGCAGCAGTCGCCGGTGTACACGATGTATTCAAGCCTGTTGTCACAACCATCCTTACCACCTTTATTGTATTTCTGCCAATGTTCTTCATGCCTGGAATGCTGGGTAAATTTGTATACGTCATCCCACTGGTTATTAGCCTGGCATTAATTGTGTCGCTGGCCGAATCTATGATTGCCCTGCCTTCTCATCTTTCGGCGTCGATGAAACCAGGGAATACTTCACAAAAGCGTCACCATGTATTCGAAAAAATACGCCAGTCTTATAATGGCTTGTTGCAGAAGTTGTTGAAATGGCGCTATGTCCTGGTAATGTTTTTTGTCTGTGTGCTCGCCGGTGCAATAACTTTTGCAGCCCTGTTTATGGATTTTGTGTTGTTCCCGTCATCGACAGCTGAGCGTTTCATGATCATGATAGAGACGCCCGTAGGAACATCTTTGCAGGCGACTTCAGACCGTACTGTAAAAATAGAACAACTGGTTTCTGCCCTGGGTGATGACGAGCTTGACTCTTTTATTACCAGAATTGGTACTTTTGGCGACATCGGATCCAGTGAGCGTGAGAACAATGCGTTGGTGTTTGTAAGCCTCACACCCTATGCAGGACGAAGTCGTACAGTGGATGAATTAGTAGAGGAGTTACGTAGTAAAACCGATGCACTAGATGGCTTCGAGCGTATCTTTTATGTGGTTGATAGCGGCGGCCCGCCTGTTGGCAGGCCGATTACGCTGCGCATTGTCGGGATTGACGATGCCATGCGTACCCGGCTGGCCGACGATGTTGTGGCTTTTCTTGAAACTCAGGAGGGTACCAAGGACCTGGACAGGAGTGACACGGCTGGAAAAATGCAGGTCGAGATCATGTTTGATTACGACACACTGGCTAGAACAGGTATTTCTGTTGCCGATGTAGCGCGTAATGTGCGCATTGCTTACGACGGAGAAGTGATGACAAGCGTACGTTACGGTGATGAAGATGTCGATTTCCGCGCAATCTTTGCAGAGAATATTCGCAAGAATCCGGACTCACTTGGCAAACTGACCTTGCCGAACAGCAGTGGTAATCTAACGCCATTGGATCGTGTTGCCCGCTTTGTAAAAGTGCAGGGCCCTGCGACATTCACCCATTACAAAGGTGATCGAGCAATAACAATTAGTGGTGACATCGACAAGGAAGTGACCACGCCACTTAAAATATCCGAAGCTGTACTGGAACATTTCAACATTGATCGTGACTATCCTGGCATGGCGTTGTTGGTTGGGGGTGAGGCAGAGGAAAGTCAACGCTCGGTCAATGACTTAATGGTTATCATGGG
>Ga0316201_10003974_pt1 | contig 11060 bp, 8 predicted proteins | sample CS6wburrow_MG_FD_204516 | JGI IMG/M metagenome (GOLD analysis project Ga0316201, IMG submission 204516) | Coastal sediment microbial communities from Delaware Bay, Delaware, United States - CS-6 worm burrow | ecosystem: Environmental > Aquatic > Marine > Coastal > Sediment | place: USA: Delaware... | reverse complement strand
CGGCCCGCAAATCCGGTGAGATCATCATCCACGGCGATGCAACCGCACCGGCTGTGCTCGAGGGAGCAGGGATACACAGGGCTAGGGCCATGGTACTGGCGATCAACGACCCGTCCGCGCTCGCCCGTGCCGTACCAACAGCCAGGGAACTGAACCCGGATCTTTACATCGTGGCGCGCACCCATTATGTAACCAATATACAGCCACTGATGAAAGCCGGCGCCAACGATATCATCACTGATGAATTCGGTGCCGGTCTTGAAATGGCCGCATTCCTTTTGAAAGAATTCCAGGTGCCTGAGGGACGCGTCCTGAAAATCCTCTCTTCATTACGTGACGAACACCAGCGTCGCTACGACAAACAGGAGAGCCAGCCCTCCAACCTGACCGGTTATCTCTCCGTGCTTGAAGGGGGCGAACTCGAAATCCAGGCCGTACCCGATGACTCACCTCACATCGGCAGGACTCTCGCTGAACTCAACTTCCGCGCTGTAACCGGTACAACTGTGATGGGGGTTATACGCAACGAACGGGTCATCTACAGCCCCTCTGCCGAATTGCGCCTGGAGACCGGGGACACCTTGATGCTGATCGGTGAAGAGCAAGCTTTTCAAATCACCAGGGCGTTCCTGCATGGGCAATCGATACAGGAGACGAGCAGCTAGTTTTGTCTTGCGGCGAGAATGATAATCCTGACTCCACTGCACATAAAAACCTTTTTTAGCATAATTAATATTAATTATACATAAGTATATATTTTTACCTGAGTCTCTTCGGCGCCCACCGTCGATCATCAAGCACCCTCACCGACCTGCTTCGATGGTAAAAAACCTCAATTTTCCCTCTGTATTGTTATTTGTGACAATTGTTCTCATTTTTCAAATCTGTATAATCCTTCTCATGACGTCGGTGCTGACAGACCGATCGGACCAACTTTTATCTTCGCATCATTTTTTGGGTGCATGGAGGGTGTATGACCGAAGGGAAGAACGGCAACCTGAAAGTTCTAGTCATAGAAACCATGCAAACGGTCCGTCAACTTATGGCGACCATCCTGGCAGGGGAGTACAAGGAACTACTCTTTGCAGAGGACGCAGATGAAGGCTATCGAATGGCCGTGGCCAAACAACCTGATGTGATCATAACCGACGACTTTCTAGCTCGATCGGGAGGGCCTAACGTTTGTGAAAGGGTTCGGGGAAACCCAGATTTAAGGGACACTCCGGTAATCGTCACGACCGCTCGGGGGTCATCTGTCAGTGAACTGACATACTTCGAAACCGGCTGCGACCAGTTGCTCAGAAAACCATTCCGCTGCGAAGACATTCACTACGCGATCAGGAAAGCTGTGAAAAAGCAGCATAAGGAAGGAACGATGATACAGGTATTGTTCAAGTCGGGAGATATCGACATGGTCGATGCACAGAGTCTGGACAGATTGGTCCGTGAGCAGGAGCTGATCTGCTTCAGGCGTCAGGATGGGGTTGCCGTGATTGGCCGAGACCCAGTCAGATCGAACCGTTCCAATGAATATTGCGGGCCTGAACGACGCAATTGTCTCAGGAAACTGGCAGGTTCTAATCATTCCTGGGCAGGCGGATGAGCTTGTAACGAAACGCTTTATGCTTCCTCCGGCCTGGAGAGCATTACACAACAATGCCTTCAGATGTTATGTTATGCAGTACATTGAAGCCCGCAGTTTTGCAACTGCGGGCTATTTTTATCCGATTCAAAAATAATCATCAGGCAACAAAAAACGCGAGCCTCGACTTCAGAAGGACCCTTCCCGGGCTACTTCTTCAGGGACCTTGCGATCACTCGGTTTTTCTCCGGCGGCAACCGGCTCGGGCAAAATATCGGGTTCAGCACGATAGCCGACCGCGATAGCGGCCATGATGTCGTACTCGTCAACAGGAGCAATGAGAATTTCATAAGCCTTCTCGCGGCTGAAGCCGGCCATGGCATGAGCATGCAGGCCAAGCTTGCGGGCCTGGAGGGCCAGCGACATCCATGCCGCGCCGGCGTCGAACGGAGCGTGCCGATTCTCCTTGTCATTATGACTGAAATTTCGTCGGCACAGAAGGTAAATAATCAGGGGAGCGTTTTTGACCCAGACCTGGTTTCCCTCCACCAGTGCCGGCATGAATCGTTCACGATCCGCTTCGCTGGTGGCATAAATAAACAGCCAAGGCTGTGCATTGTAGCATGAAGGTGCCCAGCGTGCCGCCTCGAACAGGCTGTCGATCTGGGTCTGCGTTAAAGGCGTCGGCTCAAATGCTCGCGGCGACCAGCGATCAAGGAACATGCTGTCGACATCTGCGGCGGGGTTGCGCGGGTTAATGCGATCAATGGACATAACTGTTCCTTTTATATATCGAGGCTGACACCGGCTATTTCATACCGGCAGTATTTGCAGTTCCGGGCGCTGATTGCCGTTTCGATGCACTGCATGCCCCGGCGACGGATCACTGCCTTGCCGCAGCCCGGACAAATTGTGTCTCCGGCCTCAGGGTCGTTGACATTGCCAAGGTACACATAATGCAAACCTGACTGGCGGCCGACATCTCTGGCCAAATGCAGGGTCGCCAACGGTGTCGGCGGTCGGTCCTGCATCTTGTATGTCGGGTAAAACGCCGAAATATGCCAGGGCACTTCTGCGCCAAGCTCACCGGAGATGAAGCTGGCGATCTGGCGCAGTTCGTCCTCGCTATCGTTATGCCCCGGGATCACGAGGGTCGTGATCTCGAGCCAGATGCCCAGCCTGCGGTAATCTCTGAGGCATTCAAGCACACCCTCGAGAGATGCGCCAGTCACCTTCCGGTATGCACGATCGGAAAACCCCTTCAGGTCGACATTCGCCGCATCCAGGTACGGGGCGATAGCCTCAAGGGCCTCGGTGGTCGTATAACCGTTGGTGACGAAGACATTCTTGATGCCGGCGGCTCTTGCTGCCACAGCCGTATCGTAAGCATACTCGAAAAAGATTGTCGGTTCGGTATAGGTGTAGGCAATGCTGGCTGATTTGCTTTGCACTGCGTGCCTGACCACATCCTGCGGAGACATCGTCGTACCCGGAATTCCCGAGCGTTCATGAGGCCACTGCGAGATCTCGTGATTCTGGCAGTGCAGGCAATGGAAGTTGCAGCCGACCGTGGCAATTGACAGACTGCGTGATCCGGGATGGAAATGATAGAGCGGTTTCTTCTCGATCGGATCGACGTTCTCAGAGATCGTCTGCCCATAGACAAGGCTGTATAGAATCCCACCCCGGTTTTCACGTACACCGCAGCGGCCTCTTCGCCCGTCGGCTATGACGCACCGGAACCTGCAAAGTTGGCAATGCACCTTGCTGTGTTCGGTTTTTTCCCAGAATTTTGCCGGGTGGAGTTCCATAGCTGGAAGTATAACAAAAAAACGGTGGCTGGAGGCTGGAGGCTGGAGGCTGGAGGCTGGAAAGGTAGTCAGCTATCAAGTTTTTGTGTCAAGCAATATGAAACATACATGATTTGACTTGCCTCGTACCTCGTACCTCGTACCCCGTCCCGCGTACCGGTGTTAAAACATAAACCGCCGCATCCCCACGTTAAGCAGCAGGCCGATTCCGGTCATGGTCGTCACCATGCTGGTCCCGCCGTAGGAGAAAAGCGGCAAGGGCACACCCACCACCGGCAGCAGGCCAATCACCATTCCCAGGTTGACCACGATGTGCCAGAACAACATTGCGCAGACGCCGATGGCGAGGTACATGCCGAAGCGGTCATTTGAGCGCAGGGCGATATGCAGCCCCCAAAGGACAATCAGGCAGTAAAAGGCCAGTAGCAACAGGCAGCCGGTCAACCCCCACTCTTCGGCGAATACCGAGAACGCAAAATCCGTGTGGCGTTCCGGCAGGAAAGAAAGCTGTGACTGGGTTCCTTTCATGAAACCGAGGCCGTTGAAGCCGCCACTGCCAACGGCAATTTTTGACTGGATGATATGATAGCCGGCGCCCAGCGGGTCTCGCTCCGGGTTAAGGAATGTGAGTATGCGCTTTTTCTGGTAGTCATGCAGGAGGAACCAGCCACCACAGACAGCGGCAACACCGGACATGCCAAGAAAAATAATCGCAGAGCGTCGGACTCCGGCGAACAGGGCCATGGTCCCACCTATACAGAGGACCAGAAGTGCCGTGCCGAGATCTGGCTGCTTCATGATTAACAGGGCCGGGACACCCAGAATCAGCCCGGGGACGACCAGCTCACCTAGCGAGAACCCGCGCAGGTGGGCCTTCTCACTGAAGTATCGGGCAAGCACAATGATAATCACGATTTTCATAATTTCACTGGGCTGGACATTCAACCCCGCCAGACCGATCCAGCGGGTCGCGCCCATACTGGTCTTGCCGAAAGCCAGGACCATGACCAGCAGCAGCAGGTTGCAACCGTACAGGGGGACACTGAGATACTCCAGGTGCCGATAGTCGAACAAACAAACGATCGCAACAATTGCCAGACCGATCCCCACCCAGTAAAACTGCTTGAGATAAACAGGTAGTACGGCAGCAGTCCAGGAAGAGGTCGCGCTGTACATGTTGGCGATGCCAATCAAGCAAATCAGCAGGACCAGCAGCAGGTAAGCCCAATTGAAATGGGTTATCAATCGTCTGTCAAACATCCATCAATCCTCGGCGGAGAAAAGCATTGCGACTTCTTTTGCTTTTGCTTCGTCTGCAAAATAGGCATCATATATGGCCTTGGCGACCGGCGCCGCCGCACTGGAACCATGGCCACCGTGTTCGACCACGACCGCAATAGCAATCTGCGGGTTTTCAGTGGGCGCATAGGAAACGAACAGGGCATGGTCCCTGAACTGGTAAGGGACTTCGTCCTCTTCGATTTCCTCTTCTTCCTCGTCCGATTTTCTTTTTACAACCTGGGCGGTACCGGTCTTGCCGGCAAACCGGACCTTCTCCAACCGACTCCTCCAGGCTGTGCCGCCAACGTCATTGACCACCGCTTCCATGGCTTTTCTGACAGGGGTCAAATCTTTCGATGTCCATGCCGTCTCACTCAGCTTTTCCGGTTCGAACAGCCACTCTGCATTGCCTTCGAGATCAATAATCTTCTGCACGACCTGGGGCCTCCAGACCGTCCCGCCGTTGGCCAGTGCTGCAGCCATGGTCGCCAACTGCATCGGGGTTGTCAAAACAAAGCCCTGGCCTATCGATGAAATCACTGTTTCCCCGTCGTACCAACTGGTGCCGAAACGTTTTTTCTTCCATTCCCTGGTCGGGATCAAACCTGAGCGTTCTGAGCCAAAAGGGAAACCGGTTTGCGATCCCAGGCCGAGGCGTTTTGCGACACTGGCAATCCGGTCAATGCCGGTGTCGAGACCGACTTGATAAAAATAGACATCACAGCTTTCCTTGATCGCTTTATGCAGGTCGACCGAACCGTGGCCCTCCTTCTTCCAGCAACGAAATTCGTAACTCCGGCTTAATTTCAGGCTGCCGGAACAATAAACTTTGTTCGCTGGGGTCACCGTCCCTGCTTCGAGAGCCGCCAGGGCGACCGCCATCTTGAACGTCGATCCCGGGGGATACTGGCCGCGCAGGGCCTTATTGGTCATCGGATGCTGCGGGTTGTTGCTCAGATCCCGCCACTCCTCGCTGGTAATCCCGCGAGCAAACCAGGCCGGATCAAAGGTCGGTCGACTGACCAGGGCAAGGACTTCACCGCTGTTGACATCCAGGGCAACGATTGCGCCAGCGTTGTCTGCGAGTGCATTCTCTGCCGCCTGCTGCAGGACGTTGTCAATCGTCAGGTAGACCTGTTGACCCGGCAAGGGATTGCGAATTGTCACCTGACGCAGTTCACGACCGCGCACATTGACTTCGATGCGCTTCTGCCCGGCAGCACCCTGCAACCGGCTCTCGTAGGCTTTCTCAAGTGCAGTCTTGCCGACCATCTCACCTGAGCGGTAGTCGGAAAATCCGCTCTGCCTCAACTCATCTTCGGTCACTTCACCGAGATAACCAATCAGGTGCGCGGCCATGTCTCCGAAGGGGTAGGAACGAAGGGGTTTGACCTCGACCAGGAGGCCGGGCAGGTCTATGGAATTTTCCTGCACCATCTCCATCGCCTGGCGCCCGACGTCTTCAACCAGCGGCAGAGGCCGATAACGCGGCAGGCTCTGGCCTTTTTGCCAGCGCTCTTCAAGCATCGCCTCGTCGATATCCAGTAACTTTGCCAGGTTGGCAAAAAGTTGTTTGCGATCAACAACTTCCTGGCGCAAAGCGGAGACAGTAAACGCCGGACGATTATCAACCAGCAAGACTCCATGACGATCGAATACCGCACCACGTGGTGCCTGGATGGCAACATATCGAATCCGGTTTCGCTCGGACAGGTCACGGTAGTAATCAGTACCGAGGATTTGCAGGTACCACAGGCGCAGAGCCAGAATGCAGAAGACCCCGGCAACGATGATCGAAGAGATGATAAAACGGCGACGCAGGCCGGGAGTTTCTTCCGGGGACGGGTTAAGACTCATATCGGCTGTCGAGTTTGCGCAAACCTGGGAGGTCGCGGCGTGGCAGGAAGGTTCGCTGCAACCATACGGCCAATTTCAAGAACACAACTGCGGCGGCAAAGTTCAGCAGCAACTGGACCGGGAGTTGCCAGGCGATTTGCGAAGAGACGCTGATATCCTGCCTGAAAAAATCCAGTGCAAAAGCGAACAGGAACGCCTGCACAATGGTACCGGCCATGACCAGGAGCAGTAACAGGACCGAACTTTCCGTATTGACTCGCGTTACGATGCCACGGACCGCCAGAAAAATCGCCAGCATGACGAACCCGTTGAGCCCGGGGAACGCGCCGCCGACACCATCGAAAAACCAGCCCATCAGGTAGACGATCAGACCGCCGCGCCACGGGCCTTCATGCAAGCCGAGATAAACCACCAGCAGAAGGACCAGGTCCGGCTTGTAGTCGCCCTGCAACAGCAATGGCATCAGGACCGTTTGCAAAACGGCCGCCACCCCGGCCAGAGCAAAATAAATCAGGGCCCGGTTCATTGCGGCCTCCGTAACAGGACCAGGACTTCTTCAAGGTGGGAAAAGTCGACCGCGGGTATGATATCGATCGCCTGGAAGAGGCCGAACTCCTGTCGGTCAACGCTCTGTACGTCGCCAACAATCAATCCTTTAGGAAAAACCCCGCCCATGCCGCTGGTGACAACCCGATCGCCGACCCTGACCTCTTCCTGGCGCAGGACAAAGTCGAAGACCAGGCGCTCCCCCTTGCCGCGGCTGATACCTCGAGCCCGGTTGTCCTGCAGGAGACTGGCCACAGCAGAAGATGCGTCGGTAATCAGAAGGACCCTGGCAAAGCGAGGACTACTGCGGATAACACGACCGACCACGCCCTCGGCGACAACCACCGGCATCCCCTCGACCACGCCCCGTTCGGACCCTTTGTCGATGGTAATGGTACGGAACCAGCTGGTCGCATCCTCGGCGATCACCCTGGCCGGAAGAGTCTCAAGTTCCTGGGCTTCCTTGAAGTCCAGCAGCCGCCGCAGACGTTCATTTTCGAGACGGACCTCGTTGCTCTCCGCCAGTATTGCGCTCAGCTTGCGGTTGTTTTCTAGCAGCGCGCGGTTTTCCTGTTCCGTGTCGATCAGGTAAAGGTAGTGACCCCATACATCAGCAGCCCCGCGGATCACCTGATTCAGGCCGGCCTGCACCGGACCGGTCAAAATCAGAACCATCCTTTCCGGAAAATTCGTCTCATCCTGTTGGCGCAGGTTGATCGAATACCAGAGCAGTGCCATCAGCAGCAGTACTGCTCCGAGCAACAACGGTCGATTTCTTTGCCACCATTCCCACATACTCGAACACCCGGCATACAAAAGTCAGGAGAATCAACCCAAGTCAGCACGCGATTGTACGGAACCCAAGTTTTTTGGCGAAAACAAAACAAGAGGGCGCAGAGGCCCTCTTGAGTCATTCTCGGAGATACTGCTGCGGCAGACAGGACCTGCTCAGGAGGTGATGGTCACCTGTTTCAGCAGGTCAAGTTCATCCAGCACCTTGCCGGAACCAAGCACCACACAGGAGAGCGGATCTTCAGCGATCACCACCGGCAGACCGGTTTCCTCACGCAACAGCGCATCAAGATTGCGCAACAGGGCGCCGCCACCGGCCAGGACAATCCCCTTGTCGACAATATCCGCGGCCAGTTCGGGCGGAGTCCGCTCCAGGGCGATCCGTACTGCTTCGACAATTGCGTTGATCGTCTCGGAGAGGGCTTCCCTGATCTCCTGGGCATCGATCGTGAGGGTCTTGGGAATCCCGCTGACCAGATCGCGGCCCTTGACTTCCATGGTCTCCAGCTTGCCTTCTTGCACAGAGCCTGGGCTATCAGGAAATGCGCTGCCGATCGTGATCTTGATCTCTTCGGCGGTCCGTTCACCAATCAGCAGGTTGTATTTGCGTTTGAGATGCTGGGTCAGAGCTTCGTCCATCTTGTCCCCGCCGACCCGCACGCTCTTGGCGTAGACGATCCCGGCCAATGAGATGACGGCCACCTCGGTGGTGCCACCGCCGATATCAACAATCATGTTGCCGGAGGCTTCGGTTATCGGCAGACCGGCGCCGATCGCCGCAGCCATCGGCTCCTCGATCAGGTAGACTTCACGCGCACCGGCAGATTCGGCGGATTCCTTGACCGCACGCTTCTCGACCTGGGTGATCCCGGAAGGCACGCAGATCACGATCCGCGGACGGACCAGGGCCTTGCGATTATGGATTTTGCGAATAAAGTAACGCAGCATCTCTTCGGTGATATCGAAATCGGCAATCACGCCGTCCTTCATCGGACGGATGGCAACGATACTTCCCGGAGTCCTGCCGAGCATGTTTTTCGCGTCGGTGCCGACGGCCAAAACCTTTCTCTGCCCCACCGCATCCTTCTGCACTGCGACAACCGAAGGTTCACTGACGACGATTCCTTTACCTTTGAGATATACCAAGGTGTTAGCCGTTCCCAAATCGATCGCCAGATCGTTGGAAAACACACCTAAAATTGCATCGAACAAGTTGACCATGACGAGGGACAACTCCTTTCAGAAAGGAAGCGGCCTGAGCTAGGCCGGAAAATGTTGTTAACACTAGCAAAAGGGTCCCATCTTTTCAAGGTATAAAAGGAAAAACTGTTGCATTTCACAGGGTGATTGTCTAACATTCGGCCCTATTCTCTAAAGACACAAAAATACCTCGAGGAGAAACCCAGACTCATGCTCGATTTTGTACGGAACCAACAGAAATCCATCATCGTCAAACTGGCCTTCGCCATCATCATCTTAAGTTTCGTGATCGGCTACGCAATGCTCAGTGCACCGGGCGGTCCGGGAGATGAAAGCCCGACAGCGGAAGCCGCAGTCGTGAATGGCAAGTCGATCGCCTTTGAAGACTTCCAGAGTGCTTACAGCAACCTTTACCAGATCTACCAGAACATCTATCAGGACCAGTTCAATCCGGCCCTCGAGAAGCAGCTGAAGCTGGCAGATAAATCGATCAACGGCCTGATCGACCAGGCGCTGATGCAAGATGAGGCAGAGCGCCTTCAGCTGGTCGTGTCCCACAAGGAACTGATCGATGCGATCGCCCAGGTCGAAGCCTTCCAGGTCAATGGCGTCTTCAACAAGGAGCGCTATCTCCAGGTACTCGCCTACCAGCGCATGAACAGCGATCAATACGAGGCCGTCAAGCACAATGAATTGCTGCTCGACAAGGTGCAGGAACATTTCAAGGCTATGGTCGAGGTCAGCGATGCCGACATTGAAGAGGAGTTCCGCAACATCAATGAAAAGATCAACCTGAACTTCGTCAGCCTCACCCCGGCGAAATTCGAAAAGCAGGTCAAGATCACGGAGCCGGGACTGGACGCCTATTTTGCCGAGAACCAGGAAACCTTCCGCATCCCGGAAATGGTCTCACTGCGTTACCTGCAGTTCGAACCAGAGCGTTATCTCGATCAGGTGACGTTTGAAGAGGATGAGCTGCAAAGATATTACCGCCGCCATCTCGACCAGTTCGAAATTCTCGAAAAAGTCAAAGCCTCCCATATCCTCGTCATGGTCGATGCGGAAGCCGACCAGAAGACCCGCGAAGAGCGCCGCGCCTACGCCGAGACCATCCTCGAAGAGGTCAGGGCCGGCAAGGACTTTGCCGAGCTGGCACGGGCCAAGTCGGATGACAAGGCCAGCGCAGTCAAGGGTGGCAGCCTCGGTTATTTCACCCGCGGCTCTATGGTCAAGCCTTTTGAAGAGGCCGCTTTTAGCATGAACCCCGGTGACACCAGCGGCCTTGTCGAAACCACCTTCGGCTACCATATCATCCGGGTCGAGGAATACACCGAACCGGGAGTTCGCAGCCTGGAAGCCGCCATCGACGAGGTCAAGGAGGGGCTGCGCACCGACAAGGCAAGGCAGCTGGCCTTCGAAAAGGCCATGGACGCCTACAATATCAACCGCAAGACCGGCGACCTCGATGCGGCAGCCAAGGCAAATGAACTTGGCGTCAAGGAGAGCGGACTTTTCGCCCGCGACGGTTATATCGATGGCATCGGCCGCAACGAGGAGATTATCAACACGGCCCACCTGCTCGAAGACAAGGCCCTGGCCAAACCGGTCCTTACCGAAGACGGCGTGATCCTGTTCACTGTCAAACAGCGGGTTGCCAGCCATCTTCCCGAGCTTGCCAAAGTCAGGGACCTGGTCACTGCAGCCTACCGGGCGGTTGAAGCTAACCAGCTTGCCAAGGCTGCGGCCGAGCAGCTGGTCGCCGACCTGAAGGCTGGCGGCAGCCTCGCCAAACTGGCAAAAAAAGCCACGTACGAGATCGAGGAAACCGGCGAATTCACAAGGACCTACAGTCCCTTTGTGCCACGTCTCGGCAGCTCCAAGGAGCTGTTTGATGCAGCTTTCGAGCTGGCCGATGAGCAGAAAGTGATTGACCGCTTCTTCGAAATCCAGAACCGTTTCGTGGTCGTCGAAGTCAAGCAGCGCATCGCTGC
>Ga0316201_10003972_pt1 | contig 11061 bp, 13 predicted proteins | sample CS6wburrow_MG_FD_204516 | JGI IMG/M metagenome (GOLD analysis project Ga0316201, IMG submission 204516) | Coastal sediment microbial communities from Delaware Bay, Delaware, United States - CS-6 worm burrow | ecosystem: Environmental > Aquatic > Marine > Coastal > Sediment | place: USA... | reverse complement strand
CGCCCGCGCCAAAGGTCACGGAAAGGTATTCCGGGTTCAGCGGGGCGAGTTTCTGCCAGGTCGATTCCAGTATGAGTTTCTGTTCCGCCGTCCGCGGCGGAAAGAACTCGAATGAAATTCGCGGAGTCGCCAAGGGTCAGTAGCGGTAATGATCCGGCTTGTACGGACCCTGTTTTTGCACAGCGATGTAGCGCGCCTGCACGTCCGTCAACTCGGTCAGCTGGGCTCCAATACGTTCCAGGTGCAGATGCGCCACTTTCTCGTCAAGATGCTTGGGCAGCACGTAGACCTGGTTCTCATAGCGTTCACCGTGAATCCACAACTCCATCTGTGCGAGCACCTGGTTGGTAAAGGAATTGGACATAACGAAACTCGGATGCCCGGTTGCACAACCCAGGTTCACGAGGCGGCCCTCAGCCAGCAGAATAACCCTCTTGCCATCCGGGAAGATGATGTGATCGACCTGGGGCTTGATATTGTCCCACTCGTACTGCTTGAGGCTGGCAACGTCGATTTCGTTGTCAAAATGCCCGATGTTGCAAACAATCGCCTGGTGCTTCATCGCAGCGACATGATCATGCGTGATGACGTGATAGTTGCCGGTTGCGCTCACGAAAATATCCGCCTTGTCAGCAGCATATTCCATGGTCACAACACGGAATCCTTCCATAGCCGCCTGCAGCGCACAAATCGGGTCGATCTCGGTAATCCACACAGTCGCACCCAGCCCTTTCAGGGATTGTGCGCAGCCTTTTCCAACATCACCATAGCCCGCCACCACGGCGATCTTACCGGCAACCATGACATCGGTAGCGCGCTTGATGCCATCAACCAGTGACTCGCGGCAACCGTACAGATTGTCGAATTTTGACTTGGTTACTGAATCATTGACGTTAATCGCCGGAAACGGCAATTCACCGTCTTTGGCCATTTGGTACAAACGCTTCACACCAGTAGTGGTTTCTTCTGTTACGCCCTTGATTTGCGAAAGCGCCCTGGTGTACCAGCCCGGACGGGTGTCGAGGCGCTTGCGGATGGCATTGAAAAGAGCAACCTCTTCTTCGCTTGTCGGATTATCCAGAACCGAGAGGTCTTTCTCTGCCTTTGCGCCGAGGTGCAGCAGCATCGTAGCGTCGCCGCCATCATCCAGGATCATGTTGGCGAAGTCTTCATCCTTATCGCCCGGGCCCCAGTTGAATACCTGGTGGGTGAATTCCCAGTATTCGTCCAGCGACTCGCCTTTGAACGCAAAGACCGGGGTACCCCCAGCCGCTATGGCCGCCGCAGCGTGATCCTGCGTGGAGTAAATGTTGCATGACGCCCAGCGAACATCCGCGCCCAACTCAGTCAGAGTCTCGATCAGCATGGCTGTCTGGATGGTCATATGCAGGCTGCCCGCGATACGGGTGCCCTTGAGCGGCTGTTCGTCGCGATATTCTTCGCGCAACGCCATCAGGCCCGGCATTTCGGACTCGGCAATCGCAATTTCCTTGCGGCCGAATTCGGCCAGGCTGATATCAGCCACGAAATAGTCGTGTTTTTTCAATTCTTCAATTACAGCATTCATTGGATGTATCTCCTGTTCTGGAAGCGGTATCAAAGCCCGGCCGCAGAGCGGATATGCTCAACGCGGTCCAACGCTTCCCATTTGACGTTCAGATCTTCGCGGCCCATGTGTCCATAGGCCGAGAGGGGTTGATAAATGGGTTTAATCAGGTCGAGCATCCTGATGATGCTGTAAGGCCTGAGGTCAAACTCCTGGCGCACGATCTGTTCGATCTGCTTAGCCGGGATGTGTTCTGTGCCAAACGTTTCGACCGTCACCGAAGTCGGCTCTGCCACACCAATGGCATAGGAAACCTGTATTTCCAAGCGATCCGCCAGGCCGGCCGCCACGATGTTTTTAGCCACATAACGCGCCGCATAGGCTGCGGAACGGTCCACTTTTGATGGGTCTTTGCCGGAAAAGGCTCCACCGCCGTGCCGTGCCATACCGCCGTAAGTATCGACGATGATCTTGCGGCCGGTCAGCCCACAATCACCAACTGGACCGCCCACTTCGAAACGGCCGGTGGGATTGATGTGGTACTTGGTATTGCCGTTCAACCACTCGGAAGGAAGCACCGGCTTGATGATTTCTTCCATCACAAGCTCACGCAGATCGGACTGGCTGGATGCCGCATTGTGCTGCGTGGAAAGCACCACGGCATCGATACCGGCCGGCTTGCCGTCTTCGTAACGGAACGTCACCTGGCTTTTCGCATCCGGTCGCAAATGGTAGCGGCCATCCTCGGTCGTGCGGCGTATGACGCTCTGGCGTTTGACCAGTTCATGCGCAAAGTAAATGGGGGCTGGCATCAGCACATCGGTCTCGTTAGTCGCGTAACCGAACATCAGGCCCTGGTCACCGGCCCCCTGGTCTTCCGGGCGTTCCCGCGAAACACCGCGATCAATATCAGGAGACTGCTTGCCAATGATGTTCATCACCGCACAGGTATGCCCGTCAAAACCGACCTCCGAGGAATCGTAACCAATATCCACGATGACTTTGCGGATCAGATCTTCCAGATCTACCCAGGCGCTGGTGGTGATTTCACCGCCAACGATCGCCACGCCGGTCTTGACCAGGGTTTCGCAGGCGACATGAGCTGCGGGATCCTGTTTCAGAATGGCGTCTAAAACGGCATCTGAAATCTGATCTGCCACCTTGTCCGGATGACCTTCCGAAACCGATTCGGATGTAAACAAATAACTGCTCATTATGGTGTTCCTCACGTGTCGGGCCCTGCCCGAATCAAACATTACATCTTTCAATCAAGATATAGAGATATATATTCTATCCAACTTGCCCTGGCAACGCAAAGCTGTTGACCTGGATTAGTAAAATTCACCGGGGCTGGTACAAACCTGCGAGAACGCTTTAGAATTACCGGCTATTGCATCCAGTTGGCCCAAGGAAAAAAATCACGATGCCAAAATCTGTCGCCTTGTCCGTTCTCGATAATTTTCTTGGCCAGGCTGCTGGTTGGTACAAGCTGACCATCATCATGTTCCTGATCATCAATCCTGTTGTGATGATCACGATGGGAAACTTCGTTGCAGGCTGGTTGCTGGTTGCCGAATTCATTTTTTGCCTGGCGATGGCATTGAAATGCTACCCGCTGCAGCCGGGCGGATTACTGGCACTCGAGGCCGTGGTAATGGGCCTGACCTCAGCAGAGACCGTCTATCACGAGACCGAGGCAAATTTCGCAGTGATACTGCTGTTGATTTTCATGGTGGCTGGCATCTTCTTTCTGAAGGACCTGCTGCTTTACATTTTCACCAAGCTACTGATCCGGGTTCGTTCGAAAGTCATGTTATCGCTGCTGTTTTCCCTGGTGGCTGCCGTGCTCTCGGCGTTCCTGGATGCGCTCACGGTAACCGCGGTCATCATCACGGTAGCAGCCGGGCTGTACCAGGTTTACCACAAGGTCACGTCAGGCAAGGGATTCGACGATGACCATGATCATGCTGACGACACCGGGATCGGCACCGAAACCCGGAGCGACCTGGAACAGTACCGGTCTTTTCTGCGCAACCTGATGATGCATGGCGCCGTGGGCACGGCGCTTGGCGGTGTCTGCACGCTGGTCGGTGAGCCTCAGAACCTGCTGATTGGTGAAATCGTCGGCTGGGAATTTGGCGAATTTTTTATCCGGATGGCTCCTGTCAGTCTCCCGGTGCTGGTGATTGGCCTGCTGACCTGCGTCGTCGTCGAAAAACTCAGGTTATTTGGTTATGGCAGCCAGATGCCGGTTGCGGCCCGACGCATCCTGGAGGAATACGACCGGCTTGAAGACGAGAGGCGGACACCGCGCCAGAAGGCGGCTTTGAACGTGCAAGCCCTGGTGGTGTTATTCCTGGTGGTCGCTCTCGCCTTTCACCTGGCGGAGGTCGGGCTGATCGGACTGACCGTTATCGTTCTTGCCACTGCTTTTACCGGCATTATCGAAGAACACCGGCTGGGACATGCGTTTTCCGAGGCGTTGCCGTTCACCGCGCTGCTGGTGGTATTTTTCGCCATCGTCGGCGTGATTCATGACCAGCACCTGTTTTTACCCATCATCGAATACGTCTTCACGCTTAACCCTGAATCCCAGGTCCCGGTTTTCTTCATGGCCAATGGCGTGCTCTCGGCCATCTCGGACAACGTGTTTGTAGCCACCGTATACATCAACGAGGTGAATGCGGCGCTTCAGGCCGGAGAAATTACCCGCGAACATTTCAATCACCTCGCGGTTGCGATCAATACCGGAACCAACATTCCTTCGGTTGCCACGCCGAATGGACAGGCCGCTTTCCTGTTCCTGCTGACGTCGGCCCTGGCTCCGCTGATCCGGCTCAGTTATGGCCGGATGGTGATACTGGCCCTGCCTTATACGATTACCATGACCATAGCCGGCCTGCTCGCCACGATTTTCCTCCTCTGATAGAATCTGGAGCTGGATGAACCTCAGCCAGAAAATCTGAATCAGCAGAAAAAACAGCACCGGCATGGCTACCAGGTCCCACTGTTTTCCATCGATGCCCAGGGCTCCATCGGCGGCAAGGCATCACCCTGTTGGAGGAGTTCAATGGAAATCCCGTCCGGCGAGCGAACGAATGCCATGTGGCCGTCGCGGGGAGGACGGTTAATGGTCACGCCTCCGTCCCGCAGTCTTTGGCAGGCTTCGTATATATTTTCAACCGCGTAGGCCAGGTGGCCGAAATTTCGGCCGCCACTGTATTCCTGCGGATCCCAATTATGGGTCAATTCGACCTGGGCCTCCTCGTCACCCGGTGCCGCCAGGAATACGAGCGTGAACCGGCCTTGCGGCACATTCTTGCGGCGCAGTTCCACCAGGCCCAACTTGTTGCAATAGAAATCCAGTGATTGATCGAGGTCGGTGACCCTGACCATGGTGTGCAGGTATTTCATCGGTTGCCTCCCGGGGTTACGATGGGAAAAACAGCAAAGTTAATCTTGCCATGAATCATACTAGCGAAAGTCCACGAGTAAAGTTAATGCGGGAAGCCACAGTATTTCAGCTCAAACTGCTGGCTGATGGTCTCCGCGACGCTATTCTGATTCCATTTTCCCTGCTCGCAGCCCTTATCGGACTGGCCGAAGGCGGCAAGAACTGTGATGAAAAGTTTCGCAGAGTGGTCAAGCTGGGCAAGCGCAGCGAACAATGGATTAATCTGTTTGGGCAGCAGTCGATCTCGGACATTTCCCATCCGACCGGATCAATAGATACCATCCTTAACCAGGTAGAGGCCATCGTTGTGGATCAGTACCGGAAGGGGCGTAGCGCCGCTGAGACCCGGGCGGCCGTCAGGGAAGCCATGAAAAATGACGAGCAAGACCCTTCTGATGGGTCCGCCTGAATACGGGTGAACTAGTAGCTACCGGAAATGTAGCTCGATAACTGTTCCACCTCTGCTTCTTTTTCCTGCAACATCTGCTTGACCAGGTCGCCCAGTGAGACGATTCCGGCCATTTTTCCGTTTTCAGTGACAACAAGGTGCCGGCAACGGCGTTCTGTCATGATTTCCATGGCATCGCGTGTCGCTGAAGAAAGTTCAACCGTGATCAGCGGTGAAGACATGACATCGGAAACAACCGTGTCGCTTGACGAGCGGCCCTGCAATGCAATTTTCCTCAGATAATCACGCTCCGTGAAGATGCCGCCTGGCTGATCTCCATCCTGGATCACGATGGCGCCCACATTTGCCTCGGATATGCTGCTGATGGCGTCGAACACAGAAGCGCTGCCTGAGATCGTCAGAACCTCGTTCCCCTTGCTGGCTATGATATCCCGAATTAGTGACATATTTTTTTCCTGCTATTGTTTGGGTTCATTATAGGAGTGAACACCCTAATCTTCATCCTTCCGCGATACAACAGTATATTCTGCTTCAATAATATCGCCACTGTCCGCGCCGGCATCCTGTCCCCGATTCTGACTGCCCGCTCCACCCATTCCACCCGAATTGCCTGTGAATTTTTTCCGCAGCCACCACATCCGGATGGAAAACACCAGCCAGGCAATCAGGCCCAGTCCTGCCACGAGGCCCAGTATGAATATCCCAAAGAAAAAAGCGCCGGCCAACGCCAGCACAGCAAGAATTCCTGCAAGCAAGCGGGATAAAGGGTTCATCGGTGGCGGGGCTATGTATTGCGGCATTCAGTTCTTCCTAGTACAACATATTGACAACGGCCAGCATCACGACAATAAAAATTACGCTCATGGGACTGCCCACCCTGATGAAGTCTGCAACACGGTAACCACCCGGCCCCATGATCAGGGCATTGACCTGGTGCGTCGGCAGGATGAAGGCGTTGGATGTCGAGAGCGCGATGATCAATGCATACATCGTCGGGTCGGCGCCGGTGGCGAGCGCAATGCTTACCGCGATAGGCACCAGGATGGTTGTCGCACCGACGTTCGACATGACCAGGCTGAAAACAGTTGCCAGCACTGCCAGCGCAATCTGGATCGTCAATTCGGGCACATCGCCAAGGATGTGCATGATTTCCTGGGCAATCCATGCGGCGGTCCCGGTCCTTTCCATCGCCTGCCCGAAAGGAATCAGGCTGGCCAGCAAAAAGACCGTTTTCCAACTGACCGAGCGATACGCCTCGTCCATGCTTAGCACACCGGTCAGAACCATGCCCATGGCGCCAACCAGCAGCGCGATCGACAACCGGTACTCGGTGAAGATGATCATACCCATGGATAGCCCGAAGAAGACCAGCGCATGGGCGACCTTGTGCGGTCGCTGCTCTTCCGTGGGAATGTCGGATGCAACGACAAAGTCCCGTTCCTGTCCAACTGCGGCCAAACTGCGCCACGTGCTGTGCGAAACCAGGCAGTCACCTGTCTCAAGCTGCACGTCCCGGACACCTTCCGTCAGAACGTCTCCCCGCCGGTTGATTGCGAGCACGCTGATGCCGTAACGGGTCCGAAGACGAACTTCGCCCACTGTTTTCCCAACCAGCCTGGAACCCGGAGGAATAACCACCTCGGAAATACCCGCCCTGCTCGGATTGAACAGCCCGCCGAATGTGCGCAGGCGCGGCTGCACCCGGCATTGGTTATCCAGTGCAAACCGGCCCACTACATCCCGTGTTCCCATCACACCGAGAATGGTGCCTACCCAGATCATCTCGTCTGCGGGCGGAGCCAGCCTCGGCTCATCGGTGTTCCGGATGGCCAGCAACATCGGTGCGCCTTCCATTTGTTCAGCATCCGCAATGGTCATGCCCACAAGGGGACTGTCGACAGTGACCAGCAATTCGTACACTTCACCCTCGATGCCGTAAACATCTGCGAAGTAAGTTTCGGTCCGGGCCGGTACTCCACTGGGTTTTTCCCTGGTCTCCGGAAGCAGAAACTTGCCCGCGATCAGGAAGTACAGAATGCCCGACAGCAGCAATGCGATGCCTATCGGGGTGACATCAAACAGGTGAAAAGTCTGCAGGGTCTCGACACCGGGCGGCAACGACTGGTTGGCATTTTCAATCAGGTCGTTCAGCAAAATCAGGGGCGAGGAGCCGACCATGGTCAGTGTTCCGCCCAGAATGGCGCAGGTTCCCATTGGCATCAGGAGTCGCGACAAGGGTATCTTGGTACGGTTGGAGACCCTGGACATGACCGGCATGAAAAGAGCGGTCGCGCCCACGTTTTGCATCACTCCGGATATCAGGCCCACGGTTCCGGACACCAGCGGCACGATCCGCGCGACCGTGCCTCCACCGACTTTTAGAATAAAAGCCGAAACCACGGTCATGACCCCTGTTTTGTCCAGGCCGGCACCCAGTATCATCACCGCGATGATGGACAGCACTGCATTCGACGCAAATCCGTTGAACAGGTCCGAAGCCGGCACCAGGCCGGTCAGGCCAATCACAACCATCACCAGGATGGCCGCGATATCGACACGCACCAATTCGGAGACAAACAGTCCTATGGTGGCAGTCAATAAGACCAGCACCAGGACCATATCGGCGGTGAGTGTCAGTCCGGTTTCCATCTAATCGGTCTTCTCCAGTTCAGGCTATACGTCTGAAAACCAGGTCGGATACGCCATGCCCCAGACGCTCGCCCCTCTTCTCGTATTTTGTCGCCGGGCGCCACTCGGGCCTTGGCAGGGCACCGCCATCGGGCGAAAGATTTTCGAAGTCATTGCTATTGTGCATCACTTCGAGCATATGTTCCGCATATGGCTTCCAATCGGTTGCCAGGTGAAGTATGCCCCCGGACCTCATCTTTCGCGCCAGCAGGCCTAAGAACCGGGGCTGGATAATTCGCCTCTTGTGATGACGTTTCTTGGGCCATGGGTCCGGGAAATAAATTCTGACCCCGGACAGGGAGCGATCAGGGATCCGCAGGCTCAGCAATTCGACTGCATCTTCGCAGGCAATACGAATATTGCTGAGACCGTGCTCTGCAATCTTCAACAACAAGTGCCCAACTCCGGGTTTGTGCACCTCCACGCCCAGGTAGTTCTCATCGGGTTGGGCGGCGGCCATCTGCCAGGTTGCATCTCCGTTGCCGAAGCCTATTTCCATGATCACCGGATGATCGTTCGAAAACAAAGCCCCGAAGTCGAGTAAAGCGTCGCCTCCGGTGATTCCGTAGACCGGCCATAATTCATCCAGCGCCCGCTTCTGTCCTTCGGTCAGCCGTCCAGCCCGAAGCACAAAACTCCGCACGTGACGAGCCCGGGGCGTCTCAATCACCGGGTTTTTTGCTTCCGGGGGTGCATTGACCATAATCATTGCATTGTACCAAGCGACACTTGAAAAATGTTCTTCGAAAGCCCAATCTGAGCCATATGAAGGAACAATTTAATACCGGACCCAACGGCTTTATGGAACGCCAGATGCTGATCGCAATGCCCGGCATGGTGGATTCCAATTTTGCCGGTAGCGTCACACTGCTCTGCCAGCACAATGCAGCCGGTGCTATCGGCATCACCATCAACCGCATGTCCAATTTCACGCTGGGTGAGGTTTTTTCCCAGCTAAAAATCGACTGCGGTAACGATGTCATCCGCAATTTGCCCGTTCTCGAAGGCGGCCCGGTGGCGCCGGATCGCGGTTTTGTGGTGCATAGCCCGCTGGACGGTTACGAATCCAGCATGAAAGTCGGGCAGGAAATCATGGTCACCACGTCACGCGATGTCCTGGCGGACATCGCCAAGGGGTCAGGGCCGGATAAATATGTCGTCGCACTGGGTTATGCCGGCTGGGGTGGTGGACAACTGGAAGGCGAAATGCTTGCCAACGCATGGATTACCGTTTCTGCCGATACGGATATCATTTTCGATCTGCCGCTCCCCAGCCGTTTCGACAAGGCACTCGGGCGCCTGGGCATCAAGATTGATCAACTATTGCCAGAAGCCGGGCATGCATGAAACCGCAAAGCCCAGCGGCTACATCATGGGTTTTGACTTTGGTCTTCGCCGTATTGGCGTTGCCATTGGCCAGACAGCAACCCATACAGCAAGCCGCCTGGAAACCGTCAGCCACGCGCAACAACCGGACTGGCCGGCGATTGACCGGCTGATCCGTGAATGGAAGCCGTCAGCACTGCTGGTTGGGCTGCCGCTTGGCGCTGACGGCGAAGAAACCGAAATGTCCAAAGCCGCCCGCCGTTTTGGCGCCAGGCTGCAAAACCGCTATTCGCTGACAGTGATCTTTGCCGATGAACGCCTGAGTTCACAGGCCGCCGAACTTCTTTTTGCCGAACAGAGAGCCAGCGGCAATCTGCGGCGGAAGGATGCAGGACAACTGGACGCCATGGCGGCCCGGATCATCCTCGAAAACTGGCTGCAAAGTGGCTGAAGTCAGCGGATTCCCGCCGCTGTCCCGCCCGGATGCACGAATATTGATCCTGGGCAGTATGCCCGGGCGCGAATCCCTGGCACAACAACGCTACTACGCGCATCCCCGCAACAGTTTCTGGCCTATTGTGACTGGACTTTTCGGAATAACCGAGACAGATTACCAGCAAAAGTCGGATCAATTGACACTGCGTGGCGTTGCCGTTTGGGATGTACTGAAAATCTGTTCCAGGAAAGGAAGCCTGGATGCAGACATCAATGATCGAACCATTGTCACCAATGACTTTCAGGCTTTCTTTGCGCAGCATTCCGCCATTGCTCATGTCTTCTTCAATGGCGCCAAGGCAGAAGCTGTTTACCTGAAACGGGTACTGCCCGGCCTGGCCGGAGCGCAGGCGATGCTCAAACTGCATCGCCTGCCTTCAACCAGCCCCGCCTACGCCGGGATGACAATGAAACAGAAAGCCAAAGAATGGCAAGCCATTCTCGAGCAGGAGTTTGAATGACCTCATGAAACGGATATGTGTCTATTGCGGATCCAACCCGGGTCGCCTTCCGGATTACCGGGAATCGGCGCGACAGCTTGGCCATGAGCTGGCCGCGCGCGGACTCGGACTCGTTTATGGTGGCGCCAGTGTCGGGGTGATGGGCGCTGTAGCCGATGCTGTGCTGGAACGGGGCGGAAATGCGATCGGCGTCATTCCCCGGAGTCTTGCCACCCGGGAAGTCGCACATAGCCGGCTTGATGAACTGATCGTTGTCGATTCCATGCATGCGCGCAAGGCGCAAATGGCCGAGCTTTCAGATGGTTTCATCGCGCTTCCCGGCGGGTGGGGCACGATCGAGGAAATCTTTGAAATGCTGACCTGGGCCCAGCTTGGATTCCATGAGAAACCCTGCGGCCTGCTGAACATAGCCTCGTATTATGACCACCTTTTTGCGTTTCTCGAAGAAGCGGTCCGGCAACAGTTCGTGAAAGAAGAATACCGGCCGATGATCATGATGGATGAATCGCCGGATCTGCTGCTTGACCGTTTTTCTGCATACCGGGCGCCAAGGGTCAGGAAATGGATTGGCGCAGAGGAGACCTGATTCGTTCCTACTCGACTCCGAATCCGGTTTCAAACCGCCAGGTGCGGGTGATGTGCAGGACGTCCACCTTTTCCCTGATGTTTTCCGGCAACGGGG
>Ga0316201_10003970_pt1 | contig 11065 bp, 10 predicted proteins | sample CS6wburrow_MG_FD_204516 | JGI IMG/M metagenome (GOLD analysis project Ga0316201, IMG submission 204516) | Coastal sediment microbial communities from Delaware Bay, Delaware, United States - CS-6 worm burrow | ecosystem: Environmental > Aquatic > Marine > Coastal > Sediment | place: USA... | reverse complement strand
CGCAGCGAACCGGTAACTGACTGCCAGAAACCATGCGGCCGAGTGCGCTCCATCATCAGGACCTCACCGGCGCGGGTGCACACCAGTATCAGTACGGATTCCGGCCTTTTGTAGAGGTTTTCCAATCCCGAGAATCTCATTCCTGTTTCCCGCAATAGTTAAAGAGTAACAGCTTCTTGCCGCCACCCTCGCAGACGAAATGACAACCAGGTGAATCGATTGGCCTTCGATACAACCATTCCCATGCAAGAGTGCACGGAGGCATTCACCCGGTCGATCCTGGATAATATTTCCGGACCACATTTTTTGCTCGACCGCGATATGAACATCGTCGCACTCAACGGCGAAGCCGGCCGACTGTTTGCACTGCATCAGGCCGATGCCGAAGGTCAGCCCTTCTCGAGACTTTTTGTCTCCCTCCGCGAGCAGGATGCAGCGCGCCGTTCATGCAAGCGCCAGAGTTGGCAGGCCGAGGCCTGTTCCTTTTGTGGCAGTCGCTTTCCGGCAGAATTCACCTGCTCGCTGATCGAATCGACACAAGGCCGACGCTATCTGGTGACGGTGCGGGACCTCACCGAGCAGCGACACTTCGAGGACGAGTTATTTGCCCAAAAGGCGCTCTCACAGGTCACGCTGGATGCGGTTACGGACGCCATCCTCACCACCGACAAAGCCGGAATTATCACATTTGGCAACCGCGCTGCCCGACTATTGCTGGGACGCAGTGAACAGGACCTGCTGGGAAACAGGCTGATCAACACGCTGCGATTCCACGATACACATCACAATCAACAACTCGAGGCCGCCGTCAGCCGGGTTCTGCACAGTGGCGACTCATTCCACCTCAACGAATCAGCGGAACTCACGTGCAGGGACGGCGATACCCTGTGCATTGCCGGCAAGCTGGCGGTCCTGCGCAACCGCGCAGGAGAGATCACCGGTTGCACTGCCGTCGTTCGAGACCTGTCTACGGAACGACGGATGCAGGCCGTGCTTTCGTTCAAGGCAAGTCATGACGAGTTGACCGGTCTGATCAACCGACGCGAATTCGAACACCGCCTGCATGAGCAGGTGCTGCGTGGCGGCTCCCTCGATGAACCAAGTTCGGTTCTCATGATAGATATCGACCGCTTCAAACTGATCAACGACAGCCACGGGCATATCGCCGGCGACCTTTTGCTCCGGCACCTGACCGGGGTCCTGCTTGAGCAGATCCGAATCAGCGACACCCTGGCCCGGATCGGTGGTGATGAGTTTGCGGTGCTTTTGCCCGGCTACGACAGCGGAAGTGCGCAAAGACTCGCCGAATCCCTTCGTGGCATTGTCTCGGCTTTCCGCTTTGCCTGGCAGGATGAGCAAATCACCATCGGTGTCTCGATCGGCGTGGTAACCGTAGACAGCCAGATGTTTCGAACCGCGGACGTGGTCTGCGCGGCAGATGCGGCGCTCCTGATGGCCAAGGAACGCGGTCGTGACCGAGTCGTCGTATACCAGCCCGAAGGTCTGGAAGAACAGCGTCGCCGCGGTGAGGTGCGCTGGGCCAGCCGCATCAGACAGGCGCTCGACGTAAATCGTTTTCGTCTTTACTGCCAGCCGATTGTGCCGCTAGACCGCAAAACCAATCTCGGCTGGAGCTGCGAAGTCCTGGTTCGCATGCTGGACAGCCACGGCGAACTGGTTCCGCCCATGGCCTTCATCCCCGCCGCAGAACGCTACGACCTGATGCCACTGGTCGACCGCTGGGTGATCCGATCCGTCACCGAGCTATGGCAATCGGAACCGGACATCTTCGGCCAGATCGAAAAATGCAACATCAACATCAGTGGCCAGTCGCTGGCGCAGGACGGCTTTCTGGAGTTTGTGCTCGGGCAGTTCGAGCAGACCGGCTTTCCATACCAGATGGCGTGTCTGGAGATCACCGAAACCGCTGTCGTGGCCAACATGCAAAACGCCCAGCAACTGATTCGTGAGCTGTCGGCCCGCGGCTGCCTGTTTGCGCTGGATGATTTCGGCAGCGGCCTTTCGTCGTTCACCTATCTCAAGCATCTGCCGGTCAACTACCTGAAAATCGACGGCGCCTTCGTGCGTGACATGCTAAACGAACCAATGGATGCGGCCATGGTCAAGGCGATCGCGGACATCGGCCACACCCTTGGCTTGCAGAGCATCGCCGAGTTCGTCGAGAACGACGCCATCATCACCGAACTGCGCAACGCCGGGGTGGACTATGCGCAGGGCTACGGGGTGCAAAAACCATTTCCGCTCAGCGAGCTCATCAACTACCGGCCCTCACCCTGAGGCACTCAGGCATCCGCAGGCCCCGACTCGTTCGCCACCTGCGGACGACGCACACGCAAGTGTAGCTCTCGCAGCTGTGCCTGCGAGACATCCGAAGGCGCCTGAGTAAGCAGACAACTCGCACTCTGAGTCTTCGGAAATGCCATGACATCGCGGATCGATTGGGCGCCGCTCATCAGCATCACCAGCCGGTCGAGTCCGAACGCGAGACCACCATGTGGCGGGCAACCGTATTTCAACGCGCTGAGCAGAAAACCAAACTTTTCCTGCGCTTCCGTCTCGTCGATGCCGAGCAACGCGAAGACCTGCTCCTGAACCGCCTCCTGGTGGATACGGATCGAGCCACCACCCAACTCGGTGCCGTTCAGGACCATATCGTACGCACGCGACAGACAGTCGCCCGGGGAGGTCTTCAACAACTCGGCCTGGTCGGCCTTGGGGGCCGTAAAGGGGTGATGCAGTGCCTGCCAGCGGCCCTCGCCCCATTCGAACATCGGGAAGTCGACCACCCACACCGGTTTCCATTCACCCGCCATCAGTTCGAGGTCGTGTCCCAGCTTGACGCGCAGGGCACCGATCGCCTCGTTGACGACCGTGGCCTGGTCGGCACCGAAGAAGATCAGATCACCGCTCTCGGCACCAACACGCTCAACAATGCCGCTCACCGCGGCGTCGGGCAGGAATTTAAGGATCGGAGACTGCAGACCGTCGCGCCCTGCAGCCACATCATTCACCTTCACATACGCCAGACCCTTGGCACCGTATATGCCGACAAACTTGGTGTATTCGTCGATGTCCTTGCGACTCAACCTTGAGCCGTTCGGTACCCGCATGGCCACGACCCGGCCCTTGGGGTCCTTGGCCGGCCCGGCGAATACCTTGAACTCGACCTCATTCATGAGATCGGCGATATCAATGAGCTCCAGCGGACAACGCAGGTCAGGGCGATCGGAACCGAACCGCTGCATCGCTTCGGCATGGCTGATACGCGGGAAGGGATTGGGTAGCTGGACACCGAGGGCCACATCGAACAGGTCACGAATCATGTCCTCCATGAGGGACATGATCTGATCCTCGTCCATGAACGACATCTCAAGATCGAGCTGGGTAAATTCAGGCTGACGGTCAGCGCGCAGGTCTTCGTCGCGGAAACAGCGAACGATCTGGTAGTAGCGGTCCATACCCGACATCATCAGCAACTGTTTGAACAGCTGCGGCGACTGCGGCAAGGCGAAGAACTTGCCGGCGTGAACGCGGCTCGGAACCAGGTAGTCGCGTGCACCTTCCGGCGTGGCCTTGGTCAGCATCGGGGTCTCGATATCGAGAAATCCCTGGTCGTCCAGAAAACGTCGCAGGGTGCGCGTGGTCAGCGCGCGCAGGATCATGCGTTCCTGCATCACAGGCCGACGCAGGTCGACATAACGATAGCGCAGGCGCAGCTCTTCCGAGGTGTCATCGTCGTCGAGCTGGAACGGTGGAGTCTCGGCGCGGTTCAAGATATCCAGTTCCAGTCCCAACACCTCCACCTCACCCGTCGGCAGGTCCTTGTTGACCGTGCCCTCCGGTCGCGCACGCACGCGGCCTTTGACCCGCACCACGAATTCGTTGCGCACGTGCTCCGCGGTGGAGAAGACGTCCGGCAGATCGGGATCGTAAACGACCTGTACCAGGCCGCTACGATCACGCAGGTCAATGAAGATGACGCCACCGTGGTCACGACGGCGGTTTACCCAGCCGCTGAACTCCACGGTCTGGTCAATGTGGGCGGTGTTCACTTCACCACAGTAATGGCTGCGCATGCTGTTTTCCCGGATTCGAAAAGACGAGGCGCCCCGACTCGCGGGGCGCCTCAGATCAACTCAGTAAGTTTAGGTTCGCGCGATATCAGCTGCAGCTGGAACAGGTCCCCGTACCGCAACTATGACCGCCCGACGGCTGGCTGTTACCGGACTCGGCAACATTCTTCTTGGAACCTTTCTGTTTGAAATCCGTTTCGTACCAACCACCACCCTTGAGGCGAAAGCCGGCGGCGGAGATCAACTTAACCAACTCCTCCTCTGCACAACCCGGACAGTGGGTCAGAGGCGCGTCGGTCATTTTCTGCATGGCCTCGAACTCGTGCCCGCACGACCCGCAGCGATATTCGTAAAAAGGCATGTGAATCATTCCTAAAGCAGTTTTGACAATCGCGTGATTTTACCACAGCAGGAAATGATGCGAGAAGTTGCGCAACTCCGATACCGCGGCGCGAGCTTCACAAGGCGGGAAACAGCGAAAGAAGTTGCGAAAACAGGAATTTTCCGCGGCAACCGGTAACAATTGCCGCGATTTGTCGATGAACAGCCCGCCTTCGCCCTAAATTCTACAATGGTAGGGTGCTATCCACATCACGGCTGTCTTCCGGCCGTGATTCGTTCTCGCGCAGATGGTTGACCAGGCGCCGCATTTCCGACAATTCATGCTCTGCCATCCCGAACCGCAGAAACCTGTCGGTGATCTGCAGTAATTCCTCCAGACCTTCGCAGCGCTCGTACAGATAACGCAGCGACTTGGCGATATGGCGAGGGTCGTTGCCCTCAGCCCGCATTGCCTCGGACGCGGCGAGAGCGGATTTCAATTCGTCGGATTCCGGTACGTGCATGGTCACTCAGCCCCCTTCTCCTGGCGATCGCGCAACTGGTCGCTCTGACGTCGCAGGAGATGCCGGATGAGCAGTTCCCGATCCTGTTCCCGGATATGGCTGAACTCGATCCGGGCAAGGTGCTGATAACCGGCCGACAACTCCTCGCCATGAGCCGGCCTGCATTCGACCACCGTGCCGTAGATCATGAGACCGGTGAACGACGGAAACAGCAGCATACGGATCTCGATATCGGTGCCGGGCTCATAGCGCTCTTCGATGCCGGCACACATGCCACCGGCGCTCAGATTGACCGGCACAGCGGTCTCCGCCACCAGTTCAGGCTCGGCGGCGATGAAGGCGCGCCCTATCACCTCAATCTTCTGGTCGATCGCGCGGAGATAGGCCGCCAGATCCTGATCCCGGTTCTCTATCCTGCGCAGGCCCGCACTCGTTTGTGCGGTGATCGCGGCCAGACTGGATAAGACGGTGAAGTTACCGGCAAGATCATGTTCCTGCCGCTCCAGACGTGTTTGCAGCTCTTCGGGTGGAATACGTCGAAGGCTCAGGCGCACGGTGTCGTCAATCCGGAAAAAGCTGCGCCGCTCTTTCCCTGTCTTTGTCTGCTGTTTCTGCTTTGTCATTGCCTGTCGCTTGCAGTCAGTCCGACTGTAGGTCGTTCAAATCTTGAGTTTTTTCATCAACGGCGCGGGTCAGAATCAGCTCGACCCGGCGGTTCTTCGCACGGTTCTGCGGGCTGTCGTTGTCAACCAACGGCCGCGTATCCGCGAAACCCTCGACCACAACGCGATCCTCGGCAATGTCCTTGTTGCGCAGCATGGAATGCAGCACGGTTACCGCTCGGGCCGAGGAAAGCTCCCAATTGGAACGGAACCTGCCGGTACTGATCGGGATATTGTCGCTGTGGCCTGCAACCGTGATTTTGCCCGGCTTGGCAGCCAACACCTTGCTGATGCGGGCCATTACCTCGTGGAAACCAGGGTCGAGGCGCGCGCTGCCAGAACCGAATGAGCCCTTTTCCTGGATCCGGACAATGATGCTGCTCTCGTTGCGCTCCAGTGTGACCAGGCCCTGCTCAATCTCCTGATCCAGGGCATCCCGCAGCTCGTCCAGCTGTCCTGCGAGTTCGGTCTGCAACTGTTCCTCGGCCGCCTCGATGGCCGCCTGCCTGTCGATTTCCTGCTGCAGCTGTTCCTGTTGCGGTTTTTGCTGCTCCTCCGCATCGTGCATCTTGAGGTGCTCGTGCTGCACCTCACTGGTCTCCTGGCGGATCTCGGTAATCACGGACTGCTCGGCGACCGTCGGACTCCATTCCTGCTTGATCACGCTCACACCCATGACGATTTCGTTCGCAGGGACCTCACGCTGAACGCCGAAGGCGTCTTTCATCGACTCGGCCATCTTCTTGAACCGCACCGCATCGATGGTCGCAAACGACAGCAACAGGACGAAAAAACACATCAGCAATGACATCAGGTCGGCGAAGGTAGCCATCCACGGCGGGAGACCGTCTTCGCATTTGGGACAGTCATTTGCCATTCATCGTGTCCTCACGCCTGCTCCGGCCGCTTCTTGGGCGGCAGATAGGTACCCAGCATTTGCTCCAGAACCTTGGGGTTCATGCCCTCCTGAATACCCGCAATGGTCTCCAGAATGAGTGATTTGTTGGTCTGCTCCAGTTCACTTGCGCGTCCCAGCTTGTCGGCCATCGGTTGCGCAAAGGCGTTGGCGATAACGGCGCCGTACAGGGTGGTCAGCAGCGCAACCGCCATAGCCGGCCCGATCGCCGCCGGATCTGACATGTTGGCCAGCATCTGTACCAGACCGACCAAGGTGCCGATCATGCCCATCGCCGGTGCCATGGTCGCCATATTCTTAAACATCCGCTGGCCGACCTCGTGGCGCTGGATGGTCAGATCGATATCTTTGCTGAGCATCTTCTGAACCAGCGCAGGGTCGTGACCATCCACGCACAGGCCGACGCCCTTTTCCATGAATTCGTTGCTTATCTCCTGGCCTTCGAGGGCCAACAGACCGTTCTTGCGCGCGACGTCTGCCAGCGTGACGGCCTCTTCGATCAGCTTTTTTGGATCGTCGACCTTATACAGAAATGCCTTCAGGCCAATCGCGAACGACCCCAGGAAATCGCCCAGCGACACCTGCATCAATGTGACCATGAAGGTACCGCCGACCACGATCAGAATCGAAGGCACATTCACAAACAGCATCACATCGCCACCAGTGGCAATTGCGCCGATAATGATGCCGAAGCCGCCGAGCAGACCGACGAGCGTAGCGATATCCACGGATGACCCCCTCCTTCCAAGCATTACCCGGGGGCCGCGTGGCTGCCGACCCGGGGGAAGCAATGTGCTCAGTAGCGGAAGTCCGGGCGAAAACTTTAGTTCTGCTTCAGTGATGAAAGAGGCCTCCATGCAACAGAAATCGATACTTGTGACAGGCTGTTCCAGTGGGATCGGGCAGTGTGTCGCGCTGGGCCTCAAACAGCGTGGCTACCGGGTTTTTGCCACTGCGCGCAAGCCGCATGACCTCGCTCAACTTGAGCACGCTGGACTGGAAGCCATCGAACTGCACCTGGACGACCCTAGATCGGTCACGAAGGTGGCAACCCAGGTAATCGATGCCAGCGGGGGTCAGTTGTTTGGCCTGTTCAACAACGGCGCTTACGGCCAACCCGGTGCGGTCGAGGACCTGAGCTGGGAAGTCCTGGAGGCTCAGCTGCGCACCAACCTGCTGGGCTGGCACGAACTCACACGCCGGCTGATTCCGGGCATGCGCCGATGCGGTGAGGGCAGGATCATCCAGAACAGTTCGGTGCTCGGATTGGTCGCCATGCCCTACCGTGGCGCCTACAACTGCTCCAAGTTCGCCCTCGAGGGTCTGACCGATACCCTGCGCCTGGAACTGCATGGCAGCGGCATACGGGTAAGCCTGATTGAGCCCGGACCGATCAGCAGCCGGTTCCGCGACAATGCATATGCCAAGTTCAAACAGAACATCGATGCCGAGCACAGCGTCCACCAGGCGAATTACCAGGCACTGGAGGCGCGGCTGATTCACGAGGGCCCGGACAGCGGATTCACCTTGCCCCCGGAAGCCGTATTGAAACGGGTGATCCATGCACTCGAAAGCAAGCGTCCACGAGCCCGCTATGCCGTGACCACGCCCACCTATGTCTTCGGCGCACTGCGTCGTCTGCTCAGCACCCGCCAGCTGGACTGGCTGCTGCGCAAGGCATCCGGCGGCGGGAGTCGCTAGTGGCCAAAGGCGTGTATTTGTTTGGTGCGCGGTCGCGCACCATCACCCTACTGCCGAACCTCTGCAATCGGACCCAAAGCCTGGCGGATTTCTTCCAGAGTCGGCGGGTACAACTCGTACGGCTGGGCATAGACACCGAAGCAGCTCATGCGCCTGACATCCGGCTGGTTCTCCGACGACAGCCAGAAATGATAGCCCTCGTACAAAGACGAACTGCCACCATCCATACCGCCCCGTGCGAGATGCAATGCCGCAAGCCTCGTGGGCTCGGTGCTGACGACCTGTTGTATCGAGCCCTGAACCCGAGAGATCAGGAAGGTATCCGCCTGGATCGGAAAACCGTCATGCTGCACGCTGTCGATCTCAAACGCGCAGTGCGGACGATAACTGTTAAAACCCCCGCCCACCTGACCGTCCTGAACAAACACCCTGGCATTGCCGGCCCGAACCCTGAGCTCCTGATTGAGCACGATGCTCGCGCCCTCGAGCCGGGTGAATTTGTTTTTCCCAGTGACCTCGCGCACGGTCAACGAGCCGCCCTGACAGGCAGCAAGCAAAACGGCCGCCGAAAGAATGGTTAAACGCATCTTCATCATGTTCCCCACCGCGTGTGCTCAACGCAGGATTATCGGCCATAGTTTGCGGACCGCGCCTGCAGAGCAGACCGACCGTTCCACAGTGACGTCCTGGACAGACGGGGCATCGACAGCCCCATCCGGCTTCGGACCTCCTGCCAATTTGGCAAAGATCCTGCCCTCTGCATCAATATAGACCCCATCAGGCCTGGGCGAAATAATCCGCCAGAAACCGGTCGAATTCAGCCTGAGGCTGCGCCTCCAATTTTTCATGCTCCGTCAACGATTGTGCGGCCATATCATCCAATTCGGCCACCTTTTGCACTGACAATTCGCGTTCGATGAAGTAACGCTGGTGCTGATAAGACAAACGACGCGCGAACTGATAAAAACCTTCGCCTCTGTCACGCATCTCATCCAGCATCTTTCCTGAGGGAGTCAGCTCCGGAGCGCGGACCTTCGTGATCTGCTCATCCATCGCATCCTCGAACCAGGCACCACCCTCGATACCATCAAGCACCTCGCACACCGGCAACATCGCTTCCAGGATTTCCAGCGCCCAGGCGCGCATCGGCAGACGCACGCCGCGGTGTTGCAGCATCAGTTTGGGCTCACGGCCACGGTGTGCGACGTCCAGCAGATTGCGATCGATCTCGCGACGTTCACGGGCATCGATCAAAGGGCTGTCCGCGAACAGGCAGAACAGCAGGAAGACCTCCAGAAAGCGCCCCTGCGTCTCGTCCAGCCCCAGCGGATGGTAGGCGTTGACATCGAGCGAACGCAGTTCGATATAGCGAATACCCCGTTTTTTCAGCGCAAGACTCGACTTTTCCATACCTTCGAGTAGCTGTTTCGGGCGCACGGTACTGTAATACTCGTTCTCGATCTGCAGGATATTGGCATTGAGCTGGCGGTAGTCGTCGCCATCACGCACACCGATGGACTCCCACGCCTGCGCAGGCAGCTCTGTCGCCCGGAGCAGGCTGTCGGCATACGAATGCACGTCGTCGTAGCACGCCTTGATGCCCAGACCTTCCTCGCGGCTGTTCTGGTATCCGATATCGCCCATTCGCAGGGAGGTGGCGTGCGGTGCGTAGTAGGTAGTCTCATCGAACGACGGCAGATTGGTCGCCTGCCCAAGAAAGAACGACTTGCACACCGCTGGCGAGGCACCGAACAAATAGGGAATGAGCCAGCCGAAACGCTGTAGGTTGCGGATCTGTGCCATGTAACGCTGATCGCGGAAGTCGCGCAGGCCACAGACGGTTCCCCCGATCAGGCGGTAGACCGGCCACAGCTCCTCGGCCAACGACCAGTTGAAATGCACACCCGCGATCACCTGCATGACGCGACCGTACCGGTTACCCAGCCCGACCCGGTAAAGGTGTTTCATGCGCCCGGCATTTGAGTCCCCATATTCTGCGATCGGGATATTCTGATCACCGGACAATACGCAGGGCATGCTGGTTGCCCACAGGATCTCATTGTCCAGACGCCGATAGACATAGGCCTGCAGATCTGCAAGGTAATCGAGGGCATCACCGACACTCGGCAGTGGCGGCGTGATGAATTCCATCAGGGCCTCGGAGTAATCGGTCGTAATGGCCGGGTGGGTCAGCGCGGAGCCGAGCGCGCGAGGGTGTGGGGTGACTGCCATGCCGCCCGCCGTCGCCACGCGCAGGCTCTCCTTCTCGAGGCCGAAGCGGCCTTGATGCAACAGGCGGATATCGGCTTCGCCGCCAAGCCGGGCAAGCCGGCCGTAAACAGAATCGAGCAAGAGTTGCCCCCGCATGGGATCAAAAACGCGCGATTATAACCTGCCAGGGGCCATCAAAGACGGCCCCATTTGCGAACATCCTTCGGCTGGGCCATCATGCGGCGCCATGCACTATCGAAATTCCCTCACGGCCACCCTGCTGGCTGCCCTGCTGGTGCTGGCGACGGGCCAGAGCTGGGCGGAAAGCCCTTCCGGAGGCCGCAACGTGCGGCTCTGGGAACAACTGGACACCCGCAAACTCAAGCTGCGTTCGAAGGCCGCGCTTGTCGTCGATCATTTTGGCAACGCGCTTTACGAACGCAGGGCCGATCAGCCGATGCCGATCGCGTCGGTCACCAAGCTGATGAGCGCGATGGTGATCCTGGACGCCGGACTCGGTATGGACGAAGCGATTGAAATCAGCAAGGACGATCGCGACCTGCGCCGGCTCACGGGGTCACGCCTGCGTGTCGGCTCCAGGCTTACACGGCGCGAGCTGCTGACACTGGCGCTGAT
>Ga0316201_10003969_pt1 | contig 11066 bp, 8 predicted proteins | sample CS6wburrow_MG_FD_204516 | JGI IMG/M metagenome (GOLD analysis project Ga0316201, IMG submission 204516) | Coastal sediment microbial communities from Delaware Bay, Delaware, United States - CS-6 worm burrow | ecosystem: Environmental > Aquatic > Marine > Coastal > Sediment | place: USA: Delaware... | reverse complement strand
TGCGATCAGGCCCTACCTACCTGAAGGTAATTCCACGGTACGAACGGTACTTTCGCTCGGAGTATTTCTCGTCGGAACCGTGGGCCTATATGCGGTTCTGCTTGGCCGCGAGAGTGATTCGCTCCCGGTCGTGTGGGTGACTATCGCCGCGGTGATTCTGCTCGGGCTGGCGATGACAGGTCGGCCCGTGGCCCTGGCCGCCAATCGAATGTTGATCTTCTCCACGGTGGCGGGAGGAGCAGCCATCTCTCTCTCGGCGGCGGCCGCTCGCCACAACCTTATTGGTGAGCAGGATGCGCTCGATGGCATTGTCGGCCAATACAAGGACACCCAGATCACCTCCGGCTACTTCCTGGCACTGTTTGGCATTCTGCTTGCATTCATGGGGGCAGTGTCGTTGTGGGCCAAACGCCGCGACATCATCATCAACCAGCAGCGCGCTGAGAAACAACGAGAAGCAGCAGAGGCCAGCGCTGCCGAGATTCAAGCGGCGCTGGAGATCGCCCAGCAGCACCAACGCGAGGCCCGCACCCAGTAGGTGTATCGAGACGCTTGCAGTTGAAGGAACCGGCGCAGTGCGCCGGTTCCTTCAGTTGACTGTGGTGGGTGAGTCTCAGATGTCGATCTCTGCGAGGTCGGCGACCTTGGCCTTGACCGCCACCGCCGCTTCGGCCAGCCCACTGGCCTCATCATCGGTCAGCGGCAGTTGCACGATCTCCTTGATTCCTCCGGCCCCCACTTCCGCAATCACACCGAGATAGACCTCGTCGATGCCGTATTCGCCACTCATCCAGGCACACACCGGCATTTGTTCGCCGGAATCGTTTAGCACCGCTTTCGCCATGTAGGCCGCCGCCGCCGATGGTGCGTAATAGGCGCTCCCGGTCTTGAGTAGACCAACGATCTCGGCCCCACCCTTGCGAGTGCGATCAACCAGGTCATCGATGGTGCCCGGATCCAACACTTCAGTGAGAGGCTTGTCCCCGACCCGGCACAATGAGGGAACCGGGACCATGGTCTCGCCGTGGCTTCCCAAGGTAACGGCCTCAATCGTCTGGATGTCGGCACCAGTCTTTTCCGCAATGAAGTGAGCGAAACGCGAGCTGTCGAGAATCCCTGCCTGACCAAACACTCGCTCCTTCGGGAATCCGGACACCTCAGCGGCGAGGGTCGTCATCTGGTCCAACGGGTTCGTCACCACGATGATCACTGCGTTGGGTGAATACCGGACGATGTCTTGCGTCACGCTCGTGACGATCTTGGCATTGACCTCGAGCAAGTCCATGCGGGACATACCCGGTTTGCGGGGCAATCCTGCCGTGATGATGACCACATCGCTGCCGGCAGTGTCGGCGTAATCGTTGGTGCCGACAACCAGGCTGCGGTGGCCCATCACCGGGCGACTCTGGTTCATATCGAGCGCCAGACCTTGCGGCAAGCCTTCGACGATGTCGGTCATTACGACCTCGTCGGCAATATCCCATTCGGCCAGCCGCTGCACGGTCGTCGATCCGTACTTCCCGGCCCCTACGACAGTTACTTTGCTCATTCTCCCCAACTCCTTTGCAGGTTCTTCCTACATCCGCGCAATGACGGCTTCACCAAACTCCGAGGTCTTGACTTCGGTCGCATCGTCCATCAGCCGGGCGAAGTCATAGGTGACGATCTTGTCGCCGATCGCCGCCTCGAGACCTTTGACGATCAGATCGGCGGCTTCGTTCCAGCCCAGGTAGCGAAACATGATCTCTCCAGACAAGATCACCGATCCCGGGTTGACCTTGTCCATGCCGGCGTACTTCGGTGCGGTGCCGTGGGTAGCCTCGAAGATGGCGTGGCCGGTTACATAATTGACATTGCCGCCGGGGGCGATCCCGATTCCACCCACCTGCGCAGCTAGGGCGTCAGACATGTAGTCGCCGTTGAGGTTCATGGTGGCCACCACGTCGTATTCCGCCGGTCGGGTCAGAATCTGCTGCAGGAATGCATCCGCAATCACATCCTGGACCAGGAGCTTGTCCCCCGGTTGGCCTCCGCAGTCCTCCCAAGATACGGCTACGTCGGCGAACTCATCTCGAACCACCTCGTAGCCCCAGGTGCGGAAGGCCCCTTCAGTGAACTTCATGATGTTGCCCTTGTGGACCAGGGTCACCGAGCGCCGCTTGTTGTCGAGGGCATATTGAATCGCCGCGCGGATCAGCCGCTTCGATCCCCGCTCCGAGATCGGCTTGATACCGAGCCCGCTGTCTTCGTTGATATCCCACCCGAACGCCTCATCCAGGAAATCGAGGAGCTGGCGTGCCCCCTCCGATCCTGACTCCAGCTCCTTGCCGGCGTATACATCCTCGGTGTTCTCCCGGAAGATCACCATATCAACCAACTCGGGATGCTTCACCGGCGATGGCACGCCTTCGTACCACCGAACCGGCCGCAGACACACGTACAAATCGAGAATCTGACGCAGCGCTACGTTGAGGCTACGAATCCCGCCGCCTACCGGTGTAGTCAACGGCCCTTTGATGCCGACCAGATGGCTGCGGAACATATCGACGGTCTCATCGGGAAGCCACTGTCCGGTCTGATCGAATGCTTTCTGACCAGCCAGAACCTCGGTCCACGCAACCTTGCGTGACCCGCCATAGGCCTTCTCCACTGCTGCGTCGAACACGGCCTGCGACGCAGCCCAGATGTCGGGCCCGATACCGTCACCTTCGATGAACGGAATAATCGGTTCGTCGGACACCTGCAGCCCGTCTGGGCCCATTGATATTGCTGTGGCCATAGGCCCAACCCTCCACATTCTCGGATTCCAAGAGCGTAGTGGATACGCGCCACCCGAATTCGAAAACGCACAGGTCTTGTGTGCCTAGCCGGCCGCAAGCTCTGCCGCGGTAACGGTGTTGGCCAGCAGCGAGGCCACGGTCACCAATCCCACTCCTCCCGGCACCGGCGTAATCGCTCCCGCAACCTCGACTGCGCTGGCGAATTCGACATCACCAACAAGACCACTGTCGGTGCGGTTGATGCCAACATCGATGACGACGGCTCCTCGCTTGATCTGCGATCCGGTGACATAGTTCGGTCGGCCGATCGCGGCGACCAGGATGTCCGCGCTCCGCATCAGATCGTCGAGATCCCGAGTCCTGGAATGGGCCTGGACCACGGTGGCATCGACCCCCTTGGCGCCCAGCAGCAGAGCCATCGGTTTACCGACGAGGAGGGAACGCCCGATGACTACCGCCAGCTTCCCTGAGGTCGCGATCCCGAAGTGATCGAAGATTCGCATGATCCCGCTCGGGGTGGCCGGCCGCAGCCGGCCCCTCTCTGAGGCCAGCAAGCCGAGATTGTAAGGGTGGAGACCGTCCACGTCCTTGGCCGGATCGATGGCTTCCACAGCCCGGTTGCCGTCGAGTCCTTCTGGCAAGGGCAATTGTACGATCAGGCCATCGACCTGCGGATTCGCATTCAGCGAGCCGACCAGGTCGGTGACCTCATCCTGACCTGCCGATTGTGGAAGTCGGTGATCGAACGACACCATTCCTGCTCTTGCGGCGGCCCGGTGCTTGCTGCGGACGTAGACCTCGGAGGCCGGGTCGCCGCCTACCAGCACCGTGGCCAAGCCAACGGACTTCCCCCGGTCGGCCAGTCTTGCCACGCGCTCGGCCACTTCGGCGCGCACCGTCGCGGCTACTTCCTTACCGGAGAGGATTTGCGCGCTCAATGGCGGAAATGCCGCTTGTTGGTGAACACAATCGCCATGCGGTGCTCGTTGGCCGCCGCGACGACCTCTTCGTCTCGCATCGACCCTCCTGGTTCCACCACTCCGACAACGCCGGCGTTTCCAAGCACATCGATCCCGTCGCGGAACGGAAAGAATCCGTCCGAAGCGACAACCGCTCCATACGCTCGGGTCCCGGCCTGATCGAGAGCCCGGGCCGCCGCGCCAACCCTCGACTGATCACCGGCGCCGATACCGACTGCCGCACGTTCGCGCGCGATCACGATGGCGTTCGATTTGGTATGGGCGGCGACAATCCAGGCAAATCGCATGTCGACGAGAAGATCAGGGCTGAGCGGCCGCTCGCCCACGGACTCCCATTCCGAGGGGAGGACTCCCGGCTTTGGCATTTCGATTCGATCCCGGTTCTGGGTGACAAAGCCGCCCTCGATCCTCCGCAGATCTAGGTCTCCGGTAGCGGGTGGCTCGGCGGTCAAGACTCGGAGGTTGCGTTTCCCGGACAAGATCTCCCGCGCCCCCGGGGAGACCGATGGTGCGATAACCACTTCTACGAAGTTTTCGATGATCAAACGGGCGGTCGGCTCATCCACTTTGCCGTTGAGCGCGATCACGCCGCCGAATGCCGACAGCGGGTCACACTCCCACGCCGTGACAAACGCCTCCTGAATCGATTCACGGCTGGCGACGCCACAGGGATTCGCATGTTTGACGATAACCGCAGTCGGATCGGCGAAGTTGTTGGCCAGACGCCAGGCGGCCTCGGTGTCGAGATAGTTGTTGAACGACATCTCCTTGCCCTGCAACTGCTCCATGGCCGCCCACCAACTGGACATTCCTCGCTCCGCATACAGGGCCGCCGGCTGGTGAGGGTTTTCGCCGTATCGCAATTGGCTCACACGGTCGAACGCCAAGACCATCCGCTCCGGAACATCCTCAGACCCGGCCTCCAGCCAGCCAACGATGGCTGCGTCGTACCGGGCGGTGCGGTAGAAGGCGGCGCGGGCCAGGTCCCGGCGAAATCCATCCTCGAGGCCCCCCGCCGCGATCTCAGCAATGACCTCGTCGTACTGACCCGGCGCGGTGACCACGCCGACCCACTTGTGGTTCTTGGCAGCAGCACGCACCATCGTCGGCCCACCGATGTCGATCAGCTCAATCGACTCGTCGGCCGTGATGCCGGGGCGGCCGACCCCCTCCTCAAACGGGTAGAGATTCACCACAACCAGTTGAATCGGTGCGAGATCGAGGTCGTATAACTGCTTGCGGTGTTCCTGATTCTCCAGGTCGGCAAGGATCGCCCCGTGGATGCGAGGATGAAGCGTCTTGACTCTGCCGTCGAGCATCTCCGGCGAACCGGTGACCTTCTCGACGGGCGTCACCGCAAGACCAGCAGCGATCAAGATTCGGGCGGTGCCGCCAGAGGCAATCAGCTCAACCCCATTGGCCACGAGGTATCCGGCGAAATCAAGCAGGCCGGTCTTGTCGCTGACGGACAGAAGCGCTCTGCGCACCTTGATACGGTTCATGGCGTCCCTTCCCCCGAGCAGTGGCCTGGTGGGCAGCATAGGGTCTCAGCGAGGCCCACCAACCCCGGTTAGCTACTCATAGCCTGCAGCATGGCGGCACCCATGTCAGTCGGGGTCGGCGCTACCACTACCCCCGCAGCCTCGAGCGCGCTGATCTTGTCTGCCGCAGTTCCCTTGCCGCCCGAGATGATCGCCCCGGCGTGCCCCATCCGCTTGCCCGCCGGCGCCGTCGTTCCTGCAATGAATCCCGCCACCGGCTTGGTCATGTTGGCCGTGATCCAGGCAGCGGCCTCTTCTTCAGCGGTGCCACCGATTTCACCGATCATGATGACCCCTTCGGTGTCGGGATCGTCGTTGAACAGGCGGAGACAATCGATGAAGTCGGTGCCGTTGACCGGATCGCCCCCGATGCCGATGGCCGTTGTCTGCCCCAGCCCAACCTGCGTCAGTTGATGCACCGCTTCATAGGTGAGCGTTCCGGACCGGCTGACCACGCCGACCCGCCCGGCCTCGTGGATATAGCCGGGCATGATCCCGATCTTGCACTCGCGTGGCGTGATGACCCCCGGGCAGTTGGGCCCGACCAGCCGGCTGCGACGCGACGCTAGGTAAGCCTTCGCCTTGACCATGTCGGCGACGGGGATTCCCTCGGTGACGCAAACGATCAGATCGAGGCCGGCGGTGCTCGCTTCCATGATGGCATCTGCGGCAAACGGCGGAGGAACATAGACCACGCTGACTGTGGCCCCGGTCGCCGCCACCGCTTCGGGAACGGTGCGGTAGATAGGGATTTCCACGCGGTAGGTGTCGGGGCGGCCGGGAACTCCGGAGTGATCGGTTTCGCCCTCATACAACTCGGTCTGGCCGGCCCGTGACGGATGCACTGCCCCAACCATCTGGGTGCCATATGCAATCGCCTTATCGGTGTGGAAGCGCCCGATCTTGCCCATCCCCTGCACGATGACCTTGGTGCTCTTGTCTACGAGGACACTCATTGGCTCGTTGCCTCCAGGATCTTCTCCGCCCCATCCTTCATGTCTGCTGCGCTCACGATATTGAGGCCCGACTCGTCGAGAATCCGTTTGCCGATCTCGACGTTGGTGCCTTCGAGCCGAACCACCAGCGGCATGTCCAACCCAACCTCGGCAACCGCGTCCACGACCCCCTGGGCAATAGTGTCGCATTTCATGATTCCGCCAAAGATGTTGACGAAGATGCCCTTCACGGCGGGATCCCTGGTGATGATCTTGAACGCGGCCGCAACCTGGTCTTTGTCGGCGCCTCCGCCAACGTCGAGGAAGTTGGCCGGCTCCCCCCCGACATACTTGATGATGTCCATAGTGGCCATGGCGAGACCGGCACCGTTCACCATGCAACCGATGGTCCCGTCGAGCTTGATGAAGCTAAGCCCGTATCCCGACGCTTCGATCTCGGCAGCATTCTCCTCACTGAGGTCGCGCATATCTTGCACCTCCGGATGCCGGTACAACGCATTGGCCTCAAACCCCATCTTCCCGTCTAGGGCCATCACCGCACCATCCGTCGTAACGACCAGCGGATTGATTTCGATGAGATCGGTGTCCATCTCTACCGCCGCGGTGGCCAGTGCCTTGAGGAAACGCACCCCGTTCTTGAGAGCCAGACCCTCGAGCCCTAATCCATAGGCCAGCTGGCGCGCCTGGAAGTCGAGCAGTCCGTAGCCGGGATCCAGCGCGGCTTTCAGGATCTTCTCTGGAGTCTCTTCCGCCACCCGTTCGATCTCGGTCCCACCTTCGGTGGAGACCATGACCATGTTCCTGCTGGTTGCCCGATCGAGGACAACCGACACGTAAAGCTCACGATCGATGTCTATACCCTGCTCGACATACAGACGATTGACCTGTTTGCCTTCGGGGCCGGTCTGCACCGTCACCAGAGTCGAGCCCAACATCCGGCCGGCCAGCTCGCCGACTTTCCGTTTGGCAGCTTCAACCCCGCCCTCGATCCCGTCGAGCACGACGTTGACGCCGCCCAACTCCGGGTATTCCAAGAACCTGCCTTTGCCTCTTCCCCCGGCATGGATTTGCGATTTGACCACGACTACCGGGTTGCCCGACGACTCGATCAGCGGGGCTACCGCCGCAATAGCCTCAGCAACCGAGGTTGCGACCTGACCACGGGGCACGGGGATACCCCGCGCTTTCATCAGCTTTTTTGCCTGAAACTCATGGATCTTCAACTTGGTTCTCCTCTGCGAGGTCCTTGCAGCGCAACACCACGGCGACAGCCGGATTCAGCATTAGTCATCGATGTCAATCGGGCCGGCTAAACCGGCCATCGACCCAGTCGGTGATTTCGGACAACGGCGTCCCCGGCGTGAAGATCATCTCCAGACCCGCGTTTCGCAAGGCGGTTGCGTCTTCTTCCGGGATGATGCCACCCCCAAACACAGCAATGTCCTCTGCTTCTCGTTCCCCTAGAAGCTCGACCACCCGCGGAAACAACGTCATGTGGGCTCCGGACAGCACGGATAACCCGATCCCATCCACATCCTCTTGTATCGCAGTTTCCACGATCTGCTCGGGAGTCTGATGTAGCCCCGAGTAGATGACCTCACACCCCGCATCCCGCAGCGCGCGTGACACAACCTTGGCGCCCCGATCGTGACCGTCGAGGCCGGGTTTGGCAATGAGAATTCGAACCGGCATAGCGTGATTGACAATAGTCGGAGCGGATCGCCCCGGCGTAGCTAGGCGCCTTCACACCTTCTCCAGCGGGGCGAGTTCGAGATGCAAGTGCTTCACACCGAGACCATCGAAGTTGACCACAGCCTCAACCCCGGCGACGCGCCGGATCGTGCCCTCACCCCATTTGGTGTGACGCACCCGATCCCCGACATTGAGCTCGGCCGCTTTGACTAGTGGACGGGCGGTCGCAGTCTCCAGCTTGGAGCGTCGCTTCCGCTTGCTCGCCGTCGCGACGAGCTGGTTCGGTAGCTCGCGCAGGAAGCGGCTGGGTGGGTTGTAGTTGTTCGAGCCGAACATGTTGCGGCTCCACGCCCGGGTCAGGAATAGGCGCTGCATCGCCCTGGTGATGCCGACATAGCAAAGGCGCCTTTCCTCTTCGAGCTCAGCCGGGTCGCCCAGCGAGCGCATGTGGGGGAACACGCCGTCTTCCATACCGACGATGAACACCACTGGAAACTCGAGGCCCTTGGCGTTGTGCAACGTCATCAGCGTGACCACTTCGCTGTCGTCGTAGCTGTCGACGTCGGTGACGAGGCTGATCGATTCGAGAAACAGCTCTGTCTTACGCAGGCCGTCGAGCTCCGCCCACTCCTCTCGTCCGTAGGCGACCGGTCCGTTCTCTTCGAAGTCCGAGGCGGCCGAGACCAGCTCGCGCAGGTTCTCCTCGCGGCCCATCGCCTCTATGGATCGCTCGGATCGGATCATGTCCAAATATCCGCTTTCCGAAAGGATCGCTTCCAGACCGGCGGTAGGGCCCTGCTCGGCGAGGAAGGTGAGGTGGTCTATCAGCGAAACGAACTCCATCATGGCCTTCTTCGCCCGGGTGGAGAGGCGGGGGTTGGCATCGGCGGTCCGCAACGATTCGAAGAAGGTCACGGCCTGATCCTCGGCGTGCCGATCCGCGTGAGCGACGCTGGTGGCTCCGATCGCTCGCTTGGGCACGTTGACTACTCGTTTGGCGGCAACGGTGTCGTCGGGGTTGGTGACGACGCGGAGATAGGCAAGGACGTCCTTGACTTCACGGCGGTCGTAGTACTTGACGCCGCCGACCACCTGGTAGGGCTGACCGAAGTTGACGAGAGTCTCCTCAATCACACGGCTCTGGGCGTTGGTGCGATAGAACACCGCGATGTCCCGGGCATTGATGCCCTTGGTTCTCAGATCACCTACCGATTCCGCGACAAAGGCCGCCTCGTCGTGCTCGTCCTCGGCTTCGTAGCTAACGATCTTGTCGCCGTGGCCGAACTCGGTCCACAGCCGTTTGGGTTTTCGATTCGGGTTGTTGGCGATGACCGCGTTGGCGGCCTGGAGGATCGTCTCAGTGGATCGGTAGTTCTGCTCCAGCATGACGATCTGGGCATCGGGGAAGTCCTTTTCGAACTCATTGATGTTGCGGATGTCGGCGCCGCGGAAGCGGTAGATGCTCTGATCTCCATCGCCGACCACGCATAGGTTGCGATGCTTCTCAGTCAGCAGCCGCACTAGGACGTATTGAGCATGATTGGTGTCCTGGTACTCATCGACGAGCACATACTCGAACCGCTGTTGGTAGCGCTCCAGCACCTCGGGGTGTACCCGAAACAGGTCAACCACCAACATGAGGAGATCGTCGAAATCCATGGCCGATGCCTCGACCAGACGTTGCTGGTAGAGGCGATACACGTCGGCAATCTTCTCGTGATAGAAGCCGGAATCCGACGCAGCAAACGATTCGTAGTCGATGAGCTCATTCTTGGCATTGGAGATGGCGGCGCGGATGCTGCGCGGCGGGAACCGCTTCGGGTCGAGGTCGAGGTCTTTGACACACATTGTGACCAGCCGCAGCGAGTCCGCGGAGTCATAGATGGAAAAGGCCGGTCGGTAGCCCAGATGATGGGCTTCCCGACGCAGGATTCGTGAGCAGGCGCTGTGGAAGGTAGACACCCACATGTCTTGAGCGACTCCCCCAACCAGAGCCTCCACCCGGTCCTTCATCTCCGAGGCAGCCTTATTGGTGAAGGTGATCGCCAGAATGGCGAATGGGGAGATGTTGTGGTCACGAATCAGGTGTGCCACGCGTCTGGTCAGGACTCGCGTCTTGCCAGATCCGGCTCCCGCCACCACGAGTAGAGGCCCGTCGACGGCGGCGACGGCCTGGCGTTGGGCAGGGTTGAGCCCCTCGAGCAGTGGGGAGTCCGGCATGGCGGCCGATTATACGGAGTCTACGCCGGGAGAACTACAGACATGTAAGAACGCCCGCCGCAATGCGGCAGGCGTTCTTGTCGTCCGCGGGAATCGGGTTGCCGAAGCGGCTGTCAGCCCTGCGCTGCCATCCTCGTCAAGAGGTCAACGACACGATTGGAGTAGCCCCACTCGTTGTCGTACCAGGACACCACCTTGACCAAGTTCCCGTCGATGACTTTGGTCAGCAGGGAATCGAAGATGCTGGAGGCCGGGTTGCCGACAATATCCGAAGACACAATTGGATCTTCGGTGTACTCCAGGATGCCGGCCATCGGTCCGTCGGCTGCCGCCTTCATCGCCGCGTTGACCTCAGCTTCGGTCACGTCGCGGTCGAGTTTCACGACCAGATCGACAATCGAACCATCGGGAATCGGAACCCGCATGGCCATGCCGTCGAGCTTGCCATCCAGCTCGGGTAGCACCGAGCCGATTGCCTTGGCTGCTCCGGTGCTGGTCGGAATGATGTTCTCGGCGGCGTGACGGGCGCGCCGCAGGTCGCTGTGCGGAGTGTCGGCCACAGCCTGGTCGTTGGTGTAGGCATGCACCGTGGTCATGATCCCGCTCTCAATGCCGAAAGAGTCGTTGAGCACTTTGGCGACCGGAGCCAGGCAGTTGGTCGTGCACGACGCGTTGGACACGATGACATCACCCGCGTCGAGATCGCCGTCGTTGACGCCCAGGACCACCGTTGCGTCGACCGGATCCTTCGAAGGCACCGTGAGCAGGATCCGCTTGGCCCCCGCCGCAATGTGCTTGTTGAGCGCTTCGCGGGTGCGGAAAACGCCTGTCGACTCGACTACGACATCGACGCCGAGCTCCGCCCAGGGAAGCTCAGCCGGATCACGCACCTCGAGC
>Ga0316201_10003968_pt1 | contig 11068 bp, 3 predicted proteins | sample CS6wburrow_MG_FD_204516 | JGI IMG/M metagenome (GOLD analysis project Ga0316201, IMG submission 204516) | Coastal sediment microbial communities from Delaware Bay, Delaware, United States - CS-6 worm burrow | ecosystem: Environmental > Aquatic > Marine > Coastal > Sediment | place: USA: Delaware... | reverse complement strand
GGCACTGCCCTTGACTTGATCGTCATCCTGGTTGCCGTTTCCCTGTTCGCCTATGCATTGCTGCGCGGCTACCTGCGTTCACAAGTGATCCCGGCCAGGGGTATGATCCTGATTGCGGGTGGCATGTTGCTGGCGATGCTGGCCCACATTTCTGATCCTCTCGTACAGCTCATGCAGCCTGCCGGCGCTGAACCTGCCAGTGCCATAGCGAATTCCTTCCTGTCGAGTGAAAAACTGAACTGGTTACTGTCCAGGGTGGCGTTCGGGCTCATCGCCATTGGGCTGCTCGTGGCGGTTTTGCACCGCAAGCGACTGGAAACGACGATCAGCGAGGCTCGTTCACAGGCGGCGGATGCGCAGCAGAAAGAGCATGTACAGGAGTCTCGCTTACGCTACCTGTTCGCCAATACCACCGACGCCGTCTATTGCTTCCGATTCGATCCGCCCTTACCGACGAGCCTTCACGTCGATGAGCAAGTCAAGCTAAGTTACGAAGCCTGTCTTGAAGACTGTAATGCGGTGTTTGCACGTGAATTTGGCGCAGCCGACCCTGGCGATGTAGTCGGGATGAGGCTTGGGGATCTCGATAGCAGCAAGGATGAAGAGGCGCACCGCGAGTACTTCAAAACCTTCGTAGAAAATGGTTACAAGCTCCATAATTACGAATTGGCCTACAAGGACCCGGCGGGCGAAAAGCAGGTCTTGTACGTAAACATGACGGGTGACGTTCACGACGGCTGCCTGCATCGCATGTGCGCGATCGAGAACAGTGCTCTGGACATGAAGGTGACCAAGGCCAAGCTCGAACGTCGCGATCAGTTCCAGGCACTGGTTGCCAACTTGTCATCAAGGCTCGTAAAGGTACCCGATGACCAGGCGGATGAAGAATTTCGCGACTGCCTGGCTGAAACCTGTCGCTACTTCGATGCCGAGCGCTCGTTCATTTTTGACCTGAATAGAGAAACCGACAAGGCCGAGATGGCGTATTTCTATAGCGCTGCAGGCAATCCCTTCGGTAAGGAAATCGCTCTCAGTAAATTCCCGGGGTTTGTGCAGCGCATTAAAGAGGGCAAGGATGTCATCATTGACGACATAAGCGCATTGCCGGAGGAAATGCGCAAAGACAGGGAGTCGTTTGAGAAAGTGGGGATCAAGTCGCTGCTGGTCCTGCCGCTGACATTGGGAGACGATGTGGTCGGCGGCATGACCATGGGTCGGATTTACGAGCAGCGCAACTGGAGCGATCAGGACGTCAAAGAGGTTCGGGTCCTCGCCGAACTGTTTACGAGCTTTGTGCTGCGTGTTAAGTCGCGGAGAGAACTTGATAAGGCACTGCAGGACCTGCAGCACGCCACGGAGCGCCTTGAAGCCGAAAACGTGTATCTCCGCGAGGAGGTCGAACTGTCGCATGGCTTCGACGACATCATCGGCAAAAGTCGTGCTGTGTTGCGTAGCCTGCAGCAGGTGGAGCAGGTGGCGCCAACCAAGGCGACGGTTCTCGTATGTGGTGAGACAGGTACCGGCAAAGAACTTATCGCTCGAGCACTCCACGAACTCAGCGATCGCAAGGACCGCCCGCTCGTGAAAGTCAATTGTGCAGCATTGCCTGCCAATCTCGTTGAAAGCGAGTTGTTTGGCTACGAGAAAGGCGCGTTTACTGGCGCCGATAGCGCCAAGCGCGGCCGTTTTGACCTTGCCGATGAAAGCACCTTGTTTCTCGACGAGATCGGTGAGATCCCGATCGAACTGCAAGCCAAGTTGCTTCGCGTATTACAGGAGGGAGAGTTCGAACGGCTCGGCGGTAGCAAGACTGTGAAGGTCGATGTGCGCCTTGTTGTCGCCACGAATCGCGACCTTGCTGAGGCAGTAGCCGAAGGTTCGTTCCGCTCGGATCTCTATTACCGAATCAACACGTTTCCCATCACGCTGCCGTCTCTGCGCGAACGAGGCGACGATATTCAGCTTCTTGCTGAGCATTTTGTGAAGCTACACAGTCCGCGGTTGGGCCGGGAGATCGAGGAGATATCGGCGGAGATGATTCGGCAGATGCGCGAATACTCATGGCCGGGGAATGTGCGAGAGCTCGAAGGCATCGTGCAGCGCGCGCTCATATCGTCACAGGGCCCTGTTCTGACACTCGCCGAGCCGCTGATCAAGGAGACGGAACCAACGCGAATTATCGGTACCACGATCGCCGACCTGAAGCTCGTGGAACGCGATCACATTGTCTCGGTCCTTGAAGCCACCAACTGGAAAATATCAGGTCATTCAGGCGCGGCATCGCGGCTCGGGATTCCTCCGAGTACGCTGCGTTCGAAGATGAAAAAGCTTTCGATCGAAAGACCACGTTAGCCGACAGCACTGCGAACGGAGACTCACCGGCGCCGATCAGACATATTGCCGCGCGCCAGGCCGGGTTCCGATGTGCTGCAGCCCCTATCAACAAAGGCGCACACGACTGTGAGCCGATTCACGAAAGAAGTGTGAACTCAATCACACTTCAATAAGAATTACGTTCAAAACGATGCGTGGAACCTCGCTTTCCACCAGAGTGGCGCTGTCCCGCAATGATAGCGGGCAGGCGCCGGGCAACGCGCCAGTACGTTGCTTTGTTTAGGAATGAACCTTGGAATCGGCGAGCCGTTTTCTTGCACCTGCAGTCAATTGGCTGCGTGGTGCGTCACTGTTGTGTGCAATCTGCGTGCTGCCCGCGACCGCGTCCGCGGCGGGTACTGCAGTTGGTACCCTCATTGAAAACACGGCATCGGTCGACTTCACCCAGCTTGGCGCCCAGCAAACCACGAATTCGAATACCGTATCCTTCCTCGTCGCCGAACGCATAGACGTCGTTGTCACACTGCGTAGCGGACAGGTGACCGTCCTGCCTGGCGCGACCGCCCAGGCGTTGCTATTCACCGTCACTAATACGGGCAACGGAACCGAAGCCATGGATCTGGCAATCAACAGCGTGGTTCCGGGGGACGATTTCGACCCGATCCCTGCGTCGCCGGACTCAATCTTTTTCGATACCGACGGCAGTGGCGACTTCAACACCGGCGATGTCGCGTACGCCGCTGGCGTTAACGATCCGGTCCTGGCCGCTGATGAGTCTGTCGACGTATTCCTGGTCAATAACATTCCCGGCACTGTTACCGACAGTAACCTCGGCCGCAGCGAGTTGCGGGCGACGGCGGCAACCGGCAGCGGCGCTGCTGGCACCGTGTTCGCGGGGCAGGGCGATGCCGGAGTGGATGCCGTACTCGGCACGACCGGAGGCACGGCCGCCACGTTCGGCGAGTACATTGTTGATGACGTGGCGATCAATGTCGTCAAGTCACAGGTTGTCTCAGACCCGATGGGCGGATCAATGCCGGTCGTCGGCGCGACCATTTCCTACACGATATCGGTTGAGGTCGTCAGCGCGGGCACCGCGACGGCCGCAACCATTAATGACGTGATACCGACCTGGTCCACGTTCGTGCCGAACAGCATCACGTTGAACGGTGCAGCACTATCTGACGCGATGGACGGCGATGCCGGTGAGTACGACCTCACTGGCACGCCGGCTGTTGTTGTACGACTTGGCGATCTGACACAGGCAGACGGGCCCCAGAGCATCGTCTTCCAGGTGACGATCGATTGACACTGAGAGCGAGAGAGAGAGCGAGGAATGACTATGAAACTCACAACCGGAATAGCGCTACTGCTGTTGGCCATCACGGCCGCTGCGCAGTCGCATCTCGATGTGCAGACCACAGTGCAGAAAGAGGAAGTCTTTGTAAACGCTGCGGGTGAGGAAGAGAAACGGATGGTTACGGCCGAACGTGTAGTGCCGGGCGAGACGGTCTACTACACGATCACGTTTACCAATATCAGTGATGACAGTGCGGATAACGTCGTCATCACAAACCCAATCTCCGAGAACCTCGTGTACCTCGATGGCTCGGCGTCAGGCGAGGGCATGGACATTGTGTTCTCCGCCGACGGTGGAGAGAGCTTTGCTGCCGCTGCCGACTTGGCCGTGACCGAAGACGGCACGAGTCGTGCGGCGACGGCAGAAGATATCACGCATGTCCGTTGGGTCATGCGAAACGATCTCGCTGCAGGCGCGCAAGGAATAGCGCGATTTGCAGCAGTTTTGGAATGAAAGACGCGCTCATGCGCTGACTTCGTTTGGGCGCCGGCATTGCCGGCATTTTGTAGAAGCTAAGGAGTACCGTGATGAAACTCAAAAGCAAGACCACCAGCCTGACGTTTAGGTTGGTTTCACTGGTCGCCGCATTGTTGCTTGGGCAACAGGCGCTGGCCGCAGGAACGGAGGCCGGAACGACGGTCGATAACACGGCGAGTGTGGATTACTTCGTCGGTGGCATCGATCAGACTGACGTCACTTCCAATACTGTTTCGTTCGTCGTGGATCGACGTGTGAATTTCACGCTGGACCTCGTTAACACCGGAGACCTTGTAGCAGTTAGCCCGGGCGGAACCGACTACTTCGTCGAATTCCTCCTGACTAACGTGTCGAACTCCGATCTCGATTTCGATCTTGCGCTTGCGCAGGTTGCGGCGGGCATCGATGTCGACGGTCAAGGTAACGACGATTCGGACATGGCCACGCTCGACTACGCGATCAGTGGAGACGTCGTATCTGGAACCAATCCGGATCCGGTTCGCGGCGTCAACACCACGTTTGTCGATGAATTGGGCTCGGACGAAGCGATTCGTATCCGCGTGTATGGCGACGCAGCGTTGGCTATGACCGATGGTCAGATCTCGGGTGCGGAGCTGACCGCGACGGCGCGCGAGGCGGGTGCAGCAGGACTTGGTGCGGCACTTGACTGGATCAACGTCACCAATGTTGACGCGACCATCCAGAACGTTGACGTCAACGGCAATGACGGTGTGGAAGTTGCGATCGACGGATTTGTCGTCGAGACCGCCAACCTAAGCGTTGCCAAGAGCTACGCTATTGTTGACGGCGACCTTGGTAGTGGTCTGCCGATTCCGGGTACGCGTCTGCAATACGAGATCGTGATTTCCAATGCAGCTGGTGCCAGCGATGCAACCGATATCGTCATCACGGACCAGGTCGACAGCGATCTGACCTTCCTGACGGGCGGTACTGGTGGCGCTTTCACTGACATCCAGGTGGATGACGGCGGTGGTCCGGTCGAATGTACGGCTGATGATCCGGGCGTCGACAGTGACGGTTGTTCACTCGATGGATCCGGCAACCTCGTTATTGGTGATGCAACGAATCGTCCGATTACGATTGTTGGCGGAGCCAGCTACACGGTTCGCTTCCAGGTTCGTATCAACGATCCGGCAACGACACCATAAAGCGTAAGTAAGTAAGACGCATCACGGTGTTCAAAGGACGACACATGTCGACCGGGCGTGGGGTCACTCTATTGAGTGACCCCCGTCTCGTCGTGCGCTCCTTTGGCATCGTCGTTCGCGGCATCCTTGCCGCGCTCGTAGCGTCAGCGGCTATGGCGGGACCGGCATTTGCCAGCCCGCCCGGAGCCGTGATTACCAACCAGGCTTCCCTTGACTTCATAAACCTCGCTGGCGAGCCAGCAACGCTGGTCAGTAACCAGGTATCTGTGACCGTGACGGTCATACGCAGTGCGGCGACCGTGGACTTTACGCGCGTTGTGGGTACGGGTACCGGCACATGGCAAGAACCGGTTGGGCCGGCCGCCTGTTTCCAGGGCGGTGCGTTTTCGCCCCTGGGCAACCCGACGCTGCTGGGCGGTGTCCCGATTGATCCGTCGTTACCACGAGACACTGGTGCTACGACGGCCTACAACATCGGCGAAGCTGCCTTCATTCGCCTGGTCGATTCCGATCAAAACCTGGATTTCCAGGTGGTCGAGTACGCGACCGTTATTGTCACCGATTCCTCAAGTGGTGACAGCGAGACGATTCGATTGACTGAAACCGGTCCTGATACCGGTGTTTTCGCCGGCTATGTCCCCATTGGCGGCGGTGCCGTTGTGGCAGAAGACTGTGTGCTTCAGGGCAGCCCGAAGTCGACAATAACCGTCTCGTATACTGACCCCGCCGATGCTACGGACAGCGCACAGGCCAACGCTGTGCTTGATCCGGTGCAACGCGTTTTCGAGAGTCGTACTGGTTCGCTGGTCAGCGGATCGACGATCGAATTGGTGGACGCAGCTACAGGACTACCGGCAACGGTCTACGGTAACGACGGCGTGAGCCTGTTCCCGTCAGCGATCGTCAGCGGTGGCACAACCACGGACAGTGGCGGGACATCTTATGTGTTTGCGCCGGGAGAATATCGCTTCCCGGTTGTCCCCGACGGCACGTACAGGCTGGTCGTAACGCCCCCTTCGGCTTATACGGCACCATCCTCGGCGACAATCAGCGAGCTGCAGAATCTACCGGGAGCACCATTTGCGCTCAGCGGTGCGTCGTTTGGTTCCGCATTTATCAAGTCGAGCGGTATCTCAGTCGGATTCGACATTCCGCTTGACCCCGCAGCAGCATCGCTCTTCCTGCAAAAGCGAACCCTGACAACTGTTGCTGCGCCTGGCGACTTCGTCCGTTACGAGTTGACGATAGAAAACACGGTCGGTCCGGGCGACGCAGACAGTGTACGCATTGTGGATCAGTTGCCACTCGGTGTGCGATTTGTGCCGGGATCGGTATCTGTCAATGGCGTCGATGCACCCGATCCGACGATTAGTGCAGACACGTCGACGCTTGAATTTACTGTCGGATCCCTGGTTGCCGGTGCGCGTACACAGATTTATTACGTCGTCGAGATCGTCAGCGGCAAGCGTAATGAGCAACTCATTAATACGGCGACAGCATTCGCAAGCGGCGGTCTGGAGTCCAATGAATCTTCGGCAGCGATTATCCTCACCGAAGACCTGTTCCGTTCGACCGGGACAATCATCGGCCGTGTTCTTGAAGGCGATTGCAGCCAGGAGACGTTCCGCGAAGAGCAGGGCGTACCGAACGTCCGTGTTTATCTTGAAGACGGTCGATATGCAGTATCCGACGCCGGCGGCCGTTTCCACTTCGAAGGTGTGGAACCTGGCACACACGTCGCACAGCTCGATACCTTCACTATCCCAGCATGGTTCGATGTCATTGGCTGTAACTCGACGCCAGGATTCGCCGGCAGCGCCGAATCGCAGTTTGTGAAACTGTCACGCGGCGCATTGCAGCGCGCAGACTTTTACCTGCGCCGCAAGGAGCGTCCGCGCGGGCACGTCGAAATTGAAATGCGAAATGCCGGTACCGACAGCGCCGAGCAGGTTGAGTACCAATTGACCCTGAACGGTGTCGGCAATGTCGAAATCGACAATATCAGCCTGATGGTCGTGCTTCCGGAGGGCGTTAGCTACGCGCCGGGAACCTTACGTATCAATGGTTCCGATGTGGGTGAACCGCACCTTACCGGACCAGCACTCACCATGGCACTGGACGGTCAATTCGGCAACTGGAGTCGGGATATCCGCTTTATCGCGAATATCGATGACGAGGTTGACGGAGAACTGATCACAAAAGCCATCGGTACTTTCGATACACCGATGTCGAAGAAACAAAAGACGCCCGTCGCGGAAACGAAGATGAACCGCGAACCGGCCGTGCTTGAGAACGAAGGCTACGTACTCGATCTGAAATTCGCAGTTCTCTCAGATGAGCTGTCTGCCGAAGACATGGCAAAACTCGACCAGCTGATCGAGGACTGGCAAGGCGTATCCGGTATCTGGCTGTCGGCCAACGGCCATAGTGACAGCCAGCGTATCAGCCCGCACAACCGGCACCTGTTTGCTGACAACTACGTCCTGTCGAGGGCTCGCGCCATGGCTGCCGCATCGTATGTTGGCGCCGCGCTCAATGTGCCTGTTGAAAATATTCAGGTCGACGGGCTCGGCCCTGATGATCCGGTTGCAGATAATGCGACTGCCGCCGGCCGCCAGAGAAACCGGCGTGTCGAAATGATCATGAGCGGAATTCGTCCGAAACAGCCGTCGTTCCTTGAAGTTACGCAGGAATCGAGTGGCACTATGGAGACCGAGACCATCGGGGCGGTACCAGGTACCGAGCAGCAGCGCGACGAGCAGCCGGAACAGTTTGATACCGGCATGCCATCATCCCAAAAGGTCGCACCGTTCAGCGAACTGCAACCCGGTTACAGGATGCTGCTGCCGGCACGGGATTTTGCGCCAGCGATTCCTTCGACCAAGATCGCAATCCAGCACTCCGCAGGACAGACCGTTGAAGTGACGATCAACGACACGCCCATCAACAAGCTGACATATGCAGGCGTGACGACAAACAAAACCGGCACTATTGCTGTCTCGCTTTGGGAGGGCGTAAGCCTGGCCGATGGTGCCAACAGGATCCGCGCGGTCATTCGCAATGCCGACGGCAGCAAGGCGAAGGGCATTCGCCGCACGCTGCACTTTACTGGTGGGCCGATACGCGCCGAGTTCGTCGCCGAGAAGTCGACGCTGATCGCGGACGGCAAGACCCGCCCAGTGTTGGCATTGCGTTTGTTCGACCGCTCCGGCAAGCCGGCACGCGCGGGTGTGGTCGGCCAATTCCGCGTTAATTCTCCGTATCGCTCGGCGTGGGACGAAACCAACGATCGCAAGAATGCTCTTGTCGAGATTGGCGACCGCAGCGCGTCTTATAAAGTCGATGCAGACGGAATCGCCTTGCTCGAACTGGCGCCGACAACGCAGACCGGCGAAGTTACCGTCGTGTTGCCATTCCAGAATTATCACGAGCAGGAAATACGCGCGTGGCTGACACCTGCTCAACGTGACTGGATCCTGGTCGGTTTTGCGGAAGGCACTGCCGCACATGCGACATTGTCCGACAACATTGTTGCCGCAGAGGCGGCCGGTTACGAGGATGGCTACTACGATGAGGGCCGCGTCGCGTTCTTCGCCAAGGGCTCGATAAAGGGTGAGTACCTGCTAACTGTCGCGTTCGATTCCGATCGCGATCGCGATGCAGCACGTGATCGTTTCAATACGGTCGTCGATCCCAATGCCTACTATTCGCTTTACGCCGATACATCGGAGCAACGATACGAAGCGGCGAGTCAACGCAAGATATACCTCAAACTTGAGCGCAGTCAGTTCTATGCCTTGTTTGGTGACTTCGATACAGACCTGTCACTCACCGATCTCGCACGCTACCAGCGCAAATTCAACGGGCTTAAGAGTGAATACCGCGGCCGCAATGTTGGCTACAAGGTGTTCGCAGCAGAGACTGACCAGGCATTCAATCGGGATGAGATCCGTGGCGACGGCACATCCGGGCTGTATACGCTCAGCAATGCCCCGATCATCGCCAACAGTGAGTCGGTACGCATAGAAATTCGTGACCGTTTTGACAGCGGTATCGTTTTGAGTTCGCAGAACCTCGCGCGGTTCCTCGACTACTCGCTCGACACGCTGACCGGCACGATTTACTTCAAGAAACCGGTGCCGAGCCGCGATCTTGACTTCAACCCGGTGTATATCGTTGTCGAGTACGAGTCGATCGCTGCAAGCGGCGATGATGTCGTGGCGGGCGGTCGTGGGTCGCTGCGCTTCGCCGATGACGCCGTGGAAATTGGTGCGACGCATATTAATGATGCCACGCAGGGCGCGGAGGCGGATCTGACAGGCGTCGACTTACGCTGGCAGATCGATCCTGAGACGCTTCTGAAGGCCGAAGTTGCCGATTCCAGTTCGACACTCGGCGGCGTGAATCGTAGCGGCTCCGCGCAGAGCATCGACATCGAACACCATGGCGAAAACGTGGATGTGCGTGCGTTCCTGCGCCAGGTAGACGACGGTTTCGGGCTCGGCCAGCAATCCACGGCTGACTCGGGTGTGCGTCGCCTCGGGGTTGATGCACGCGGCAAAGTTGGCGAGCACTTCGTTATTGATGGCCAGGCTGGTTGGCAGCAGAACCTGGAGACCGACGCGATCCGCAACCTGGCACAAGCACAGATTCGCTATGAGAAAGACGCATTTACGGCTCGCCTGGGCCTGTCACATGCCGAAGACAAATACGAAGATGGTACGAAACGAACCAGTCAGCTGGCTGAAGTAGGCGTTGCGCAAAAGGTGCTTGGCGGCAAGCTGCAGTTGCGTGCCGGAGCGAGCGTCGCAGTGAACGACGAGGCGGAGAACATCGACTATCCGCAACGCTATGTTGTTGGCGTGGACTACCGGATTACCGAAGGTGTGGACCTTGTTGCCGAATACGAAGATGCGGAAGGATCCGGCATCGAAGCGTCGACGGCCCGTCTCGGCGTCCGTGCAACGCCTTGGAGCAGGGCACAGATCAATAGCTTTGTGACCAACGAAACGACCGAATTCGGGCCACGTCTGTTCGCCAATGTGGGCCTTGTACAGGGCTTCGAGCTGAATGAACGGTGGGCCTTTGATGTCGGCGTTGACCATGCCGAGACCATCGTCGATCCGGGTGAGCCGCGATTCGACCCGGACAGGGCACTGACATCAGGTGCAATTGCAGATGACTTCACTGCCGCCTATGCGGGTGCGCTGTACACGTCGGAACTATGGAGTGCCAATAGCCGGATCGAGACCCGCAGTTCCGATGCTGAGGACCGTACAACACTGCTGCTGGGTTGGTACCGCCAGCCTACGATTGGGCATGGGCTGTCTGCAGGACTCACGTTGTTTACCGCAGAAAATGCGCTTGGTAATGAACTTGCGCAGGCCAATCTGAAGTTCGGCTGGGCGTACCGCCTTGCCGATCGCAAATGGGCTTTCCTCGATCGCATTGATCTCGTCTACGATCGGGCGGCACTCAGTGGCACAGAGCAGAAGAGCTGGCGCCTGATTAATAATTTCAGTGCCAACCGTCGCTTCGGCGCCGAGACGCAACTCTCACTGCAATATGCGTTCAAGTACGTGCGCAGTGAATTCGATGGCGATGGCTACACTGGCTATACAGACCTGATCGGTTTCGATCTGCGTCATGGCTTGGGTGAGCGCTGGGATGTCGGTGTCAATGCAAGCGTCCTGCATTCGTACCAATCGAAGGTCATGGACTACGGTGT
>Ga0316201_10003967_pt1 | contig 11069 bp, 10 predicted proteins | sample CS6wburrow_MG_FD_204516 | JGI IMG/M metagenome (GOLD analysis project Ga0316201, IMG submission 204516) | Coastal sediment microbial communities from Delaware Bay, Delaware, United States - CS-6 worm burrow | ecosystem: Environmental > Aquatic > Marine > Coastal > Sediment | place: USA... | reverse complement strand
GGATCATTCCGGCTGGAACGACATTTTCTATCCGGGAGACTTGCCTGAGGATTGGCGCTTGAGTTACTACGCCAATGAGTTTAGCGGCGTGCTGGTGCCGGAGAGTGTCTGGCGGGCGGCTGATCCTGGAATCTTTGCTGAATGGTGCGACGATGTGGCGGATAACTTCCTGTTTTTTCTGGAACTGTCGGATTCACAGGCATTGAACAGGCTTCCTGGCGCCGCATATCAGGAGATGTTCGGGCCGCACTGGGGAGGCGTTCCGGATACTCATATGGCGTTAGTGCCGGCTGATGAGAAGTGGGATCTGCGCCGCCTGCGAGAACGTTTCGATGAGCTCATAGCGCAGCCTCGGGGTGTAACGGCCCCCGCTTTTTTTCTATCCGGGGACCCACCCAGTATCGACCGAATGCGGGAGGCGAGGCTGCTTGCTGATATGCTGTAATCCGTCTCCAGGGGCTTGCGGCTTGACGTTGTCGCTGGTCAAGAGGAAAATTAAGGCTTTTTACGGCAGAGAACTCAAACCCGCTCCAGATGATTGATGATGAACCCTTGGTTAGCATTAAAAACTTGCGGTTTTCCCGCGGGGAACGGGTTATTTTCGATGGCGTAGACATCGATATCCCACGCGGCAAAGTAACCGCCATCATGGGGCCGAGCGGGACCGGAAAGACCACGCTGCTCAAGATCATTGGTGGACAGTTGCGTCCGGCAACCGGGACTATTCATGTCGATGGCGAGCAGGTGGAGCGGCTTGGGACGCGCGATTTGTATCGCCTGCGGATGCGCATGGGCATGCTGTTCCAATCCGGCGCGTTGCTTACCGATATCCCGGTATTTGAGAATGTGGCCTACCCGATACGCGAGCATACCGGCTTGCCGGAGTCACTGATACGCAAACTGGTACTGCTAAAGCTCGAGGCGGTGGGTTTGCGCGGCGCGCGGGATCTGATGCCGCATGAGCTGTCGGGCGGCATGGCGCGCCGGGTTGCGCTGGCGCGGGCGATGGCGCTCGACCCGATGATGATCATGTACGACGAGCCGTTCACCGGACAGGACCCGATCTCGATGGGAGTGCTGGTCAAATTGATCCGGGCGCTCAATGATGCCAGCAGATTGACCAGTGTCGTTGTCTCCCACGATGTCCGGGAGGCCGCCCAGATCGCTGACTATATCTATATTATTTCCAACGGAAAGGTGATAGAACACGGAGAGCCGGATGCGATGATGAATTCCGCAAGCGAGTGGACTAACCAGTTCATGAATGGCCTTGCAGACGGACCCGTTCCTTTTCACTATCCTGCTCCCGGCCTGGAGCAGGATCTTATGAGTGGACCATGAAGCGAATGCATTTCGGGAGCTACCGGTGTTAGAGCAGCTGGCGCGGCTTGGGCGCATCGGGCTGGGCATTCTGGAGCAGATGGGACGCGGACACCTGCTGCTGTGGCAGATACTGGCGGGCATCTCTGAGCTGTTCACGCGTCCACGTCTATTGTTGAACCAGCTCTTCTCAGTGGGTGTTCTGTCGATATTGATTGTCGCAATCTCGGGCACCTTTGTCGGTATGGTGCTGGGGTTACAGGGGTTCTATATCCTGTCTCAGTTCGGTGCCGAGCAGACCCTCGGTGTGATGGTTGCCGCCTCCCTGGTCAGGGAGCTGGGGCCGGTGGTGACGGCACTGCTTTTTGCCGGTCGGGCAGGTTCAGCATTGACCGCCGAGATAGGCCTAATGAAAGCAACGGAGCAGTTGTCCGGCCTTGAGATGATGGCGGTTAACCCGATTAAACGTATACTTACACCGCGATTTTTTGCAGGTTTTATGGCGATGCCTTTGCTGGCGGCAATGTTCAGTGCGCTTGGAGTCCTGGGTGGCTATTTTGTTGGCGTTGGTTTGCTTGGCGTAGATGATGGCGCCTTCTGGTCACAGATGCAGACCAAGATCGATCTGAATGAGGATGTTTTGAACGGTGTGATTAAAAGTCTGGTCTTCGGATTCGTCTGCTCCTGGATCGCGCTGTTTCAGGGGTATGGTGCGGTGCCCACCTCGGAAGGGGTGAGCCGAGCCACCACACGTACCGTAGTGCACTCGTCCTTCGCCGTTCTGGGACTGGATTTTATTTTGACCGCATTGATGTTTGGAGAGTGACCCGATGACCCAAAACAGAACAACGGAGATACTGGTGGGCGCCTTCATGGCGGTTGGATTTCTGGCCCTCTTTTTTCTGTCGATGCAGGTGAGCAATCTGAGTTCATCCTCTGGCGGTGACGGCTATCAGGTAGAGGCCCGGTTCGACAATATCGGTAGTCTGAAGGTACGTTCTCCGGTCACCATGGCCGGTGTCAGGGTCGGTCGGGTGAGCGCAATCGATTTCGACCGCAAGACGTTCGAAGCGGTGGTTACCCTGCGCATCGACTCCAATTACGAAAAGTCGATTCCCGACGATACCTTCGCAAAGATTTTCACTGCCGGACTGCTCGGAGAGCAGTATGTAGGGTTGGACGCGGGTGGCAGCGCGACCTTTTTGGCGGAAGGTGGCCAGATCACGCTTACCCAGTCAGCGTTAGTACTGGAAGAGATCATAGGGCAGTTTTTGTTCAGCAAGGCTGAAGAGGGTGCAAAAATTGAATAAGCAGTATTACCGATCGCTGGTTTTAGTGTTTACGTTGTTACTCTCTGCAGCGGTGTCTGCGACGCTTGCCAATCCGTTGGATCTGGTCAAAGAGACGACCGACCAGGTGTTGAGCCAGATAGCTGGTCAGCGCGAGCAGCTGCGGGCCGATCCGGGGAAGGTTTATGAACTGGTCAACGAGACCGTGTTGCCGCGTTTCGATTTCGAGTACATGTCACAACTGGTATTGGGCAGATACTGGGCCCGTGCAAGCGTTGAGCAGAAGTCGGAATTCGTGCAGCAGTTCCGCGAGCTTCTGGTGCGGACATATGCCACCACACTGCTCAACTATGCCGATCAGGAGATCAGCTATATGCCGCTGCGGATGGTTTCCGGGGCGACCGATGCAACGGTCAGCACTAGGGTGGTTGGGGGCGGCGCGCCGCCGATTCCGATCAACTACAGCCTTTACCAGAAGCAGGGAGAGTGGAAGGTTTACGATGTCGTGATTGACAACATCAGTCTGGTTTCGCAGTACCGCACGAGCTACGCGGCTCATGTTAAGCGCTATAAAATGGATGGACTCATCCAGCAGATGAAAAAGCTAAACGAACGGAATAGATAGTGTTTCAACCGCAAAGAGAATTTCAGGACTTGGGTGCCCGGTGAAAGAGTCTAAAGTGCCACAGGCGAGTGTAAGTTTGACCGGTGAGGGCGCCATTCTGGTGTCCGGCGACCTGGTATTCTCTACGGTCGGCCGGTTGTTGCAACAGGCTGCTCCGATGCTCGCGAAACTCCCGGATCCAATTGTTGATCTCGCATCCGTGGTTAATTGCGATAGCGCCGGGCTGGTGCTGTTGCTTGAGTGGGTCAGTGTCGGAGCGAGTGCGGGAAAGCGTGTCAGATTCGTTAACCTTCCCCAGGCGCTGGTTGGTATCGCAAGGCTCAGCAACGCTGATCCACTGCTTCCCCTGGCTGAGTAGCAGTCACATTTTCCGTTTTACTGTTTTTTTCTATATCATAGGCCGTTTTCCCGAATGGCCTTGTCGGGCCCTCCTACGCGGCAAACATCATGGATAAACTGATTATCAACGGCGGCATATCTCTGAGCGGCGATGTGCGTATTGCCGGTGCCAAGAACGCTGCACTGCCTATCCTTGCGGCGACGCTGCTGGCGGATGGCCGCATGACGGTGGGAAATGTGCCGCATCTGCATGACATTACCACCACGATGGAACTCCTTGGACGAATGGGGGTGGATCTCACGGTCGATGAAAAGATGCACATCGAGGTTGATTCCAGCACCATCAAGGATTTCTATGCGCCCTATGAGTTGGTGCGGACCATGCGCGCCTCGATTCTGGTGTTGGGGCCGTTACTGGCGCGCTTCGGCAGGGCGGACGTATCACTCCCCGGCGGCTGTGCGATCGGCTCGAGACCGGTCAACCTGCATATCGATGGTTTGCGGGCCATGGGGGCAAAGGTGGAAGTTGAGGGCGGCTACATACGCGCCAGCTGCAAGCGACTTAAGGGTGCTCGCCTGGTGTTGGATATCGTTACTGTTACCGGCACCGAGAATTTGATGATGGCGGCAACCCTGGCTAAGGGCGAAACACTCATTGAAAATGCCGCGCGTGAACCTGAAGTGGTGGATCTTGCCAACTGCCTGATTGCCATGGGGGCAAAAATTCATGGTGCAGGGACAGATTCCATCATCATCGAGGGTGTGGAGAGTCTCTCTGGGACCAGTTATCGGGTACTGCCCGACCGCATTGAGACAGGCACCTATCTGGTAGCGGCTGCGCTGACCAGCGGCAGCATCCTGGTGCGTGACACCCAGCCGAAACTGGTGGATGCGGTGCTCAGCAAATTGAGCGAATCGGGCGCGCAGATCGAAACCGGTGAGGATTGGATTTCACTGGACATGCAGGGCAGGCGGCCGCGGGCTGTGGATGTACACACCGCACCCTATCCCGCGTTTCCCACCGATATGCAGGCCCAGTTCACCGCCTTGAATGCGGTCGCCCAGGGCGTGGGTACCATTACCGAAACGGTCTTCGAGAATCGTTTCATGCACGTCCAGGAGATGCAGCGCATGGGTGCAAGAATCAAACTCGAGGGAAATACCGCGATCTGTGAAGGGGTGAGTCGTCTTACCGGGGCGCCAGTCATGGCCACCGATCTGCGGGCTTCGGCAAGCCTTGTACTGGCCGGCCTGGTGGCGGATGGAGAGACAGTGGTCGACCGGATTTACCATATCGATCGCGGTTACGAGAATATAGAGGAGAAACTTTCTGGACTGGGCGCCCAGATTCGACGTGTGCCGAGTTGAGCGAAGCGAATTCAGATGAATTTCGATACACCGATAACCATCGCACTCTCCAAGGGCCGGATTTTCGAGCAGACGCTGCCGTTGCTGGCCCATGCCGGAATCGAGGCGGTGGACGATCCCGAAACCAGCCGTAAATTGATTCTGGAGACCAATCATCCGTTGGTCAAACTGCTAATTATTCGCGCTACCGATGTTCCGACTTATGTTCAATGGGGTGCTGCGGATATCGGCGTGGCAGGAAAGGACGTGTTGATAGAACACGGTGGTGGGGGACTGTACGAACCCCTGGATCTGCAGATTGCACGTTGCCGGCTTATGGTGGCAGGGGCAAAGGGGGCCAATTTATTGGGCAACCAGCTTCGCATCGCCACCAAGTACGTCAATGCTACGCGCAACCATTTCGCCGGAAAAGGGCAGCAAGTCGAGGTGATCAAGCTCTATGGCTCGATGGAACTGGCACCACTGGTGGGTCTTTCCGATCTAATCGTTGATCTGGTTGAGAGTGGCAATACCTTGAAGGCGAATGGCCTGGTTCCGCTGGAGCACATCATGGATATAAGTTCCCGGCTGGTGGTAAACAAGGCTTCATGGAAAATGAAGCATGCCACAGTCATCCACCTGTTGGATGCCTTGCGGGAAGCGGTGGAGAGCCGCGCTCAAAGCTAAGAATAGCCTTTGGTCGGCTCTTTTTTCACCTATAACCACTCTGCGGGAGTATGCATGTCCCCAAAAAGTCCGAGCATTGAGCGCCAAGGACCAAGGGCCGAGGGCCGAGAGTCAGGAAAGATTTATAGATGGTCTGCTTCATCCTTGAGCCTCGGTCCTGGGCCCTCGGCCCTAGGCCCTATCCGTAACAGCCTTCTCTTTGCTCAACGATCTCTCTTTCCCAGCGTATCGCGCAGTGTTTTTCAGATGTTACAGGAGTCCTAAGCAATGGCTGAAATACGACAGCTATCAACCTCGGATGAGAATTTTCGCAAACAGCTGGATGATCTGCTGGCCTGGGATTCGGTTTCTGACCAGGCTGTCCAGCAGACGGTAAACGGAATCATCGCGGATATCCGCGCAAGAGGGGATGCCGCGCTGCTGGAGTATACCGCGCGTTTCGATAACTGGCAGGCGGCCCTTGCGAGCGATCTTGAAATTCCTCAATCCCGACTGGCGCAGGCCTGGCAGCAGATTCCCGAGCAGCAACAGTGGGCGTTGAGTCATGCCGCGGAACGCATCCGGGCTTATGCCGAGATGCAGAAAACCGAATCCTGGTCCTTTGCCGAGGCGGACGGTACCCTGCTGGGCCAGCAGGTGATGCCGCTGGAGAGGGTTGGGCTCTACGTTCCGGGAGGCAAGGCCGCCTACCCGTCGTCGGTGCTGATGAATGCTATTCCGGCGAAGGTGGCCGGCGTGGACGAGTTGATCATGGTCGTTCCCACCCCGGGCGGGCAGCTGAATGAACTGGTACTGGCCGCGGCGCATGCCAGCGGTGTGGATCGGGTCTATGCAATCGGCGGTGCTCAGGCGGTTGCCGCGCTTGCCTATGGCACCGAGTCGGTTCCGGCGGTGGACAAAGTGGTGGGGCCCGGCAATATTTATGTTGCCACCGCAAAGCGGGCGGTTTTTGGCCAGGTCGGTATAGACATGGTCGCGGGGCCTTCCGAAATCCTGGTGATCTGCGATGGCGACACCGATCCTGATTGGGTTGCGATGGACCTCTTTTCCCAGGCCGAACATGACGAGGATGCCCAGTCGATCCTGGTCTGTCCCGACGCCGGATTCGTAGATAAGGTGAAGTCGAGCATCGACCGGTTGTTGCCCACCATGGAGCGTGAGCCGATTATTGCCGCAGCGCTGGCGGCGCGCGGTGCGCTGATCACCTGCCGGGATATGGACGAGGCTTGTGAAGTGGCCAATTTCATAGCGCCGGAGCATCTGGAACTTTCGGTTGCCGATCCGGAGTTGGTGGTGCCGAAAATCCGGCACGCCGGGGCGATTTTTATGGGGCGTTACACGTCCGAGCCGCTGGGCGACTACTGCGCCGGGCCCAACCATGTACTGCCGACTTCGCGGACTGCGCGCTTCTCATCACCACTGGGTGTATACGACTTCCAAAAACGCAGCAGTCTGATCATGGTGTCAGAAGCCGGTTCGGAATCGCTGGGCCGCATCGCTTCGGTGCTGGCGCGTGGTGAGGGGCTGACTGCTCACGCCCGTTCCGCGGAGTATCGTTATACGAAGAAGTCCTGACTAGGAGGCTGTCGGAGAGATAGGATTGGCCATGGAAGAGATAAATGAGCTGGTAACGCACTGGGTCCGACCGCAGATCAGGCAACTGTCCGCTTACCATGTGGCGGACGCAGAGGGACTGGTCAAGCTGGATGCAATGGAGAATCCATACCGCTGGCCGGAAGCGCTGCGTGAGGAGTGGCTGGATCTGTTACGGAAGGTGGAGATCAATCGCTATCCCCAATCCCAGGCTCCAGGCGTAAAGGCGGGCCTGCGGCGGACCATGGCCATTCCCGACGATATGGAAGTGGTGTTGGGCAACGGATCGGACGAGTTGATTCAGATGATTGCGATGACGGTTGCCGGACCGGGTCGGAAAATTCTGGCGGTTGAGCCGAGTTTCGTGATGTACCGAATGATCGCGACTTTTCTCGGGATGGAATATTTTGGGGTCTCCCTCAAACCTGATTTCAGTCTGGATACAGCGTCACTGCTGGCCGAGATTGAGCGGACACGGCCGGCGCTGATATTTCTCGCTTACCCGAATAATCCGACCGGAAATCTGTTCAAGCGGGATGACCTGTTGCAGGTGATCGAAGCGGCTCCTGGCCTGGTAGTGATAGACGAGGCTTATGCGCCCTTTACCGATGTCAGTTTTATTCCCCTGCTGGGCCGTTACGGCAATCTGCTGGTCATGCGCACGGTATCGAAAATGGGTCTGGCCGGGCTGCGCCTGGGTTTGCTGGCCGGGCCGGCCGCCTGGCTGAATGAGATCGAGAAGACCCGTCTTCCATATAATATTAACGTACTGACTCAGATCAGCGCCGAATTTTCGCTCAGCCACCAGTCGGTATTCGATCGCCAGACAGCGGCCATCTGTCAGGCTCGCGATGAGCTGTTCTTGCAGTTACAGAACATCAAGGGAGTAGAGCCGGTTGCCAGTCAGGCCAATTTTATTTTGGTCAGGCTGGCGCCGGGGCGTGCCGTGACGGTATTCAACGAACTTCGGCAGCGGGGTGTGCTGGTGAAGAATCTGCATGGAAGTCATCCCCTGCTGGCGGAGTGCCTGCGTGTGACGGTGGGTACGCCAGAGGAGAATGCCGCTTTCCTGGCTGCGTTTACACCTTGAGTTCATTCGTCAACTGGTTCATGTCAGACCGAAAATAACGACTAAAAAGGGCTGCCGTCGCCCTGCGAGAGTGCTACAGTTTGTTAGCTGACAGTCGATATCTGTGTGATATGCGAAGACATAGTGTGAAGCTATTCAACCCAAACCGATTTGTATCCGATCTCAGAACTCTGGGCTGGGTATTTGTCGCTGTCTGGAGCGGGGTACTCGCACTGATTCTGTATCTGGATTATCAGAGAGGGGGGGCGGCAGCCCAGGACATTGCGCTGATCCAGGCGCGAGCTCATTTCAACAAGGATGTGGCTTTTCGAATGTGGGCCACCGGGCACGGGCGGATTTACCTGCCGCTGTCGGAGAAAGTGAATCCAGATCCGAATCTGGCGCATATTCCGGAGCGCGATATAGTGACTTCCGCCGGGCAGGAGCTGACGCTGATCAATCCAGCGGCGATCATCCGCCAGTTGAATGATGAATTCGGCGAACTCTATGGTATCGCCGGTCGCATTACCAGCCTTTCGCCGATTCGCCCGCAGAATATCCCGGATGCCTGGGAAAAGTCAGCGCTTCAAGCCTTCGAAGAGGGCCGCGACGAGATGGTTGAGGTCTCACTGGTGAACGGCCAGCCCTATCTGCGGCTGATGCGCCCGATTCGGTTGGGTCCAGGCTGCCTGATGTGCCACACAGGAACCAATCAACAGGTTGGTGGAATTGCGGGGGGGGTTGGCGTTTCGGTTCCTCTAAACGGGCTGCTGGCCAAGGAGCGTGACAGGTTTCTTGCTGATTTTCTTTCCATGGGAGTGTTTTGGATTGCCGGGCTGTTGCTACTCTGGTACACCTTCCGCGACCTCCATTGCAACCAGCTGAAGCGTACCGAAGTTATGGTTGAGCTTGCCCGTAGCGAGGCCAGGAAGAGTTCTGTCATGGCGTCGTCGCTCGACTCGATTGTCACTATGGACCATCGGGGAAATATCGTCGAATTCAATCCGGCAGCGGAAAAGGCGTTTGGCTACAGCCGTGAAAAGGTGGTCGGGAATGAACTCGCCGAACTGTTGATACCACCATCGCTGCGGGCACTGCATCGCCAGGGGCTGCGCTCTGCGATGGAATCCGACATCAGCAAAATTCTCGGACGTAGAGTGGAAACCACGGCCATGCGTTCGGACGGCAGCGAGTTTCCCGTCGAACTCACGGTGACCTGCATCCACCTGGAAGATCAGCCGTTCTTCACCGCTTATCTGCGGGATATGAGTGAAGCGCACCGTCTCGAGGAGCGTATCTCGTTTCAATCCACGCATGATGAACTAACAGGATTGCTGAATCGGGCGGAGTTCGAGCGCCGCGTAACGACTCTGTTGGATGAGTATCTGTTTAAGGAAGAGCACGCTGTCGTCGTGCTGGATATCGACCAGTTCAAAGTGGTTAACGATATTGGCGGCCATGGTGCGGGAGATATGCTATTGCACCAGGTGGGCCGTTTGATTCATTCCAAAACCCGCGCCGGTGACATTCTTGCACGCCTCGGCGGAGACGAGTTTGGATTGTTGCTTGAACACTGTTCACTAAAAAAGGCGGAGAGTGTCGGAAAGGAGTTGCTGAAGACGATTCAGGAGACTCGCTTCGAACGCGAAGGGAGTCGTTTCAATGTTACCGCCAGCATTGGCATTGTGCCGGTCCACCCCAAAAGCCAATCTGTTAGCGATGTCCTGAGTGCCGCCAATACCGCTTGTAACGTGGCCAAGGAGCAGGGCAGGAACCGATCCCATCTGTTTCATCACGATGATGTGGAGTTGGGACGCCGACAGGGTGAGATGCGTTGGGTGGGCAGGATACACGAGGCTTTTGAAGAGCGCCGTTTTTTCCTCTATTTTCAGCGTCTTCAACCTTTGACCGAAGCGCTCGACGACAGCCAATGGCATTATGAGATACTGCTTCGCATGAAGGATGAAGCGGGACAATTCGTTCCGCCTCCGACATTCCTTGGTGCGGCCGAGCGATATAGTCTGATGCCGACAATTGACCGCTGGGTGGTTCGTTCAACACTCTCCTGGCTGGCCAGTTATCCGGAGCACCTGGAGAACCTGTCAATGTGCTGTATCAATCTATCCGGGCACTCGATTACAGATGACAGCTTCCTGCGTTTTCTCACCGGTCAGTTCAAGCACTACGCTGTGCCCGCTGACCGCATCTGCTTTGAAATTACCGAAACCGCGGCAGTCTCAAATCTGGCCAAGGCCGCCAGATTTATCGAAACCTTGAGACAGCAGGGTTGCCGTTTCGCGCTGGACGATTTTGGCAGCGGCATGGCCTCTTTCGCGTACCTTAAGAATCTGCCGGTTGATTTTATCAAGATCGACGGCGCATTTGTCAGGGACATCATGGAGGATGAGATCGATTTCGCCATGGTGCGCTCGATTAACGATATCGGGCACGTAATGGGGAAAAAGACTATCGCGGAGTTTGTGGAAAACGACGAAATTCTTGCCCGGGTGCGGGAGATCGGTGTCGATTTTGCCCAGGGCTTTGGCCTCGCCCGTCCCAGGCCTCTGGAAGATATCAGGCCGGTATCCTTATCCTCCACGGATCTGGCCGGCTGACTGGTTGACCCTCCCGAGTAGATTGCCGTCTACTGGCCCTCTCAGGCAAAGGTAAAAAAGGCTGTCTACTGCACCTGGTTGCTGCTCTGCCGAATTCCTGAAGCTGTGCGAGACAGTTGCATTACTTTTCCATTCGTATTCTGGGGCGCTCGCTGACCACTGCTTCAAGCTTCAGGGTTTTGTCT
>Ga0316201_10003966_pt1 | contig 11069 bp, 8 predicted proteins | sample CS6wburrow_MG_FD_204516 | JGI IMG/M metagenome (GOLD analysis project Ga0316201, IMG submission 204516) | Coastal sediment microbial communities from Delaware Bay, Delaware, United States - CS-6 worm burrow | ecosystem: Environmental > Aquatic > Marine > Coastal > Sediment | place: USA: Delaware... | reverse complement strand
GCCAACCCGCGGCGTTGGTCGGGTGCGACGCGAGACTGGACACCGCGTGGTGCGGTGACACTCAATCCAGAACGCGACGTGGCAATCGATGCCGCGATCGTCAGTCAGGATAAACAGGCGGGAACTGCATGATTCAGGCGACAACTACCTTGACGCGCGCCGGGTCCGTCATGTTGACCTTTCCCCGATTGGGTATCCACTCTGATCGAGAGTGTTGGTTCGGCACTATCATCCCGGCAGACGATAAATGGACACCTTCAGAGGGCCGCCCTCCTTGGGCTCCAGTTGCTTGTTGTTCCGATACATACTCTCCCAGTCATTCGCAAACAGATAGAGCTTTCTTTCATCTTGAGCCAATGCATCAACCTCTGTTGGAACCGTCCAAGTGCACCGACCTCCGATGGGAAACGCATACTCATCGTTCTGACCGACGTTCCCACAGAGTAAGAACAAAGACTTTCTTGTTACACGATTTCGGCGGGAGAGCGGGTTCCAATCCGGACCCCAACCATGCGGCCCGCATTCCAGGAACCAATCACACCAGCAACCCTTTGCCGTGAAGAAGTACCGCCCGCCTGCTTCGACGTCAATGCTTGTAGGAACATGCTTATTGCGTGGGTCCACTTCCACCTCTGTCAACAATGTCGCCCCCACGGGCAATCCTTCCTCCGGTTCTGACTTGTACCAACCTGCTCGGATCCAGCCCACACCGAACAGCAGCAGCCCCCAGAACTCGACCGCGAAAACAGGCTCATACAAGCTGGACAACTCCCCCAAAACGTAAATAAGCGGCATACCCATCAACATGCCTAGGCTGATCACACGATAAAAACGAGAACGCGAGAGCTTGCCTTTGTTCCTTGCGCGTAGAGAGAAAAAGGCCATCAACAAGATTAAGCAGATAAACAACAGAATCGCCGCCGCGTTGTGTACCTGATGGGGCTTCAAAAACACAATATCGGAGATATGCACGACCCAGTTGGGAGCGCAATCGGTACATTCAGAGAAATCCTTCGTGGGAAACAAAGCCACGAGTATGGCAAAGATGCAAGCGAGTTTACTAAGGTAGTACTCGATGTCTCTTTTACATTCCCCCGAACCGTTGTACGCGGATAGAAAAAAGGCAACAGCTACCAAAGAACCGACAAATATGTCTCGCGTATCAGTCCAATAGGAGATGCTGATCGATGAAAGCTCTTTGTGCCCCGATAGAATCCACACGACGATAGGCATTTGTAACGCGATCGTCCCGATTATTATGCGCATGGTCTTATGGTTGATGACTCGCATAGGCATTTCTTGCGCGTCCTTTTTGTTTGCTTTCGATTGCATCTGCGAATCTCCGTAACTCTCAAGTTATAGATTAATCGTTACGAAACGACGTGGCCCAACGTATGATTACCGGAATCCTAGTTAATCTGTCGCCTGGTGTTTGTAGAAATGGACCCCATGAATCGAACAGCGGGACAAGCTTCTTGAGATCTTCGGGTAAACGAATTGTGGTAGTCGACATCGCGTATTCTCCTGCTCAAAAGTTTTTCTCGAAAGTCGCAAATAGGGGCTACTACGGGCAATTGTCTCTTCACATGCAAAGACGACGAGTGATGACGGCGCCTTTTTTTTGCGGGGCGTGGAGGGGTAACGGGCGTCCCCTCAGCCGGCTTGCGTCTAGCTCTTCGAGATGGTTTCGTCACGGAAACCTTGTCGGGCCACGCCAGACATCGTTTCTAACCCGCGTTCGATAAAGGGTATCGCCTCTTTCAGCGCCGCGCGGGCGCCCTTTCGGACGATCTCTTCACTTACCTCATCGAATCGGTCAAGTGTCTTTTGGTTGAGCGGGAAGGCATTCTCACGCAGTGCCATGATGGCGCCTCCAAGCGCTACGTCGGCAACCCAGTTCAGGTCGACAAGGTCACGCGGCTCAAGATCGCCCAGCACTTTCTCCTTGTCCTCGTCGATGCGCGGTCGCCAGGGATCGCCCATGTCGATGAAAATGCGGCTCGGCCACTCGTCGAGCACAAAATCCCAGGTCCATTTGATACCCTGGCATTGCCCCGCGAACTTGCCAATGGCATCACGTGCATGGCGCCCCAGCACTAGGTAGTCGACCAGGCGCGCGGAGCCGAGGCGGATAGCAGGGTCGAAAACCTCTACCAGCCGGTCCGCCCGAACCACCCAGTAGAGACCCCAGTTGCGCATGCAGCGGAGTTTGGATTTGGGCGAGATCCAGAGCGCGATATTGACGAAGTAGGCTTTGACCTCTTCATACACGGCCTGTCCCGCGGGTGTGGCCAGAAACCCGAGTCCCTTGGAGCCCGGCGTACCGTCGGCACCAGTTAGATTGATGTTGATGAAATGGTGCCATGTGGCGTCGGTCACTATCCGCCCCACATCGGCACGGTGCCCGTCGTAGGCTGAGATCGCTCCGAATGTCCGGGCTACCGTGGTACCCGACTTGCCGCTGGTGGTATGTCCCCCGATTACGGTGGAGGTAGCAATCACTTCGGGCAGCGGGCGCGAACCACCGTAGGTCGCACCCGGAAACTCGGTAAAGGTCACTCCGTCGAGGGTCTCCGTCGCATTCGGGTCGGCTGCAGCAGTGCACTGGCTCTCATGCGGGTGGTCAGGCAGCACCTCAATCGGACCATTGACCCCGCACAGCACGGGGTGTGGGAAGGTGGCAGAAAAATAGACACCGGTACGCACCGAGTATTTCTTCGGTACGATTGGCTGCGGGATATCATCGGACTGGTCGTTGAACTGATAGCCGGCATCGTGCCCCTGCCGGTTGGTGTCGAAGCGACCCGGACCCTCGAACGGAGGTGCGAGGCCCTCTCCATTGGGACCGGGGTCGGGGAAAAACCAGCGACGCATCTGTCGTACCCGTGGAAGGAATCCACCCATGGCCGCGCCCAGGTCCTCGTGGTCACCAGTTGCAAAGATGCCTCCGCCTGTGTTCATGAATTCCGTGAGCACGCGCAACTCGCTGTCGGTCAGCCGATTCGTCCAACTCCCACCGACGTTGCGACTGCGTTCGGCCGCGAACAGCCAAACCTGATCGTAAGCGTCGGGATCGAAATCGTCGCTGTCATCGAACTTGAAGCTCTTGATCCGGCCCGAGATATCGGCGTTGCCCTCGCCGATCTGGATGTCGGTAACGTCATCACGATGTGCCACTGTGATGTTGAAGCGTACGTAGCCCAGGTTTTCGTTTTTCAGGATGCCGATCAAATCGCTGAGGCCGAAGTTTTCGTCGCTAAAGAAGAGAAAACTGTCGGCCACCATCAGGATGTTGACCGTGCATGGGCGCCACAGTAGATTTTCGTAGATTGCAGGATTTAACCGAAAACGTTCGGCTGCTTCCAGGCGGGTTTTGATCTTGGCATCTAAGAACGCCTTTTTGTCGTCCATGTGTATCCTCCATCTTTTGTGAAGAAAGTCATTTGTCTCTGACGGTTCAGATCGAATGCTGAGTATTCGCAAGAGAACTTTATGCGCCCCTCACGGCGTGGATTGGGTAATACGACCGGTAGGTTTGTGTAAGAATGCCCAAACGTTGTGTGTGGCGATTTTTTTACACAGACGATCATGGAAAGTGATTCAAAGCCTCTTCGGTCCCCCCCGGTGTGTTGAATTGCATCAGAAATTGATCCGCAAGTTGCACTAGAAACTAACCCGCAGAAACTGGCATACTTATTTGGCAGACGGCGAATTTCGGTTTTCCAGGTGGGTCAATCTGAAACGCAAAAGTTCTGGGAAATTGGCTCAATATTCAATGCAACTCAACATAGGTGGACTGCTGATCTCCACTTCGCCAGCCGTGGCACCGTCTTTTCGCGCCAGACGAAGCAGTTCTGCGTGAATCCGGTTTTGAACGGCCAGCGTTCGATACTCGAATATGCGGTCGCAATGGTCGCGAATAAGGCGTGTCAGGCGCCTCATCGTATTGGCGGAAACGATCGGATAACGTGCCATGACCTCCCGGAACCTGTCCGCTGAGAGCGTGGCCAGTTCGGTAGGACATTTCGCGATGACGTGGGCAGACCGTTTTTCCCCATCGATCGCGGCCAGTTCTCCAAACATCATCCCCGAGGTGAGTTCCTCGTACTGGACCTCCTTGCCCGTCTGCGAAAACCCCGCAGCAAGCACGGTGCCGCTGATGATGAAGAACACATCCGCCGAATCGTCGTTCTGTGCCAGGATCTCCTGTTTTGGTTCACAGGTCCGCGAGCCCATCATGCATGCGATCTCGTCCAGTTGTTCCATTTCCAGGCCCTGGAACACGATGATCGAATGAATTGTGGAACCGGTGATCTTCATAAGGGCAAGTATAGAAGTACTGCCGTATCAGTCCGTAAGCCCCGCAGACGGACCCGTCGATGCGAAGCCCAAGGCGGCGATTGCAAAATGATCATATACTCCCGAGGATCGAGAGTTGCGTGAGATCGACCGGATTTCACAGGCTGGAACAATCGAACGCTAGAGCAGAATCAACGGCTTTTTCATTGCGGCAATTCTTCTGAAACCGCGTTGATAAGTGGTTTGAGACAATAGGGATGCTGCAAAAATGAAAATCAACAATCTAGTCGCTGCAATCGTAATCATGTTCTCGGCAGCCTGGCTGCCAACCGAAGCCAGCGCACGCAATGTAATCCGCTGGGCCAGTCAGGGAGACGCACTCACCGCCGACCCACATGCGGCCAATGAATTGACCACGACCTCGGCAGCCCGCAAGGTCTACGATTCCCTCGTCTATGCAGACAAGGATCTGAACTTCATACCCTGGCTCGCCACTTCCTGGAAACTGATCAATCCCACGACCTGGGAATTCAAACTGCGAGAAGGCGTCAAATGGCAGGATGGCTCCTCGTTTACGGCTCAGGACGTCAAATTCAGTCTCGACCGGGCACGGGCGAAGACATCCGACTTCAAGAAGCAGATCGACAGCATCGAAAACGTCGAGGTCGTCAGTGATCATCTTGCCCGCATCGTTACCACCGGTCCCAATCCGATATTGCCGAACCAGCTGACGACCATCTTCATGATGTCCAAGGCCTGGAGCGAAAAGCACGAGGTTGCCGAACCTCAGGACTTTGCTGCCAAGCAGGAGACCTACGCTGTACGACACGCAATGGGTACCGGGCCGTTTCGTCTGGTGAAACGTGAACCGGGCGTACGCACCGTGATGGTCAAGAACGAGGACTGGTGGGGCCTTGCGGATTATCCACATGAGGTGGACGAGCTCATTTATACACCGATCGCCAATCAGGCGACGCGTGTTGCGGCCCTGCTTTCGGGCGAGCTCGACTTCGTACTCGACCCGCCGTTGCAGGATCTGGAACGAATCAAGCGTACACCGGGTATCAAGCTTGTCCAGACGGCGCAGGATCGCACCATCTTTCTGGGGATGAATCAGGCGCGCGAGGAACTGCTCACCTCAGACGTCAAGGGCGCCAACCCGTTGAGCGATCGACGCGTTCGCCTGGCTTTCTATCAGGCAATCGATATCGATGCCATTCGAGAGAAGGTGATGCGCGGCTATTCCGAACCGGCCGGCATGATCACCGCGCCGTCGGTACACGGTCATACCGAATCACTTGATAAACGCCACCCCTACGATCTGGCTGTCGCGAGGAAGCTTCTGGCCGAGGCGGGATATCCAGATGGTTTTTCCATTCGACTCGACTGCCCGAACAACCGCTACATCAACGACGAGTCAATCTGTCAGGCGGTCGCCGGCATGCTTGGCAAGATCGGGGTGAAGGTGAAACTGTCGGCGATCCCAAAAACACTGCACTTCCCCAAAGTGAAGAACCAGAAGACCGACTTCTACATGCTGGGCTGGGGTGTGCCGACGCTCGATTCGCATTATGTGTTCTCCTACCTGGCGCGCGAAAGCACCTGGAATGCCACCGGCTTCGAAGATCCGAAAATCAGCGGGCTAATCGACGAGATTGGTGTGCAGGTTGATTTCGCCGCCCGGGACAAGGCCATCAACACAGTCTGGGAACACATGAAAAAAGAGGTTGTCTATCTTCCCCTTCATCATCAGGTCGTTGTCTGGGCGATGAAGGACTGGCTGGATGTGCCCATTGTTGCCGACAACGGGGTGCGTTTCATTTACGCCAAGATCAACAAGCCTTGATCGAATGATGCGGCGAAACCGGCCCGACTGGTAGCGCGAGCGCAATGGCTGCCTACGTCATCAGGCGTTTTCTGCAGGCCCTGGCGGTCATGATCGTTGTCGCCTTTGCCTCTTTCCTGTTGTTCAATTTCGTCGGCGACCCCATCGACAATATGGTCGGTCAGGAAGCCACACGGGTGGATCGCGAGGCGATGCGAGACAGCCTCGGCCTGAATGACCCCGTTGCGGTGCAGTTTGGTCGTTTCATTGTCAATTTGCTGCGAGGCGAGTTCGGTATTTCATATGGCCTGCAGCGGCCTGTCGCGGCACTCATTGGCGAGCGTCTGCCGGCGACCCTGGAACTGGTTTTCGTTTCCACAATTTTCGCGCTGCTCCTGGGTATACCCCTGGGCGTTTTTACCGGCATTCGGCGCGATGCCTGGTCGAGCCGGCTGATCCTGACGTTATCGCTGCTGGGTGTTTCTTTGCCGACATTCGTCGTAGGTATTCTTTTGATCTATGTGTTTGCCGTAACGCTGGGTCTTCTGCCGTCTTTTGGTCGTGGCGAAGTGATGGATCTCGCGTATTGGTCGACCGGGTTGCTTACAGTCTCCGGCTGGAAGGCGATCATACTGCCAGCGATCACGCTCAGCCTGTTTCAGGTGACTTTGATACTGCGCCTGATCCGGTCTGCGATGCTGGAGGTGATGCGCACCGACTATATCAAGTTTGCGCGGGCACGCGGGTTGTCGGAAAGAGTCATCAATTACGGTCATGCGCTCAAGAATACCCTGGTGCCCGTGATCACCGTGATAGGGCTGAATATCGGTACCCTGGTGGCCTTCTCGATCGTCACAGAGACGGTTTTTCAATGGCCCGGCATGGGTTTTCTCTTTATCCAGGCGGTCGGTTTTGCGGATGTGCCGATCATGGCCAGTTATCTGCTCCTTGTCGCATTGTTCTTCGTCGGCCTCAATTTTGTTGTCGACATCCTTTATCTTGTCGTTGACCCTCGGTTGCGCAAGCAACATATCGCGGCGATCGGAAAACGCGGATGAAGTGGCTGCAACGACAGGCCAATCCCTATCGGTGGACAGGAGACTGGTCGCAACTGCTAGACGGCGACCTTGCATACAGCTTTGGCCGATCTCCGGCCACCGTTGTGGCCGCGGGGGTGACGTTGATTTTCTTTATAGCCGCCGTGTTCGCTCCCTGGGTTGCGCCGCATGACCCGTTCGACATAGCGACGCTTGACCTGAACGATGCGTTCCTCCCGCCGGTGTGGCAGGGAGAGACGGGTAGCTGGACCTATCCATTGGGAACCGACGGGCAGGGGCGTGACGTTCTGTCGACGATCGTCTATGCCACCAGGATCTCGTTGACCGTGGGCGTGTTGGCGGTCTTGCTTGCTGCGGTCCTCGGTGGTGGGCTTGGACTGCTTGCCGGATATGTCGGCGGCTGGTTCGATGCCCTGGTCATGCGCCTTGCAGACATTCAGTTGACCATTCCCGCGATATTGGCGGCGCTGATGATCGACGGGATTGCGCGGCTCGTCCTGCCTGCGGGTGACCAGGATGTGCTGGCAATATATGTCTTGATCCTTGCCATAGGCATCTCCGAGTGGCCAGGTTATGCTCGTGTGATTCGTGGCGTCGTGATGGCCGAATCTGGCAAGGATTATGTCTCTGCGGCCCGTGTCATCGGGATTCATCCGGTTTCGATCATGCTCCGCCACATATTGCCCAATGTGATGGGCCCCATGCTCGTGTTGGCCAGCATAGGGTTGGCGTTGGCCATTATCGCCGAAGCCACGCTGTCGTTTCTTGGCGTCGGCGTCCCGCCGACGACGCCATCGCTGGGGACACTCATACGCGTCGGCGACGATTTCCTGTTTTCCGGGGAGTGGTGGATCCTGTTGTTTCCGGCGTTTGCGCTGGTTGCCCTTGTGCTTGCCGTGAATGTGCTTGGCGACTGGATGCGTGACGCACTCGATCCAAAGTTGCGATAGTTCAGTCTCATGGCACTGTTGGAGCTACAGAATGTACGCGTCGAGATTCCTCTCCGCAGGCAGACATTGGTCGCCCTGGACGACGTCTCCCTGCATGTCGAGGAAGGTGAAGTACTTGGTGTTGTTGGAGAGAGTGGCGCCGGCAAGTCACTCACGGTCGATGCGATCATCGGCCTGGTCGAACCGCCGGGGCGCATAACCCATGGTGAGGTCTTGTTGGCAGGGCGGCGAATAGACAATCTGCCGGACGAGGCCCTGCAGCGTATCCGGGGGGCGCAGATCGGGGTCGTGTTCCAGGACCCGATGAGCAGTCTCAACCCGCTCTATTCGATCGGGTATCAACTGGTGCAGACCATCAGGGCGCATTTGGATGTCGATCTGGCTGCGGCACGGCGTCGAGCCATCGAGCTGTTGGCCGAAGTGGGAATCCCCGACCCGGATCGCCGACTTTCCTTTTATCCTCACCAGTTCTCGGGTGGCATGAGGCAGCGGGTGGTGATAGCCCTTGCGCTATGTGCCGGACCGCGCGTGATCATCGCGGATGAACCGACCACTGCGCTTGATGTCTCAACGCAGGCCCAGATCCTGGATCTGCTGCGCCGCTTGAGTCGTCAACATCGAACCGCGGTTGTCCTGATCAGTCACGACATGGGGGTGATCGCCGAAATGGCCGACCGTGTTGCGGTGATGTATGCCGGGCGCATCGTCGAAACCGGGGCGGTACAAACCCTGATCGATCGACCGCAGCATCCGTATACGCAGGGACTGATGAGTTCGATCCCCAGGATTGACCAGGATGTCGACCGGCTCGCCCAGGTCGACGGGGCCATGCCGAGGCTGGCCGACATACCCGCGGGCTGTGCATTTCATCCACGCTGTCCGAAATTTTTCGACCGCTGCCGCCGCGAACGTCCCGATCTGCGCCCGGCCGGATTCTCCCACGAGGCGGCCTGCTGGCTGTTTGATACGCCGAATGCCAATGAATGAGCATGCGTCCTCTTCGATCAATCGTACGCCGCTGGTCGAGGTGCGTGGGCTGAGCAGGCATTACCCGGTCTCGGTGCCGTGGCTGGGACGTTTGTTCGGTGGCCAATCGCACAAAGTGCTGCGTGCCGTGGACGACGTCAGTTTTTTGCTCGAATCGGGCGCGACTTTCGGACTCGTCGGCGAATCGGGCTCGGGAAAGACCACGATCGCGCGGCTGCTGGTCGGTCTTGACCGCCCGACTCGGGGTCAGATCCTGTTCAACGGCACCGACATAGGCACTGTTGCGTCGCGCCAGGACATGGCCGGTCTGCGGCGCAACTGGCAGATGATATTTCAGGATCCCTACAGCAGCCTCAATCCGCGTTGGCGCGTTCGCGATTCGGTTGCCGAGCCCATTCGCGCGTTCGGCCTGGCCGACTCCCGGAAAGGGGTAGATGAGCGGGTCACCGAATTGCTGGTACAGGTCGGGCTTGCCCCCGGCGATGCGGACCGGTACCCGCATGAGTTTTCCGGTGGTCAGCGCCAGCGCGTCGCCGTGGCCCGCGCGCTCGCCTCCGTCCCGAGGTTTATCGTCTGCGACGAACCGACGTCGGCGCTGGACGTCTCGGTGCAGGCGCAGATTCTGAATCTGATGAAAGACCTGCAACGCCGCCATGGGCTGGGTTATGTGTTCATCAGCCACGACCTCGCCGTGGTCAAGCATATGGCGGACACCATCGGGGTGATGTACCTGGGCCGATTGTGCGAAGTGTCGTCGGCCCGCGACCTGCTTTCCACCCCGAAGCACCCGTATACGCGACTGTTGCTCGAGGCGATGCCCGGTTTGAACCCATCCGGGACGAGGCGTGCACTGGTCCGCGGCGAGCCACCCGATCCGATCTCACCCCCCACCGGCTGTGGATTCCACCCCCGCTGCCCCCTGGCCGACGAGCGATGTCGTCGTGAGCGTCCAACGACTATACTTTCCGAATCGACGCTTGTTGCCTGTCATGCGGTGGAGGAAGGTCGACTGAAATAGCGGTTCGCATGGCAGATGAACAAAGGAGCCACCCGATGACCCAGCAGCCGCAGTGCCGGGGGTGGTAGCCGAGTCCTATTTTGAGTTGTATTCGATTCGCCACGGCGCGTCGTACCTTACTGAAGTGGGAAAAGGGAGTGTGATCAATGACGTGGAATCCGAACAAGCACGCCGTGTCTGTCATTCTGCGGCCGGATCCTGGGGGTACGCGGCTAACGACTATCTCTGTGCGCCATCCGACTGATCCGTATGTCGGAACGCTATCCAATGTCGGAAGTCCTTCGGACACGGATATTCATGTCTTGGTAAGCAATTATCTCGAGCGGCTTGCAAGGGCATTTCCGGAACTGCGCTTTTTGGTTGCAGAAGAGGCAGCCAAGGATTCGAAGAACGAGACTCAAGCGCTTACTTGCCTGCCCGTTCATATTGGGGACGAGGTTGCTCCATGGGACAAATCATTCTTTTTTCAACGGGAGGATGGAAGAGAAACGGAGCGCACCTTGGTCGTATTGGCTGCAAACGACTCATTGTGCACTAACAACTCAACCACATTGGGGATTCGCGTGGTCGTGCACCTCCCCGGAAGTGGAGGTGGTTCAGCGAACATCACTTCAATGTCTGCCTACTTGCGTGAGGGTGTCGCGGTCAAATTGAATCCCGCCAAAAAAAAAGTAACAGGCCCAGTGCAATCCAGCCTTGGGCAGATTGTTAGAAACAACTTGAACGTTGATCCATCATCTCGAGAGCCTGCATCCAGTGGGCCAATTGAGGGAATAAAATCTCGCAGTCCCTCCGGAAGAAATGACACCCTTAAGAAATATTTTGATCGGAAATTACCTTCCAATCAGAATGTTGAAGATAGTGATGCCGAATTTGTGAGGCTCGAGCGGTCTCAATTCGCCAGGCCGACCTTAGACATCGATGCGTATAAC
>Ga0316201_10003965_pt1 | contig 11069 bp, 5 predicted proteins | sample CS6wburrow_MG_FD_204516 | JGI IMG/M metagenome (GOLD analysis project Ga0316201, IMG submission 204516) | Coastal sediment microbial communities from Delaware Bay, Delaware, United States - CS-6 worm burrow | ecosystem: Environmental > Aquatic > Marine > Coastal > Sediment | place: USA: Delaware... | reverse complement strand
TTCGATAGCTTGATCAGCCTTAGCAGGTAGCGAGTATCGATGGAATGTTCTTCGGTCGCGACGTCCTCGGCCAGCGCTTTCAAATCAACGCGCGGGCTGCTCGTGCGTTTGAGTTTTTCAGTGACGGCGTCCAGGTCATCGACCGCCAGCGTGCCGGACAGCGTCTCGTTGAGCAGTGCGTTGACGGCTTCGCCCGCATCGTGCAGCGACTTCGCAAAGCGTTGCACCAGCGGCTGCTGGTGATACTCGGTCGTGGCGAGCATCAGCCTGACCGCCATTTTCTCGCCGGATCCGGATTCAGCCGGGTCACCGCCGGCAAGCGCGAACTGGCAGTAACGCGACAACAGAATCGCCGCCATTCTGCCGATATCCGGGTCGTCGGCGGCGCGCTCCAGCGTTTCCGCCGCGGTGTCCGGCGTCGCGGCCCAGGTCGACCAGCGCTCGCGGGCCTGGTGCAGCACTTCTTCATCCTGTTCTTGCGCACTGAGCGCGTTGGGCTCACAGCTGCTGATGCAAAGGCCGCAGGCCTTACAAGCGTCCGGGTTGATAACCAGCGACAACAGTTCCGCGCTGCCTTTCCTTTCCGACTCGGGCTTGAGGAAGAAGGGCTCTGTCACTGCGACCGGCAACGGGCCCAGCTCATCGCCGATGCTTTCGAGGCCCTCACGGATCGCCTGTTTACGTTCATCCGACAGGGGCATTTTTTCTTCGAGCCAGACAAATGATTCATCGAGCATATGGCCGAAAGTCGGCGCCACTTCGGTGCCCGCTTTGTGGCTGGCTTTGTGGCTGGCAATAATGCGTGATCCGAGTTTGTTTGCGACCTGGCGCACCGCCTCCGCGCCTGTGCGTTTTATTCCCGCGTCAATGAGCGCTTCAGGCGTCATTGCCGCGACGCCGATCGCGCTGTCGGGGCAATGTGTCCAACATAGACCACAGCCGGTGCAAAGCGTTGGATCGAATACCGGTAGCATGCGATGCGAAGCGCTACAGTCGTTAAACGTGGAACTTAGTGGCGGCATGGTGCCGGTCGCAAGATACGGACCAGCGGTCAGGCGATCCGACATACCGTCACGGTACAGCACCCCGACTTGATCCCAGAAGCGCGGCAGGCTTGCGTAATGATCGTCATTGCGGCCGAGGTGCCGAACCGCTTCCGGTGCTCCCTCATCGCGGCGATTCAAGGGTTCGCTCGCATCCGGCAGCGCTTGCGCGTCATCGACCTCGAAGACCTGCTCGAGCCCCGACTGGAATGCCGCAATGCGTTCTTCGCGGCGCTGCTCGTCAAGGACTTCGAGCATTCCTTCTCGTGCGGCGATAATCCGCCGGACCTTTACATCGATCCGGCCGCCGCCGATCAGCGAACCGAACAAACCGCCCAACAGTTTTTCGGCATCGAGGGTTCCGCCGGCGTCCGAGTCATTGGCGCGCGGTACTTCGAAGACTTTAGACCCCTTGGTGAACCGTAAGCGCCGACTGGAAACGTTCACGCTCAGATCGGGTTTGAGGCCGTCCCCGGGATCCTGCAGGGAATCGTCGCCGTGAGTGAGCCAGTCAATACAGTCATCCGAATCGTTGTCCCAGGAGACCGCCGGTCGCGTGCGAATCCGACCGCCCGCAAGCAGGTAGAGCAATGTGCCGGCCGCACCGAGGAGTTCTTTACCGTCCCGGCCTTTATTCCGGTGTATCGCGATCGTCAGCCTGTCACTCAGGTCAGGCAGGGCGGCGCCGGGTTCGGCGCGAACGCCCAGTCTTGCAACGTCTGGGTACGCGCGCCGCAATGCGTCCAGCAATACCTCGCGTTTGGGTTGTTCACTCGATGTGTCATCGAAAGCCATCCCCAGGAACAACGGTGCAGCCGATTGCGTATCAGCTTCGGTGCACATTGCGACCAGGTCGGCGACCCGCAGCGGTAAACCGCCGACACCGTAGACAACCGAACGACAATTCGGTTGCCTGCCTTCATGACCGCGATTCAGGCTGGCGCGTACTTCACGTATCAGCGGGGGCTCACCCGACAAGGGCGTATCCAGACGTTCGAGGACGAATACCTGGTCACGTCCCGCCAACGCCTCGACAATAGCGCTGTCGGGGAACGGTCGAAGCGATTGAATGCCGAGCACGCCAACGCGGGACTTGTACTGTTTTCGCAAATGATCGGCGGCTACCCGAGCAGTCTCGGTGGCCGCGCCTTGCACCAACAGCACGGTCTTCGCATCGTCCAGCCGATAGCGGGAGAGGGATTCATAATGACGGCCGGTTAGCCTTGCGAATTTCCCGAATGCGCGCGTCAGCGAGTCGCCGACAAAGGCATCGAAATACGGCCTGCGTGCGAACGCTCCGAGCGCGAAGCTTTCATTCTGGAATAGCGCCCCGGTGAGTACCGGCTCATCCAGGTCGTGCCATGCGGGCACACGTCGACGGGTCTCACCGAACAACAATTTCTGCGCCACTGTCGGCGATTCGATCTGTTCTCGTGCCGCACCGAGAAAACCATTGATCTGGGCGGGCGACACCAGGCGGACGTCCTGTGGCGCGAGTGCCGTTTGCTCACCGTCCATAATGACTATGCCGGGCACGAGCGACTCTTCAGCGGCGTGTCTAGCAATATGAGTAAAATCAACAGCTTCCTGTACATTAGTGGCAAATAACATGAAGAAACCGGCATCGGCACTCAGGTGGACAGTGTCATGACCACTGCCGAGCGCACTGCCATGTGCCGTTGTCGCCCGTGTACGGAGGTGCAGAACCAGCGGTACATGTTTACCGGCCGCCGAGGTCAAGAGATCTTGCGCGGCGGCGAGATCGGGTCCGGTCAGAAAGCTGGTTGCCCGTCTGCCAGCCAGTGCGAGACCGGTTGCCGCCGCGACCATGCCGCGCGGTCCTTCGGCCGTCTGCGCCGAGAGTGCCTCTTCGAAGAGATTCGCGTTGCAGTGCGCCAGCTCGCCTAGCCAGATTGAATCCGCGTCGGCGCAGGGGAATGAACCACCCAATACCGCGTGACTGGAAATCCCGGCCTCGGACAGGGCGACGGCGCTGTTGCCGTCAAGCACCGTATCCAGGCCCTCGTTGCGGATATCGGAATCAACGGGCGCGCCGAACACCTTTCGGTACCAGTGAATCGCGACTGAGCGGAGACCCGACATTAGTTTGCCCCCGCCCGTCGGGATTCCTGGTCCTGAAACTGTTCTTTCTCAAGCCAGACAATCGAGTGTGTAGCACAGCGAAACACGGCTTCCGGCCTGGCCGGTCCACCCGCCGAATAATCGATAACAGGCAGGTTGTTTTCCATGCGTATCAATCCGGGGGCGGCGTCCGCGACGCACTTGCCGCAGGCATCGCAGGCTACCGAGCAAAGCTGCGTTGCCGCCTCGCCAGCCAACGGGATGTTACATTGAACGAACAGGTTCTGTTTGAGCGGCACCAGCTCGAACAGGTCTCGCGGACAGGCCGCTACGCAGTCCGGGCAGGCACGGCATTTGTCGGTATCTACCTGCGGCAGCCCGTTGGCATTCATATGAATGGCATCGAAGGTGCAGGCGGTCTCGCAGTCCCCAAGGCCAAGACAACCCCAGGCGCAGCCTTTGCCGCCGCCCGATACTACCGCTGCGGCGCGACACCCTTCGAAACCCTGGTATTCGGCGATCTGATGTGCCTGCAGTCCACCGCCACCGCAACGCAGCCGTGAGACCAGTTTCTCCTGACGGCCGGCATCGACCTGGAGAAATTCGGCGATCTGCTCGATATCGTCGTCTGTGCTGACCGTGCACTGCCCTGGGTCAACCTCTCCTGCTACGAGTTTTTCGGCGAACGGCAGGCAACCCGGCTGTCCGCACGCGCCGCAATTGGTGCCCGGTAGCATCTCGTTGGTTGCCTCGATGCGAGGGTCTTCGTCCACTTTCAGGAAACGTTGCGCTATGGCGAGAATCGCGCCAAAAAACAGCCCGATGCCAACCATGATGCCCGGTGCTACCAGCAGGCTGTTCATCAGTTAAACGGTGCAGCGCGGGCGATCAATTCGTCCAGACCCGGTTCATTCGGATCTAGTGGTTTGCCCGGATGAATGCATTTCGCGGGACATATCTCGGCGGCTTTTACGAGGTCGGCGAAAGTGCCTGCTTTCACATCTTTCAAAATAGCCTGCTTGTTGTCGTTGTAAGCGAACATCATTTTGTTGACGCCCATGCAGTCGTCGCAGGTGGTACACATCGCCGTGTCCAGCCAGGGCTCATCGAAGCTGATTTCTTCTTCCTCTTCTTCCTCCTGGACGTCTGCTTCGGCTGGCGCGACCGGCGTCTCCGCCGCGACCGGTTCGGCAGCGGGCATGCTGGCAAGCGGGCTGTCGCCACCAATCATGTCGCTGAGGTCCGCGCCCATTAGGACATCGACAAGTTGTCCCATGACCGCACCGGCCGCCTCGGTGCGGACACTTTCCAGCTGCTCCTCGTGAGCCTTCATTATTTCTTCGCGCTCGGCCTCGATCGCCGCCTGTTGCTCTTTGATAACCCTGTCGACTGCCTCCTCGACATAGAAGTTATGGATACCGGCCAGCTCCTGCAGGGTGCGCCAGAAATTCAGGCGGTCACGACACGCAAAAACCAGTGCGCGCGACACGACCAGCTTTGTAAGCACTCCCAGGTCGTCGATACCCCAGACATAAGGAACCAGGCGATCGACGCTGTTTTCCTCGAGCTGCAGGTATTGATCAATAGCTACGAGGTCGGCGGACTCGACGTTGCTCGGCACTGCGCGAAAATGTCCGTGCAGCGACGGCATCAGCAGCGCGTAATCGGCAAACGTAAACGCGAGGTCCATCTCGGTGAGCTCCCCGTCGGCACCACGGTACTCGAGCTTCTCCACCGGCCAGTCGCTTTCGGCCTGCGGATTTCCGCTGAAACTGAAGCGCTCTGCAGCGTGATCACCGGCGTCCGGGTTGACCAGCACGAATGGATGGGCGCGACTCTCCAGCGCTGCGCTTGCAACGAACCAGGCGTCAAGCAATGGCTTCTTTGTTTTCGTCTGGGTGCCGCGGTTGATCAGGTGCAAGCTCGCTCGATTACTGTCCAGCGCACAAAGGAATCCCGCGAGCAGGTCTTCGTGGCGTGCTGCAGACGTCTGCGCGACCACGACCTGGCGATGCCCGATGCCGAAGTATGCCAGTTCGAAGCGGTACGATCCGAATGGATCCTCGCCGGGCTTCGCGCCTGGATTGTCATAGGCGCGCACCCAGCTCAGTACGTGCACGGGCAGGCGCGAGCCGAGGAGACGGGAGAACGACGGCAGGCCGTCGCCGGCGAGGTCGTCGGCCGAAACCAGCGCCACGATCGGCGTAACGAGCTGCATCTCCTCGTTCGAAAATGCCTGCCAGTCGAAGTTAGCGAACCAGGAATCGTGTACGGCTGGAATGTAGTTACCGTCGATTTCAAGCGCCGCAATTCTCGCGGCGGCAAATAGACGGGCGAAACCGGCGGCGTCTCGCTCGAAGACCTCGGCCGCCGTCGCGCAGGGATTCTTGCTGTCGATAAGGTCTAGCTCGGGCCGATTGTCAAACCAGGGGTCTTCAAGTTGACCGACAAATCGGACGAGCACCGGATCTTGTTGCCAGGCTTGCAGTTCTTTCAAGGCGTGCTCAACTCTGATCCTGCGCTCAGCCGACATTTCAACCGAACCCTGGGCGCGCTGTTCGAGCATCCCGGAGAGGGCGCCGGTGTCGAAATAGCGTGAGCCGGAGCCGACACTGCCCTTGACGCTGCCGGGCTCGTTCGCCGCGGCTGACTTGGATCTTTCGACGTCCAATAGTGACTGCAATTCTTGAATGTGTCGCGTTAGCTGCTGGTGAAACTGCTCGCGGTTCGGATCTCGCCGGTGCCGAATCGCGTGCACCATCAGATGTATCGACACACGCGGCCCGTAGCCGAGGAACTGGCCACCTTCAGCGATAGCGCCTTTCAGTTTTTCGATATCGGCATCGAGCGTTTCCTGGCTTGTTGGATCCAGGTCAAGGTGCTTCTGCAGAGCTGCCGCCGCCTGCTCGAACAGCTCGGGTGCGTCGACGGGATCAGGACCATCCAGCGCCTGGCGCAGATAACGCTCCAACCACTTGAGATTATCTTTCAGGATCCTGGCGTCTTCGGCCCCGGGCGCGACTTTCTGCAGCGAGTCGTTCAGATGCACGCCTAGTGGTATCGCGAGCGCGTCCGCGGTCGCCGCGTCGGGTGGAACCAGGTAAATCGGATATTGATAACGAATAGCCGATGCGTCCCGGTACGGATTGAGCAGCGCGGGCAGAATTGTCGGCGGCGGTCCAGCGGTGGTCGCGGCAGCGTGAGGTTCGCCATGGTGGAATCGGCGCAACACGTCGATCGTGGCCGGTCCCTTGCCACCTTCGGCCCCGGGCGGGTCGACTCCGTCGTGCTTGTTTTCCGTGAGCGAGTTCATCGTATTGGTCCGCGTTAAGAGAAAAGGCTAAATCGCGAAATGATCCAGCGCTTCATTCATGCCAGCCAGCCTGTCGTCGACGCTCATTTCCATGCCGGCTGACGTCATCATGTCGTACCGTGGCGCATCGGGATTGTGATAGAGAATTCCGAGCGGTAGAGCAGAACTGTCTTCGGCCAGCGCGCGTGCGGCATTGAGGTCCGACGGATCATGTTCGGCGTGGTTCGGGAACAGCTTCTTGATGCCGTCGTCGAGCTGTATGCCTTTCTCGTGCGTCAGCAATTTCATCCGCGCGGGTTCGTCCTGCAAGGTTTTGCCGATCGCCTCTACGTAGACGGGGCAGCGCTGAATAATCCGAACGAAGCTGGTTCCTTTGTGCTGGTGCGCTTTCGTAATCACTTCGTGCCGTAGCGGGGCGTTCCAGTCGACGATTTGGGCGACGAAAGAGATATTGGTAATGCCGAGCGTCACGGTCAGTGGATTCAACGGAGGGAGCAGTGCGCCGGACGGATGGGTGTTGGTCGGTATGTCCATTGGCGTGGTCGGAGACGTCTGTTTCTTGGTCAGGCCATAAATGCCGTTATCGAATACGAGCAGCGTTATATCCATGTTGTATCGCATTGCATGTATCCAATGTGCGGCGCCTATCGAGAAGCAGTCACCGTCGCCGGTCGCAACCCAGACGTCCAGGTCGGGGCGCCGCGACTTGACGCCACAGGCGACTGGCAACGCACGGCCGTGAAGGCCGTGAAACCCATAGGTATTCATGTAGTGCGGCAGGCGGCTGGAGCAGCCGATGCCTGATACAGCTACCGTTTTCTCAGGCTTGATCTGCGAATCGCGGCACACCCGGTGTACGGCAGCCAGGATGCCGTGGTCGCCGCAACCTGTGCACCAACGCGGTTCCGCGCCGGAGTAATCCTGCAACGTGAAATATCGATCCTTGACGTCGAGAGACCAGTCACCTTTCAAGCCGAACATGATTCTGCTCCTTCTGTCTCCGCGAGGTTTGCATCTATGACTTTGCCGATAGTGCCCGGTTGTAGCGGGTGACCCGGAACCTTGGACCAGCAGCCGATGTCGATCAGTGTGTGCGCGCGCAGCAAGAACGCGAGCTGTGAAATGCGGCGGTTTTCTTCGTTGATCATTGGCGCATCGGGATCGTCGCTGTAGTTGATCTCGATGGTCATCACTTTCTTGAATCCCGAAAAAATCTTCTTCAAGCCCGGCTCAAGCGGTGACAGGAATCTCAGGTGCACGGATGACACCTTCTTACCCTGCGCCCTCGACAGGTCGACGGCTTCCTCGATCGCACCCAGGGTCGAACCCCAGCCGACAATCAACAGGTCTCCGGTAGGATCGCCATGAACCTCGGGAGGTTTCAGCGTCGCGGCCAGAGTCGTCAGCTTACGGCTTCGCATGTTCATGCCTTCCTGGTTCGAAGCTGAGTCATAGGCGATCTTGCTGTGGCGGTTGTGCGCGAGGCCGGTGAGGATGTACTCGCCGCCGCGCATACCCGGGATAGGCCTGTCCGACAGACCGGTGGTCTCGTCCCAGTCGTAGGGCGCTACATTCTCGTCCCATGCTGACTGGTCCAGCGGCGGGGCAAACCACTCTTCGCTGACTTCGGGGCGTTCAATCGGCTGAACACCGGTGGCGAGATTCGCGTCGGTCAATATGATCACGGGCGTGCGAAATGATTCGGCCAGCTTGCGTGCCATGACTACGAAGTGGAAACATTCGGAGATCGTGGCCGCGGCAACAACGACCTTGGGTGAGTCACCAGGCGCGCCGTAGAGAGTGGACAGCAGGTCTCCCTGTTCGACTTTGGTTGGAAGACCGGTAGATGGGCTGCCGCGCTGCACGTCTATGATTACCAGTGGGACTTCGGCCATCACAGCGAGACCGATCATTTCGGTTTTAAGTGCCATACCGGGACCGGAGGTGATCGTGCACGCGGTCTTGCCTGCATAGGATGCGCCGATTGCAAAGCCGATCGCGGCGATCTCATCCTCGGCCTGGTGTACGAAACCGCCGGTCAGATGAAAATCTTCGGCAAGATAATGAGACGCCGATGTTGCCGGCGTGATCGGATACATTGAGACCAGCTCTATGCCGGCCGCCATGACCCCAAGTCCAGCCGCTGTATTGCCGTTAATGACGACCGGCGACTCCAGGCGATCTTCCTCCGAAGCGGGTATTTCAAATTCGTAGTCGAGGTTATCCCGCGCAAAAGCGTGGCCAGCATCGAACAGCTTGTGGTTGATGTCGATGACCTTCTGGCTCTTCTTTTTGAATATTTTCGCGATCTCGTCTTTTGCTTTGTCGGTGTCCCGGCGATAGATCCTGCAGAGCATCCCGAAAACGAACATGTTCTTGCCCTTGCGGGGGTCATTGAGCAGTTTCAGGCATTCTTTCTGGATCGGCAGCTCGTGCACGATCAGTCCCTGCGTTCTGAAATCGGCGAGAGCCTCCTGATACTGCTTGCGAATGCCCTCATCGGGATCTTCGGCCCACATGCTCTCCAGCAAAACGACAGTACCCTGCCTGTAAGCGCCGTTATCGATACGGGAATACAGCACCTGCTCGTTAAACGCGACGACCATATCGGCTTCGTTGCCCATGTTGGTCACTTGCTTCGAGCCCATGCGAACGCGAATACCGCTGGCGCCCTGGCGTTCTCGCGCGGGCGGCTGGATTTCCGCCGGAATGATTTCTACCGTCCAGACACCGTTACCCATCTTGCCGCTCACCAGCCCCAGCAACTGGCCGCATTTCTGCGCGCCCTCTCCGGAGTCGCTGACGATCTCAACAATCTGCTGCCCTACCTGGCGAACGCCCTGTTTCGTCTCGCGGGTGTCGTCGACCTCGTCGACGGTCGTAGTCGCGGCATCGGCAACTGCGCCACTCTGTGCTGCCATGGTCATCTCTATTTCACTCCGAAATTCGTCGATGGCCTCCCAGCGCGCTTCGCGCGCGGCATCGAGGTCATGGGTATGCAGCGAACGCCGCAAATCGTAGCCGAGGGTGCCGCGTATCCGGCGTGGCACAGAAAGCTTGACCCACCAGGTCCGATCCCGTTTGAATAAGTACTTCGTATCGCCAGCGCTCTGCGTATTGGACATGCGTATCCCCAGCCGTACCTGCATTTAAGAAGCTGTACCTTTTCAGGCGTCAGGGGTTTATTGCATGGGGCCTAGGGCAAGTAAATAAGTACAAACATCCGCTCGAAACGGTGCCGATTCGAGGCGCAAATCGCCCCCGGTTTTTGTGACGGCGTCACCTTTTATTGGCACGGGACCCACCAGCGGAAGATGCACAAATTCGCCGGCATCGAGCATGCTCGACGCGTTCGTATTGTGCGGCACGGTACGGGGATCTAGTTATCCTTCGCGCCCTGATCGATCCACGCAGCAAGCTTTGTGATTTCGCCTGCGCTAAGTGCATCGCCGCGACCTTGGGCGAATGACTCGTGACTATGGGGCGGCATGCGAATCTCCGGAGCCGTCTTACCGGCAACGACGAGGTACAACGTACTCGAGATGCTGCTACCCGGCACGACGACCGGTCCAAAGCCGGTGCCTTTCATGAGGCTGTCGTAGTCGACGACGCTGAAATTGCTGGCGGCGACTCCCTCACCCGTGACGTTGTGACATTCGATGCAGCGTTCCTTGAGAATCGGCTGAATGTCGGCGGTGAAGCTCATTTCCTTACGGCCGCATCCCGCAATCTGCGCGCAAAGTACGACGATCACAAAACTGAATAGGAGTTTTGCATGCATAGCTCATCCTCCGTCTTGGTTGCCAGTCGAGTTTGGCACTGCTGTGCCTAATTGCCGATAGGTATTTTCCGCCTCAGAGGCCGCGGCGGCTGGTTATTGCGTCGCGTATGTGAGCTAGCGGCGCATCGCGCTCCAGGCCGATTGCGCCGTCATCGGTGTTGATGCCGATACGTTCGAAGGTTGCACCAAAATCTGGAAATCCTTCGCTGTTCGCGTAACGCCTGTACAGGGGCATAAATACCGCGCCGTCTATAAGTGCATCCAGCTTCGTAAACAGCTCGGGCCCGCTCCAGGTGCGTTGCGACGGCAGGCAACACTGTTGCAGTCGATCCAGCGCAACGTCGAGCGATTCGCGCCCACCGGAGCGCTCCCTGAGTTCGATGTCCGCCAGCAACGCGATGGCGGCGCCGCTCCAGTAGATCTTCATTCGAGCCTGTCGCACACCTGCGCTCGCCGCTTCGTTGAGAGTCAGATCCGGGCGGGAGAGTCGACCGCGCTCGAATCCGGAATAGAGCTTTTGCCAGGCTTGTTTGTCCGAGTAGCGACCGGCTCGCGACATCAGCACGTTCTGGTAATAGCTTGCAAAGCCCTCCGAGATCCAGCGATGCCGCTCACCGACATAGGGCAGCATCAGGTGGCTGAATTCATGAGTCGCTGTCCAGTCGTCGTAGTACTCATCGATCGGGCGTTCTGCATCGACATACAGTTCGATTTTCTCTTCGCCATCGCGCGTTACGCGCCCGAAGGGCACCGGCGAGTCGCTGCCCCAGGCGCGATCCTGCGTCGGAATGACAACAACGTGTGGCGATGGATTCGGAAAACGGCCGTAGGCCAGGCTGATGTGACTGGA
>Ga0316201_10003964_pt1 | contig 11070 bp, 5 predicted proteins | sample CS6wburrow_MG_FD_204516 | JGI IMG/M metagenome (GOLD analysis project Ga0316201, IMG submission 204516) | Coastal sediment microbial communities from Delaware Bay, Delaware, United States - CS-6 worm burrow | ecosystem: Environmental > Aquatic > Marine > Coastal > Sediment | place: USA: Delaware... | reverse complement strand
ACTCTCTCCATGAGCGCGCAATATGTGCACGCCAAGTGAATGAAAGGTACTCACAAAAGGTGTTCCAGTGGATCCGTCTTGCGTCAGGTGAGCGGTTGCTCGAGTAACGCGGTCACGCATCTCACTGGCAGCCTTGTTGGTGAATGTAATGGCGAGAATCGCTGAGGGTGCAACGCCGGATTCTATCAATGAAATGATACGATGTGTCAGCGTTTTTGTTTTTCCGGCACCCGCACCCGCCACGATCAAAAGCGGCCCATCCAAATGGGTCGCGGCTTCGCGCTGTCGCGGATTGAGCTCATCAAGGTGACTCATCTCGCTCACTATACCACGAAGCGCATTGGAGGGAGAAGCAGGCGTATCTTCCCGCTATTTTTCCATTAGGCTGTGATAGAGACGAGTTTTCATGAGCTCTTCCTCCGATTCAGGAGGTATACAGCTGAGCATTACTTCACGTGCGACTACAGACTCAAGTAAGTTGGTATGATGATCAGTTAGCCCCATCTGATCTCCAATTTTTGCTATATCGGTGCTCGCAGCCTGCACCGCCATATCATGTAGCCGAGGGGCCATGAATGATCCCTCATTAATACGTGATACGTTTTCAAAATATCGCTGCCATACTTCAATTGCTTGCTTGCGCACACCGTCCGTTATGGCGGGGGTGTGTGCTGAGCTCTCCTCTCCGGTGACAAGGGAGTCCCAAGCGTCACCCTCACTTGTTTCACTTGCCATTTCCTCAGCTTTTTTCTCACGATCAAGATACGCGCGCAAGGAGTCAGACTGAATATCTGCCTGTGCCTCAAGCGAGTCACGCACCGACTGTTCCACGTTGCTGACCATACTTAGAGTCACTGCACCAGGAGCTGTTCTATTCTCCAGCGATGCAATTTCTCGTATGGCGCCCTCAATAAGAGTTGCAGCTGCCTCACCGCTATGCTTCCCATAATCGTGAATGAGTAATTCGCGCCATGCTCGAGAGCGCTCATTCAATGCATCCTCATCAAGGTATTTGAGATCTTCAATTTGTTGGATTCGTCTCAGATAATCGATTGCTGGGTTTGAGAGACCGCGAGGGTCGGCACCAATATGTTCGAGAATTATTTCTCGAGCCTTCCACACCTCTTGGGGAGTCAGAGACTCCATATTCTTATTCGACATGATGCTCGCGTAGCGACGTACATCATAACTCACATCAATTCGGGTAAACTGATCTAGCGGTGTGCCCGATTCGTCATGACGTGCCAGCAATGAGTCTTCAATGTGCGCAAGCTTCTCACCAGTATCTGTATCTCCCGAGCTATCCGATACCGTAGCGGATCTGGTCACTACCGGCGGCGGTGTCGTGTGAGGTCCTTCGAGATCAAGTCCTTCAATGCCCTGGCGTTTCCAGTGGTCATACCACGACTCAAGGTATTTATAGAGAGGTGATTGGGTCCGACCCGTCTCCTCAAGATGTCGTAGAACAAGAGCGCGAGCTGTTTGCGTCTCCTGCATTGTTGGTGTTTGTGTTTTCCCCTCTGTATTCATATGTATGATTCATCACCTAACGACGGTTTGGTAAGCCCAGCTCTTTGGCTATTTTTGCCACGGCGAGGTCTGCCTCTTTTTGCATACGAAGTACATCCCTATTCCACTCTTCGGTGGGAAGTGAGCTCTGGCGATCGATATCCTGAAGCAATTGCTTCACCTCAGGAGAATTCAGTTTCTCGGCAGGCACATACTCCCACTCGCCTCCCTTCTCAATCGTCGAAGGAGGTACAGTTTCATCGATTTGAGGGAGCCCTATACTAGGGAGCGATTCCGTAGCGTTTCCTCCGGCAGCGGCTCTGTGAGCAGCGCGCATGTAGTCTTCAAAGGTTTGTCCGGCAGCGGGTTTCAATCCGCTCATTTCAGCAAGTTGTGCAATGCGGGTTTGGGTTTTCTCTATAACAGCTGAATTGTCAAAGCCAATGCCTGTTGAGTTCTCGGCATTTAGCGTGTTAATCCCACCAAAATCGCGTTCCACAATAGAAACGACATCACGTCCACGAAGGTCTTGCCAATCCAGCGAGCTTTCCCCACCAGACTTGAACACGCCCATAATGCCCTCATTACCATAGAGCGAGTCAATGTCAGCTGCCACAGCCTCGCTTGCAGCACGTTCGAGAGCTTGAGCGCTCGCTTCTGCCGCCGCTTCACGCACTGCGACAATTGGGTCGAGAAGGCTTCGTAATTCTGCTCTTTGAGTCTCAGTTAGCTCACTGAAGAAGGGTGGTGCCTCCTGTCGAGATGCAAGTTCACCAAGGTATGCTGAAAATTCTTGTTCAGTGACTTGACTTGCCTCTTTGCTGAAATGCTCAGCTGCAAGGCCGCGTACTATTTGGTCTACTCCCTGTTCTTCTGTGATACCCTCAACGGATGTCTGTACTGCAGCTTCTGGTGATATCTCAGAGGTTGCTTCAGGTGAGAACGATGCGACCTCATCTGCATTCGTAACGGCTTCCGTCAGTGTATCGTAGTCTCCCAGAACACTGGTCAGATCAATTTGGTCACCAGGCCAAACACGATCAATGCTATAGCGACCCATGGCGTCAGCTCGGAACCCTATCTCTCCAAGGGCTTGCTGATCCTGCTTCTCTAAGAGGGCAAATTTGTCTTTGAGTTCATCAATAAGATGATTGCGCTGTAGCTCAGCCTGTTGCCAGTCGCCACCGGACTCCTTCATTTGTGCAATCTCGTCTTTCGACAATATCAAATCCTGTTGCTCAAGCTTCTCTGCAATACTGTTCCAAAGGTTTCCCCCAGCAGGTATCTCGGCAACAATCTTAGGAGCCTCAGACGTCTCTATTACTGGGGGTACCATAGGCTCGGTTGCTCCTACCGCCTCAGCCTGCGCAGCGGGAGCGGCAGCTTCAGTAGTAGCTGATTCAAGAGTAGTGGTTGAGTCAATCGAGAATTTTCCCTCGATCAATTGAATGTCTGATGCAGAGAGCGGTTTCTCCCGCATCGCAGTTTCTAGTGCTGACTGCAGCTCTGCATTCGGCTTCTCACCCAACTCGGCAAGTTTGAGCAACTCGTCACCAGTCGGCATGCGGCCAAATTTATCCTCTACAAACGGCGCAATGAGCTGCTCTTCAAAAGGTCGAGCCGCTAGCTCTGCTTCAGACAGTGGCGAAGGAATTGCTAGTTCTTCAGCTGTGAGACCGGCGTCGCCCACCCCAGTAACTGCGACTCCCTCCTGGGGGATTACGGGAGGCACGACTGGTGCCTCATGGGCGGGTGCAGCTTGTTGAGGACTGGTCTCGACGGCTGACTGATCAGGTGAAGTAGGTCCCTCATCGACGGGTGACTGATCAGGTGAAGTAGGTGCCTCAGTGGGAAGCTGCTCCGGTACGGCGACCTCTTCAGCCGTAGAGAAGTACTTGATACCTTGTTGTTCCCAAATTTCGCCAGATTGTGCCTCAAGGCGGAACTGTGCTTCAAGCTGTGGGTTCGGGTGCTCATGGAGATTATGTAAAATACCCACTTCCACTTCGGTAGGTAGGCGACCAAAATCCGCCTTGAAGCCTTCTATAATATTGTGCTCAAGTTCGTCTGCTGCAGCAACTTCAGGGGGTACAGGTGGAAACTCACCCACCTCAGTATTCTCCTCATACACGGGCGCAGTCACTTCTTGATCGGGTGATACCATTTGGGTGTCTGTTTCACTAAGCGGGGGGGTTGTGGCCGGTGCCTCTTGGTTAATTTCAGCTGCTGCATCATTCGAAAACGCATCGACAATAAGTGCACCAGCCGCGGCAAAACCAGCGCGGAGCAATCCTGCTTTTGCAGCTTGTTTCAACGCCTCCTTTTTCCGTGTTGAGTCGAGTCGCTCAGAACGATTATCAAGAGCTTTGTTGAGTTGTTCTAGATATTGATCTGATTGAATGTCAGAACGAACGAGTGCACCACCGAGGGCTTGAGCAAAAGCAACTTTGTTCTGGATTTCCTCAACCCCATTCCCATAGTTGATGAGACCACGGGACTCTTTTTCCTCTGCGAGTGCGAGTGTGGTACGAATTTTTTCCTCGAGCACAGACCGCTCAGCGTTCGCTTGCTCAGAAGAATCATCCAGTGCATCTAATTTTGTTGAGAGTCGGTCAAGTCGTTTGGCAAGGAAGGACGCGTCCGTGTACTCATTCTCGCGTCGTTCAATACTCCCTCCAGAAGCAAGGGTGACGTCATGCGTGACGCTCGCGTCGCCACCGGAGCGGGCTTGCTCGCGAAGGCGCTTTTGCCCATGGCGCGCCTCAACCCAACCTTGAATAGAACCAACACCACCACCAACGCCTGCTGCTTGCAGAATCGCAAAAGCACCACCTGTCGCGCCATAAGCCAAGGCACGAACACCGGCACCGAGTGCCATATAAGCACCCTTCCCGGTTGCCCAATCTTTTGCAGCACCTAGCCAGACATTCTGGTCTTTCATGTTTGCAAGGGCCTCTTCTGCGTCGGGGTGTACGTTAAAGTGCTGATTGAGGCGTATTCGCTCATCAAGACCATTCACATAGAGGGCGGCCTGTTCAGGTCCAGCAACATGTGCCTTCATCTCGACAAGCTTTTCTCGTGCTACCTGATACTCTTTGGCAATCTTCTCATACCGAGAACGGTCTTTACTGCTGAGCGTGCTGTAGCCAAACTCCCAGTCATGGGGAATGTGGGCGTATTCATCTGCGGCTCGATCAAAAGCATCTAGCGCCTCCTGCGAAGCAAATGGGAATTCTTTTCGCAACTCAGCCCGAGGGATGGCATGAATGTGCACTTTTCCTTCCTCGTCTAGTTCGGCATCAGGCCCGACTTCCTTCGAGTAAGTCCTATCACCACTCTCTGTTGCTTGACCATGAACAGAAGAAATATAAGCCGCGAGCCACTCTGTATTTTCACTCGACGCATCTTCGGAAGTACGAGCTTTTGCTGCCGCAACTTGGCTTTTATGCTTCTGCCATTCACCATAGGCACCAAGAGACACAATATTCAAAATGGTTGATCGAACCTTGCTTGTTCCCTCTCTACCTTCCGGGTTAGTCTCAGCATCACGCTGGGCTTCACGTGCTAGGAATTGTTCAAGGTTCTGCAGGGCAAGGATTTGTTGGCCGGCGCTGAGGTCTCTAAATCCAGGAATACTCTCAAGTTGTTCTGATGAAAGTGATAGTCGTTCACTAAAAGCCGCGGAAACCCTATCATCAAGCAGAGGCACCTCCTCCGCGTGCGCTGTCGTGGCTGTAGAGTCAGGGGTTATTTCAGTCTCTGTCGCTACTTCCACATTCTCTCCAACATCAGGTTGGGGTGTTTCGGATGTTGTGATTTCCTCTTTCGGCTCCAGCTGCCAGTCTTCTGGTGCCGTAGCTATCTCTGCTGGCTTACTAGTGGCTGGCAACTCAACTCCCTCATCTTTAGGAACCAACTCCATTTCTTCCGCAGTTATGTCAGGCGCATGGGTCGTCGGTGTTTCCTCTTTCGGCTCAAGCTCCCAATCCGCTGGAGCCTGAGGTGCGTCTGCCGAAGTGTGAGCGGAGCTCAACTCTTCATCCTTTCGTTCAATATCCATCGCGAGAACCTCGCCCTGTTGTGCCACCTCCTCGGACGGGGCATCCGTCATCGTATTGCGGGGAAGTCGCTGTGACAAAATATCTCTTAATTTTGCCTGCAAGCCGTGATTTGTTGGTATATGTTCAATGCCAAGATTTCCCTCCGCAACCATACGAAGCATTCGCGAAAGTGCTTGCGCTGGGTAACCGTCCAGTTGACGAGGATCGTAACCCTTTAAGAGTTCATTATTCAAATCATCCACAGTCAGAGCCGAGCCGATGCTGGAATCCAGCATCTCAGGTGTGAGTGTGTATTCAGCTGAGTCGATTACTGATGAAGTCTCTGGTGTGGGGTTGGGGGCGGTCGTGCCTGCTTGTTGTCGTTCCACAATACGATCCTTCAACTGTGAGGGCGCGTGTTCCAGAATCTGAGAGAAAGCGACATCTCTCGCTGCACCCTCGAGCATTTGTGCTTTGGAGACGGCGCTGTTTGTTGCATCTGCCCAACGGCCAGCGAGTTCTGCCGAAAGGGTATCGCCTCCCTGAGTTGCTTCATTGTGTAGAGAACCAAGATGCTCTACGAGAGCTTCGATAGAGACGGCTTCATATTCATTATATTCTGCTTTTGGCGCCCCACGCCGCGCATATATCTCCGGCGTTTGTGATTCAATTTCATTTAGCGTGTAACATTCTTGAGCGATAGTGCGTATACCCTCATGTGAATCGCGATATGCATCAAAGATATATTGCACGGTTTCATCAATAGGACGTTCTGGGTGAGCTCGCTGCTCTGTTTCAAGTAATTGTTCTATATCTGGTCGCGCATGTATACGAGGCAAGACTTCACTAAGTGGCGCCTGAAGTGAGACTTCAGAGCCGTCTTCAGATATGAGTGAAAGGCTCACCCCCCCAATCAACTCTTGTTTGGATATGGTCTGGGAGCTTTGTTCCTGCTCGATACCACTGGTATCCTCTACTGGAGCCGTTTCAACGACTGAAAGCCGAACTGGCTTAGGCTTGGTGTCAGGGAGGTTATCCATATTGATCTGCTGATCGCTATCAGATAGGGATCCGCCATCCATTGGCCGAATCAAGTCAAGATCTGGGCCTTTGCCACTCTGCGTGCTGTCGACATTCCCTGAGTCGCCATTGACCGGTCCCTCCATAGATGCCATTCGGTTAAAATTCATGATTTGTAAATCGAGAGGGCGCGCGTAGACAACCCCACAATTCCCATTAGTATACCGCGGGAAACAGCTCTGTGCATACTCCGGCTTATCCACAGAGATGTGCATAAGTGTTTGCTATTTTACACCACCTGATATATATTAATCTCGATAGTCCGATACCCGGGAATTCCTTTATATGTTCTGATATTCTGAAACCGGTTGCTAATCGTCATACGCATATTCGTATACACGCCCAGGACCCTGATAGAAGAACACTGAAATTATCACGCTATCAGGCGACAAAATCGAACAGACCAGGTTTTATCTCGAAAAAACCTGTTTTCTTGTTAATGATTCTCTCGATACTCATCGTCCCTGCTACAGTCGCACATGCAGGGTTTTTCTCTTTTCTTGGTGACCTGTTTGGAAAAAGTTCCGTTGTTCTCGAGCGAGAAGTGGTTGGTGCACAAAATATGGCTTTGCTACAGGCTGCGGTTCATGCAGACCCAAACCCCTCAAAAGGTGGCGGTAGCATCACCATAGTCGAGAATCAGGCGCTAAAGGCGGAGACAAGCCCCCGAATGCACACCGGATCACTTGAAGGGGCGGCAGTGCCGGCGAGCGATCAGATCAGTGTATATGTTGTGAGAGAAGGTGATTCATTGTCGCAAATTGCAGAGATGTTTGGCGTGTCCATGAAGACGGTTATGTGGGCGAATGATATTGGATCGAAAGGATTGATTCGACCAGGGCAAACGCTCGTGATTTTACCAATATCGGGTGTGCAGTATGAAGTCAAGAAGGGTGACACATTGGCGTCAATTGCTGACAAGTATCAAGGCGACCTGGAAGAAATCATAGACTTCAATGACATGGACGCAGACGATTCTCTGACTGTTGGAACTACGATTATCATTCCAAATGGAATGCTTATTGAGCCGACGCGTAGCGCAGCTGTGGCAACCGGCCCTGTAAAAGGGACAAATAGCCCAGCATATGATGGATATTACTTGAGGCCTGTGAGCGGAGGTGTGCGGTCACAGGGTCTGCATGGGTATAATGCGATTGATATAGCGGCACCTATAGGAACACCGGTTCTAGCCTCAGCTTCAGGCGAAGTAATATTGTCAAAGTATAGTGAGGGCAATCCGTGGTTTGGAGGCTATGGTAACTACATAGTACTTAAGCATGATAATGGTACTCAGACTGTGTATGCACATCTTTCTGACAATCTTGTACGTCGTGGTTGGCGCGTTGTCCAAGGTCAGGTAATTGGTTATGTGGGCAATACAGGAAGGTCAACGGGACCACACCTTCACTTTGAAGTACGTGGGGCACAAAATCCACACTAAACCACACCACCTCAATATGGGGTAGAGAAAACCAGAATATCTGGTTTTTTTAAATGAGGACGACATTCCCTATGCGAGGTGTTATGAATCACGCTTGCGATAGGAAAGGGCTTCACTCATGTGCGTTGTTTCAATGCGGGGTGAATCATCTAGATCCGCGATAGTTCGTGCAACCTTAATGAGTCTATGAAATGATCGCGGTGAAATATCAAGTGTACCAGCAGCAGACTCAAGCAGTATTTCAGCATCTTTCGCAAGTTTAGAAAGTGACAGTATGTTACGGGCTGACATATTGCTATTGAGACTGATACCCCGAAGAGCTGCGTCGTGGAAACGCTTTTTCTGCCTTCGTCGTGCAACAATGATCGAGTTCCTCGCTTCGTCACTTGTCTTGCCATGACGGGATGTATCTGTGAGTGCTTTGTGATCAACACGATCAACAAATACCCACATATCGATGCGATCAACAATTGGTCCAGACAGTTTCCTACGATATCGCTCGAGGCTCCCTGGAGTACAGGTGCACGGATTCTCTGTAGCATAATTGCCGCAAGGACATGGATTCATTGCAGCAATGAGCATGAAATTAGCTGGGAATGTTTCGCTGCCACGAGCGCGAGCTACAGATATTGAACCTTCCTCAAGGGGCTCCCGAAGCGATTCGATTACCCGCCTGTCAAACTCTGGGAATTCATCCAGAAAGAGAACGCCGCGGTGCGCAAGAGTTGCTTCTCCCGGACGTGGTGTTGTACCTCCACCAATAACTGAGACATATGACGCTGTGTGGTGAGGCGCTCGATATGGCGGCTCTGATACGATACCACCTTCAAGTGCACCACATACTGAGTGTATGGCCGTCACCTCAATAACTTCTTTGACTGAGAGCGGAGGTAATATTCCCGCGAGTGCCTTTGCTAGCATAGTTTTACCCGTACCCGGTGGCCCCCATAGGCCGAGGTTGTGCCCACCAGCAGCAGCTATCATCAGCGCACGCTTAGCACTTGCCTGCCCCTTAATGTCAGTTAGATCAACGCTTGCACGAATGCCCACAGCCGATTTCGGTCGAGTGTGGGGTACCGGTTCGATCTTGTGTGTTGTATCTGATGTTTCACTTGCCCCTGCTCTCAAATGTTCAACAAGTTCTTTCAATGTTGAGACAGGTAGAATCCTAATACCCGGAACAAGAGACGCTTCCTCAGCGTTTGCTGCGGGAAGGTATATTTCATCAAAAAGTGCGCGACGAGCAGCAAGAGTAATCGAGAGGGCTCCGCGGATCGGTCGTATTGAGCCGTCAAGTGAGAGTTCGCCAACAAATAGCTTATGCTCGAGTGGGACATCTAAATCTCCTCGCGCTGCTAAATAGGCAATGGAGATTGGCAGGTCAAGCACGGTACCCTCCTTTTTGAGGTCTGCTGGTGCAAGTGAGATCACGAGTTTCTGGTTTTGCTGCTTGGGTGAAACAAAACCGCTATTCTTGAGTGCTGCACTTACCCGGTCGCGTGCCTCTTCAACTGCCTTATCCGGCAATCCCACAATGCTGAAAGCATGGAGTCCATTGGTTATATCAACTTCTATATCTATCAATCTTGAAGTGATACCAACCGTTTGTGCTGATCGAATACGTGAGAAGCTCATGAGTGATTGTGCTCATTGTCCCCCCACTAGTATTTATAATGATGGTACTGCTGTAATTTACCCCAGTTCCTGTTCTTGATTCATGTACTCTTTTGAGGTCCGAGCGGCGGGATTCGCGCGCAGACGGTCCTCCTCAATGGGTTTGCCACTAATCTCGCATGTACCATATGTTCCGTCAGTGATACGTTTCAGCGCTGCTTGCACAGAATTAAGTCTTACTTCAAGTTCGTTGACAACAGCAGCATTCGATTCAAATTGCTCAATGTTGTCAGCAACATCATTCTTATCGGCGTGTTCAGATCCAACATCATCGGGTTTTCCAACCCAGTCACCTGGTGTGTTTGGGTTGCGAGCACCCACGGAATTGAGTTCTGAGATAAGAGTAGCTTCCTCGGATTCAAGTAGTGCTTTGTATTGTGTCGTATCAATAGTCATAATTGTCAATAATAACTCTACTAAAGTACTAATCGCAAGCTATGCTGGTCAGATCTCAGGCTCTGAAGCCGTTAGTCGTTCTATGAGTTCGGATACTGATGCATATGACGTAGTAATAATAAGTAACTCTTCATTCATTATTCCCCAATATAGAAGCTGTGCGCCATCTTCTGCATAGAGGTTCCTCATATCAACTGATCCGATACGAGTATCGATGTATGAATCGCGTTCACGAATGAGAGGTAAGTTAAACCAATTCCTTAGATCTCTGAGAAGGCCATTCTCCCAGCGCAGCATATATCCTAGCGTTGATTCCGCTGAGCGAATGTGCGCAATAAAAAATGGCTCTAACTCCTCGCCATCTTCTGAATACCAACCGAACATACACTTTGAACTATCGAGTGAGTTCAGAAGCAGGGATGGTGCTTGAGGTGCTGCGTAGCGTACCAGATCGGGACAGGTAGCAACCGGAATGGTTAATTTGTCTGACCCCTCATCAGAGACGCGGAAATAGACATGAATCACCTCCTCGCGGTTCGGCTCAATGAACTTACTAGCGTCTTGGATTGTTGAGTAGAAGAGAGACCGAGAAGCGGATGGATCAAAGTCAACACCAACCTGCTGGTCAGCAAATATGAGTGACGGTGTCGAAAGTACAGGTTCGGGCGGCTCTGTTGTCAGCCAATTATAGATACTAAAACTCGCGAGACTGAGTATCGCTAGTCCAGTCACGGCAGCCAGACCTACAGCAATAATGCGTACTGGTGGGGTAGATTGATTTCCCATCGATCCAGCCGCTTCTTGCTGATAGCGTTCGCGCTTTCGCGCCTCTGCAGCAAGAACCATGCTTGTTAATGAGGTATTCTCATCGCGCGCGACATCCACAAGGTCGCTTTTCATGCTGCGATATGTTTGTACCGGTGGTGGCTT
>Ga0316201_10003962_pt1 | contig 11070 bp, 6 predicted proteins | sample CS6wburrow_MG_FD_204516 | JGI IMG/M metagenome (GOLD analysis project Ga0316201, IMG submission 204516) | Coastal sediment microbial communities from Delaware Bay, Delaware, United States - CS-6 worm burrow | ecosystem: Environmental > Aquatic > Marine > Coastal > Sediment | place: USA: Delaware... | reverse complement strand
CCATTCTCTTCCGACAGGCTTTTAGCTACGCGTTTGATGACTTCGTTGCGCGGGTCGCTGACGGTATAAACCGGGTGGCCGAAACCGATCACGATTTCCTTGTTGGCGATGCGTTTACGGATATCGGCCTCGGCTTCATCCGGCGAGCTATAGCGAGACTGGGTTTCGAAGGCGACCTCGTTGGCGCCGCCGTGCCTGGGGCCGCGCAGTGCGCCGATGGCGGCGGTAATGCAGGAGTACATGTCCGAGCCGGTGCCGGCGACCACGCGACCGGTAAAGGTCGAGGCGTTGAACTCGTGCTCGGCGTAAAGGATCAGGGATACGTGCATCGCCTTGACCCAGGATTCCCGCGGCGGCTCGCCGTGTAACAGGTGCAGGAAGTGTCCGCCGATCGAATCGTCATCGGTGACGAGTTCGATCCGCTTGCCGTTGTGGCTGAAGTGATACCAGTAAACCAGCATCGAGCCGAAACAGGCCATCAGGCGATCGATAATGTCGCGCGCGCCCTCGGCGTTGTGATCGGCATCCTCGGGCGCCTGGCAACCCAGCGCCGAGCAGCCGGTGCGCATGACATCCATCGGGTGGGTGCTGGCCGGCAGCTGCTCGAGCACGGTCTTGACTGCCTGCGGAATATCGCGCATCGATTTCAACTTGACCTTGTAGGCCTCGAGCTCGGCCCGGGTAGGCAACTTTTCGTGCACGATCAGGTAGGCGACCTCCTCGAACTCGCACTGCTCGGCGATATCGAGAATGTCATAGCCTCGATAGTGCAGGTCGTTACCGGTTTTGCCGACGGTGCAGATGGCGGTATTACCGGCCGCGGTACCGGACAGCGCGACCGATTTCTTGGGTTTGATCCCGGGCTCGCTCATGATGTCTCCCCGCTGAATAGTTTATCCAGGGTCTGTTCGTAATCGTGGTAGTCGAGAAAGTCGTACAGCTCCATGCGGGTTTGCATGCTATCGACGACGTTTTGCTGGGTGCCGTCCTTTAATATGTGCTGGTACACCTTCAAAGCAGCGAGGCTCGCTGCGCGAAACGCGGACAGCGGGTAGAGCGCGAGCTTGACGCCGACCGAGGCCAGTTGCTCGGTGGTGAACAGCGGTGTGGCGCCAAACTCGGTGATGTTGGCCAGCACCGGCACCTGCACCGCGTCGACGAACTGCCGGTATTGCTCCAGTTCGGTCATGGCTTCCGGGAAGACCATGTCGGCGCCGGCCGCGACGCAGGCCTGGGCGCGCTCTATCGCGGCCTCCATGCCTTCTACCGCGAGCGCGTCGGTGCGCGCCATGATGACGAAGTTGTCGTCGCTGCGTGCGTCGACCGCGGCCTTGATTCGATCGACCATTTCCGCGCTCGAGACGATCGCCTTGTTGGGCCGGTGACCGCAGCGTTTCTGCATCACCTGGTCTTCGATATGCACCCCGGCGACGTCGGCGCGGATCATTTCCCGGATGCAACGGGCGATGTTAAAGGCGCCGCCCCAGCCGACGTCGACATCGACCAGCAGCGGGAGATGGCTAGCGTCGGTAATGCGGCGCGCATCTTCGAGTACGTCGGCCAGGGTACTGATGCCGAGATCCGGGGTTCCGAGGGAGCAGGCCGCGACGCCGCCGCCCGACAGGTAAATGGCTTTATGGCCGCATTTTTGCGCCATGATCGCGCTGTAGGCGTTGACCGTGCCGACCACCTGTAGCGGGTTGTTAGCGGCCACGGCCTGGCGCAGTGCGAGGCCTGGCGATTCAATTTGAGTCATTGTTGATCCTCTAGTATTTTTCTTACAATTTTCCAGGCGCCGCTAATGTGGCGGCGCATTAGGAGTTCGGCAAGTTCTTCATCGCGTTGTGCAATCGCCGCGGCGATCTGGCGGTGTTGGCTGAGCGCGGTTTGCGCGCGCGATGGAATTTGCCCCGATTGGCGCCGACACATGCGAATCAGCTGATAAAGCTCGCCGTTCAGGTTTTCCAGAATCCACTGGTTCCGGCTGGCGACGGCAATCCGGAAGTGGAAATCGATGTCGCCCTCGTGCTGAAAATAGGCCTTGCCCTCGGTTTCGCTAATCGTCGCCTCGTGCTGATCGAGCAGCGCCGACAGGCTCGTGATCTCGTCGTCTGACATCAACCGCGCGGCTAGCCGTGCCGCCATGCCCTCGAGTGCCTCGCGCGCCTCGTAGATGTCCTGCATCATCCTGGCATCCAGGGTGACCACGCGCGAACCGGCGTGCGGGATGCGCACAATCAGCTTCATCTGCTCGAGCCGATGGATTGCCTCACGCAGCGGCCCGCGGCTGATACCGTACTTCAGCGCCAGGTCGGATTCGACGATCTTGGTACCCTGTGCCAGCTCTCCATCGATGATGTCGGACTTGATGCTGTCGAAGGCGCGGCGCGCCAGGGTAGTCGGCTCGAGCGCATCCTCGGTAGTGGAAACTGGAAGGATTTCAGACATAAATTGTCAACAATAATGGCTAATACTTGTAAAATTTGGCCAAAATATGCAGATAACCTGAGTTATTGTCAACAATAATGCTTTCTAACGATCATGTTGTCCGATCCTGATTGCGCCCCGGACCAGTGTTTATGCGGGATTCGAGAATTAATTTTCAGGATAAATAAATTTAATAGTGGTCCAGAGCATTAGCGGCTTTATCCAATAATGGGTATAGTTACCGGCTCGGATGAGTCCAGCCAGTCCGGTCCAGGGCGGATTGGAACCTGTTAAGAAAAACAACTCCAGTTAACAGGTCCGACACAGATACTTTGAGGATAACCAATGAGCAACGAAACCGTAACGATTACTGATAACAGCACGGGAAAGGAAGTCACCCTGCCGATTTATACGCCGACCGCCGGCCCCAAGGTGATTGATATTGGCAAGCTTTACAAGGAGCTGGGCTATTTCACCTATGATCCCGGTTTTATGTCCACCGCCGCATGCTCCAGCGCGATTACTTTCCTCGACGGCGACAAGGGGGTGTTGCAGTACCGGGGATACCCGATCGACCAGCTGGCCGAACACAGCTCTTACCTCGAAGTCTGCTTTTTGCTGTTGAACAACCGCCTGCCGAAAAAAGAGGAGCTCGATTATTTCGAAAGCACGGTCACCAATCACACCATGCTGCACGAGGCGATGATCCGTTTCTTCACCGGGTTTCGTCGCGATGCGCATCCGATGGCAATCATGGTGGGTGTGGTCGGCGCGCTCGCCGCTTTCTACCATGACCACATGGATATCCACAACGAAGAGCATCGCATGATTACCGCTTATCGACTGGTCGCGAAAATGCCGACCATCGCCGCGATGAGTTACCGCTACGCCAACGGCAAGCCGTTCGTTTATCCAAGAAACAATCTCAACTACACCGAGAACTTCCTCTACATGATGTTCTCGATGCCCTCGGAGGAATATACCCCCGACCCGTTGCTGGCCAAGGCGCTGGACCTGATCATGATCCTGCATGCCGACCACGAGCAGAACGCATCGACCTCGACCGTGCGCCTCGCCGGCAGCTCGGACGCCAACCCGTTCGCGGCGGTGGCCTCGGGCATCGCGGCGCTGTGGGGGCCGGCGCATGGTGGCGCCAACGAAGCCGTGGTGCGCATGCTGATCGACATCAACGAATCCGGCAAGCCGCTGCAGGCCTTCGTCGACCGGGCCAAGGACAAGAACGATCCATTCCGCCTGATGGGTTTCGGTCACCGCGTCTACAAGAATTACGATCCGCGCGCCAAGCTGATCCGAGAAATCTGCCACCAGCTGCTGAACGACATGGAAGCCACCGGCGAGCAGCAAAAACTGCTGGAGACCGCGATGGCCCTGGAGAAGGTGGCCCTGGAGGACGAATACTTCGTGCAGCGCAACCTCTATCCGAACGTCGATTTTTACTCGGGCATTATCTTCCTGGCGATGGGAATCCCGATGAACATGTTCACCGTAATCTTCGCGATGGCGCGCACCATCGGCTGGATTTCGCAATGGAACGAAATGATGGCGGACTCCGAAGCCAAGATCGGGCGACCGCGCCAGCTCTACACCGGTGCGATCGATCTCGACTACGTGCCGATTGAAAAGCGCTGATTCACCCGTATCTAGACCGATGCGTAACTAACCGACGAGAAGGCTGCAATGCTACAGGCATACCGAGAACACACCGAAGAGCGCGCCCGCGAGGGCATCCCGCCGAAGCCGCTGGACGCGCAGCAGACCGCGGACCTGGTGGAACTGATCAAGAACCCGCCGGCGGGTGAGGCAGACTACCTGCTGGAATTGTTGACCCAGCACGTGCCTGCCGGGGTCGACGAGGCGGCTTACGTCAAGGCCGGCTTTCTCGCGGCGATCACCCGGGGCGAGGCGTCGACACCGCTGATCGACCGGGTCAGGGCGGTGGAAATTCTCGGCAGCATGCTCGGCGGATACAACATCGAGCCGCTGATCGCCTGCCTCGACGACGAGGAAATGGCCCCAGCCGCGGTGACCGCGCTGTCGCACACCCTGCTGGTGTTTGACGCTTTTCATGACGTTGTGGCCAAATCCGAGGCCGGCAATGCCCATGCGCGGCAGGTGCTCGAATCCTGGGCCAACGCCGAGTGGTTCACCAGCAAGCCGAAGCTCGCCGAAAAAATCACCGTGATCGTTTTCAAGGTGCCTGGCGAAACCAACACCGATGACCTGTCGCCGGCACAGGACGCCTGGTCGCGCCCCGATATACCCTTGCACGCCAACGCGATGCTGAAGAACCCGCGTGACGGGTTGACCGACAAGCCGCTCGAAAAAATCGCCGAGCTGAAAAAGCTGGGGCACCCGCTGGCCTATGTCGGCGACGTGGTCGGCACCGGTTCATCGCGCAAATCGGCTACCAACTCGGTGCTGTGGCATATGGGCCAGGATATTCCCTACATCCCGAACAAGCGCAACGGCGGCTATTGCTTCGGCGGCAAGATCGCACCTATTTTCTTCAACACCATGGAAGACGCGGGCGCGCTGCCGATCGAGATGGACGTTTCGCAAATGAACATGGGCGACGTCATCGACGTCTATCCCTACGAGGGCCGGGTCACGCGTCACGATAGCGACGAGGTGATCGCCAGCTTCGAACTCAGCACCAACGTGCTCAAGGACGAGGTGCGCGCCGACGGCCGAATTCCGCTGATTATCGGGCGCGGCCTGACCGACCGCGCGCGCAGGGCGCTGGGATTGGGCGAATCAGACCTGTTCGAAAAACCGCAGGCGGCAGAAGACAGCGGCAGGGGTTACACGTTGGCGCAGAAAATGGTCGGCAAGGCCTGTGGTCTGCCCGGCGTGCGCCCCGGCATGTATTGCGAGCCCAAGATGACCACGGTAGGGTCGCAGGACACTACCGGACCGATGACGCGCGACGAACTCAAGGATCTCGCCTGCCTCGGCTTTTCGGCCGACCTGGTGATGCAGTCTTTCTGCCACACCGCGCCCTACCCGAAACCGGTAGACGTGGTTACGCACCATACCCTGCCCGATTTCATGCAAAACCGCGGCGGCATCTCGCTGCGCCCGGGCGACGGCGTTATCCACTCGTGGATGAACCGCATGCTGCTCCCCGACACCGTCGGCACCGGCGGCGATTCGCATACCCGCTTCCCGATCGGCATTTCCTTCCCGGCGGGCTCCGGGCTGGTGGCGTTTGCCGCCGCCACCGGCGTCATGCCGCTCGATATGCCGGAATCGGTGCTGGTGCGTTTCAAGGGTGAAATGCAGCCGGGCATCACGCTGCGCGACCTGGTCAACGCGATTCCCTATGCCGCGATACAGCGCGGTTTGCTGACGGTCGAAAAGCAGGGCAAGAAAAACGTCTTCTCCGGTCGCGTGCTCGAGATCGAGGGTTTACCACAGCTGAAAGTCGAGCAGGCGTTCGAGCTCTCCGACGCGTCCGCCGAGCGCTCGGCATCGGGTTGCACGGTCAAGCTCGACAAGGAACCCATCATCGAGTACCTGAATTCGAACATCACCATGTTCAAGTGGATGATCAACGAGGGTTACGGCGAAGAGCGCACGATCAGGCGCCGCATCGAGGAAATGGAGAAATGGCTCGCTGACCCGGTGTTGCTGGAAGCCGATGCCGACGCCGAGTACGCCGAAATCATCGAAATCGACCTGAACGAGATCAAGGAACCCCTGCTGGCCTGCCCCAACGATCCCGACGATATCAAACCGCTGTCGGCGGTGGCCGGCGACAAGATCGACGAGGTGTTCATCGGCTCCTGCATGACCAACATCGGTCATTTCCGCGCCGCCGGCAAACTACTCGAGAAGCTCGAGGGGCCGGTGGTAACGCGCCTGTGGATCGCGCCGCCGACCAAGATGGACGAGGCGCAGCTGACCGCCGAGGGTTACTACAATATCTTCGGCCGTACCGGCGCGCGTACCGAGATGCCGGGCTGTTCGCTATGCATGGGCAACCAGGCGCGGGTCGCGGAAAACTCGACCGTGGTTTCGACCTCGACGCGTAATTTCCCGAACCGGCTCGGCAAGGGCGCCAACGTTTACCTGGCCTCGGCGGAGCTCGCCGCGGTGGCGTCGATTCTCGGCAAGATCCCGACCATGGACGAGTACCTGCAGTACGCCAACGAAATCAACACCATGGCCGACGACGTCTACCGTTACCTCAACTTCAACGAAATGGAAAACTACACCGCCGCGGCCAATACCGCGTTCCCGGTCAAGGTCGCCTAGCGCCTGTCATGCCGGGCCCGTGTCGGCGCCCCTCTCGATGCCTGCTCGGAGAGTTAGCCGGGAAGGCCCCGGGGCTTCGCGGGAGGCCTGTCGCGCCACAACGATGGATTGCGGCTCGAGGCCGCAATGACGCAATTCCGCATACTCGATGTCATGCCGGCCCCCGAGCCGGCATCTATTCCAGAGATGGAACGATATCAGGCGCAATGCCTGAAGGGCTTTGCGGATTGAATCTCAACGCGCCTTAAAATGAATTGCGTGATCCGAGTTATCGGCCGCCGGACCGGAATGATGGTTTAACCGGAGTTTCACAGGCCGTCGCAAGCAGGGGAAGAGCAGGGCAAAAATAGGCCGGCAGGGCTAGCAATACCTGCAAGTATGCTAGCGCCTGGCCTAATTTTTTTACACCCTTATCCGAGCACAGCAGCCCTGTTACCAGGGAAGCGAGAAAGTCTTGACGTTGGTATAGGACTTCATCGCCTCGATCACGCCTTCCTTGTAGCCGAGTCCCGAATCCTTGATACCGCCGAAGGGCGACATTTCGATGCGATAGCCCGGCACTTCCCAGATGTTGACCGTGCCGGTTTCCAGCTCGTTGATGAAGCGGACGATATCGTCCATACGGTTGGTGCAGACGCCGGATGACAGGCCGAACGCGGTCGAGTTGGCGACCTCGATTGCGTGATCGATACCGCGCACGCGGATGATCGGGATCGGCGGGCCGAAGGTTTCCTCGCGCACCAGCTCGCAATCGAAAGGCACGTGGTCGAGCACGGTCGGCGAGTACACGGCGCCCTGGCGGTCGTTGCCGTAAAGCAGGGTCGCGCCTTGCTCGAGCGCATCGTTGACGCGGTCCTGGAACAGGATTGCCGAGGCCTCGTTGATGACGGTGCCGACATCGGTGTCGGGATCCATCGGATCGCCGTACTTGAGCTTCGCCGCTTTTTCCGCGACCAGCGCGGCGAACTCGTCGCCCACCGAGTCGACGCACAGCACGCGCTTGACCGCGGTACAGCGCTGTCCCGAATTCTTGGTGCCGCCGGCGACGGCGAGTTCGGCCGCCTTGTCGAGGTCGGCGTCGTCCATGACGATCAGCGGCGAATTGCCGCCGAGTTCCAGCACGGTGCGCCGATAACCCGCGGTTTCGGCGATATACTTGCCGACCGGCACGCTGCCGGTGAACGAAATCAGGTCGATGTGTTTGTTGGTCAGCATTTCGTCGCCCATGTCTTCCGGCAGGCCAGTGACCACCGACAGCATCTCGGGCGGCAGGCCGGCCTCGTAGATGATGTCGGCCAGGATCAGCGCGGTCAGCGGCGTCTGCTCGGTGGGCTTGGCGACCATGCAGTTATTGGTCGCGATTGCCGGCGCGATCTTGTGCGAAATCATGTTGAGCGGATGATTGAACGGCGTGATCGCCGAAATCGCGCCCAGCAGCGGATCGCGCTGGGTGAAGATCTTGCGCTGCTTGCCGTGTGGGGTCAGGTCGCAGGAGAATACCTCGCTGTCGTCATTGATGCACAGTTGCCCGGCGAGGCTGTACACATCGAAAGCGCGCCCGACTTCGTACAGGCTGTCCTTCTTGCTGAGGCCGCACTCGGCGGTGATCAGATCGGAAATCTCCTCCTTGCGCTCGACAATAATCTCGGCGATCCGCATCAGGATTTTCTGCCGCTCGTAGCGCGTCAGGGTCGCCTTGTAATTGGCGGCGATTTCGAAGGCGCCGGCAATCTGTGCGCGGCTCGCGCGCGGCACCGTGCCGACCACTGCGCCGTTATAGGGATTGAGCACCTCGATGTTGTTACCGGTATCGCCATCGACCAGTTCGCCGGCGATGCGCATTTTTTCGTGTCTGACAGTCATAACAGGTTTTCCAGGTAGTGAGCCGGCTCAGCAGCGGGCGTAGTTGAGCGCGACGTTGAAGGCGTCGTAATTGTGCAGCTGGTGACCGAGGTCGAGGCCGCTAACCGGCTGGCTGATGATCAGTGGCACCACCTGTTCGGTAACCCCGCCGTGCGAGCGCAGCGGTACGTCGAGCCCGGACAGGTCATGGCGTTCGGCGGTGGTGCCGATGACCACATGCTTGCTCGATACCAGGATCAGGTCGCCCATGCGATCCGGAGCGAGCTCGAAGCGTTCGCAACCCTCGCGGTTGGCATAAACCGCGTCGATACCGTCGATATCCGCCAGCTGCATTTTCAGCCGATCGACATCGGCGTCGTCGGGCAGGTAGACGGTGGCGTAGGATCCCAGCGCGCCGTGGTGTACGACGTAGGGATCGGTAATCGGCAGGATCACGCGCGCCGCGCCCGGCGACAGCAGCCGGTCCATCTCGTCCTGCAGGTAAATAATATTGGGTTCGCCCGCGGCGTTGTGCTTGGCGTTCATGCCGTGATCGGCGGTCAACGCGATGACCGCGCCGAGCGCGTCGAGCTGCGCCCAGTAGCCGTCCATCATCGCGTAAAACGAATTCGCGCCGTCGCTGCCGGGTGCGAACTTGTGCTGGATATAATCGGTGGTGGACAAATACATCAGGTCGGGGCGCACCGATTCCATCAGCTTGACGCCGGCCGCGAAGATAAACTCGGACAATTCGGCGCTGTACACCGACGGTACCTCCATGCCGACCAGGTCGAGCACATTTTCGATGCCATTTTCTTCGAGGCTGACCTGGTCCGATTTTTCGGACGAAAAGCAGATTGCGCCCTCGGCGCCGAAGTCGAGCTCGTTGCCCAGCAGGCGCCGCAGCTTGTCTTTCGCGGTGATGATCGCGATCCTGGCGCCGGCGTCCTGGAACGCCTTGAAGATGGTCGGCGTCCGCAGCAGCTCGGGTTCATTCATCATGACTTCGCGGTCGTTGGCCTTGTCGTAGTAAAAATTGCCGCAAATGCCGTGCACCACAGGCGGTACGCCGGTGACGATCGAGATATTGTTCGGGTTGGTAAAACTCGGCACCACGCAGTTGACCCGCAGGTCGCTGCCCTGGTTGGAGACCACCTTTTGCATCCACGGCATAACCCCGGCCGCGATCGCCTGCTCGATGTAATCCGGCTCCGACCCATCGATGCAGACCACGACGACGGGTCTGCTGGGCCAGTTATAGTCGCGTCCGTTGACGCTAACGCTAGGTTTCTGCGGGCTCATTTTCAATCCGGTGTGTTTGACTCAGGAGGACAATATACAGTTTACCGACTTAAGGTTAAATCGATATTACATATGACATCTATCGACGCAGCCTATGTGAAACCCTCGCAACCGCTCGGCGACAAATACATCTCGCCGGCATGAAAAATCCGGCTCAGAGTAAGTATTATCAATCGTTTTTACTCTGACCTGGAACTATGCGGATTCACTGCTGGGGTCAGGTTCTGACTTCAGATGACCATGATTCGTGACCAGTCCCTCGGGAATTTTGCAAACTTCACCGTTATATGCGGGCAACCGGTGAATCGCCTTGCGCCATAAAGGCCGGGCGCTGAAACTGCAGGGTTTCGCCGCGTTATTCCAAATCAGAAAACATACAGTAAGTCGCAGCCCGCCCGGACAGGCGAGAGGCGGTTTACCGGTTGCCCATGGGAATCCAGCCGAGTCAGGCCGCGTTTGATTTGCTTCTGGCTCGTCGGTTCATTTCAAGCCTGTTCATTCGACGGGTGCCGGGACGCTGTTGGTTATCATCTCGAGAAAAGCGTCGGTCACTCGCAGCGAGCGCATTTCCTGCAGACAGACCACAAACACGGCGTGTTTCAGTTCGGCGTTACTGACCGGCAGTGCGCGCAGCCTCGAATCGGCAACCAGTTCGTTTTCGGCAACGATACCGATGCCGAAGCCGGCGGCGACCGCTTCGCGCACGCCCTCGCGCCCGCTAATTTCCATCACGTCGTGCAGCACATGCCCCGCCTGCGACACCGCTTCTTCGAAAATCGAGCGCGTGCGCGAGCCCTTTTCCCGCAATACGATACGGCGTGTCACCAGTTCTTCGATCGTGACCGAGCGCCGTTCGGCCCAGTCGTGATCCTGGCTGACGAAGGCCACCAGCCGGTCGGGGGGCAGGGGTATCGAATACAGGCGCTCATCCTCCTGGGGAACATTGGGCATGAATGCCACATCGCAACGCCGTGATGCGATCCATGACATCAGCTGCTCGGAATTGCCGTACTGAATCGAAATCTGGATGCCGGGATAGAGCCGTTGAAATTGCGCTAGCAGCGGGGTCGCGATGTAGGGCGAGTCGGCGCCGATTCGCAACTGCCCGGAGGTCAGCGCACGTGCCGACTGCAATAAATGCTCGACTTCTTCTTCATGGCGAAACATTAGCCGGGTAATGTTGAACGCCGATTTGCCGATATCGGTCAGCTCGATGCGTCT
>Ga0316201_10003961_pt1 | contig 11070 bp, 14 predicted proteins | sample CS6wburrow_MG_FD_204516 | JGI IMG/M metagenome (GOLD analysis project Ga0316201, IMG submission 204516) | Coastal sediment microbial communities from Delaware Bay, Delaware, United States - CS-6 worm burrow | ecosystem: Environmental > Aquatic > Marine > Coastal > Sediment | place: USA... | reverse complement strand
TAGCAGGTGGCAAGTAGTGCGAATACAAGTTGAGTTACAGCGAATGTTTTCGTGCTATTTCACTCCCTGGCAGGAGATAAGCTATGCCTTATGAGAACCTTTCTTCACTTCCTGATAGTGTCAGAAACCATCTGCCCGTCCACGCACAGGAGATTTACCTGGCGGCATTCAATAATGCCTGGGATGAATACCGTGATCCCGAGGACAGGCGTGGCAATGCCTCGCGTGAAGAAGTTGCGCACAAGGTCGCGTGGGCGGCGGTCAAGCATTCTTACGAGAAAGTTGGCGAAAACTGGCGGCGCAAACACCGCGCGGGATGATTTTTTGTTTTACATCAATTGCTAGTGGCTCACTCGGGCACGGGTTGGTGGTATTATTTTCTGGTGGTCTCAGTTATTTGACTGGACCAAGTCCCGGATTAACCAGATGTTTGACAAGTCGATCTCTGAAAATGACCTGAAGTTGCTGTTCAAGGTGCTGTCGTTCGCGGCACATAAGCACAGGGACCAGCGGCGCAAGGATGTGTGCGCTTCACCGTATATCAATCACCCGATTTCACTCGCCAATATTCTTTGCAACGAAGCAAACATCACTGATATAGAAGTTATCTGCGGTGCGCTGCTGCATGACACGGTCGAGGATACTCAAACGACGCTTGCGGAGCTGGAAGATAAATTTGGTGCTTCGATTATGTCAATAGTGATGGAAGTAACTGACGACAAGAATAAATCCAAAGTTGAGCGCAAGCAGGCGCAAATCGATCATGCGGCGACAATCAGCGACAAGGCCAAGCTGGTCAAGCTGGCCGATAAAATCAGTAACCTGCGCGACGTGGGTGTCAACCCGCCAGCGGGCTGGTCGATACAGCGCCGGCAGGAATACTTCGACTGGGCGAAGCAGGTGATTGACCAGCTGCGCGGTGTGCATCCCCGGCTGGAAAAGATTTTTGATGCGGCGTTCCTGGCGCGGCCGAAGCAATAAATAAAATGGCCCGGCAGCATCCGCATACCCTTTGCAGATAGTGCCGGGCCGTCGCGTCGTCTCTAGTTAGTTCGTATTACCTCGTTTGCCTCCTCTGATGACGGTTAGTTCGAAATTTAATGTGGGTACCTGATATTTGCATAACTATGCAGAACCAGTGACTTGATCTGTTCAAGCGCGTTGAGTTTCGCGCGAATACTTGCTGACTGCTGTACCGTCTTTAGCACATGTGTGCGTTCGAGCGTATCCAGCTCACCATCGACGAAAGCATGTAACTCGAGTTCAGTGCAATTGAATTCAAGCTCGGGCGCAATGTGCGGATTAGTACCAGGTATCTTCATCATGTTTAATTCGCTGCAGGACTTGTCTACATCAATGCATTTATCGGGCCAGAAACTGTCGTGAATACATATCTTCCCTGAATTCAATATGATAGGTGGACTGCTGTCGAGGCATGGCTGCCAGCGTAGTGTTGATGCGCACTATTTGGGTGAGAGCAGCAAGCGAGTGTGCGCCAGCACAGTGCGGCACTGCGAGTGTTTGCGTAGCAAATAAGTATTTACAGGATGCCGATATAGCGCAGCCCGATGAAGAACAGTACCAGGCTAAAAGCGGGGCAGGTCGGGAATGGTTTCGAATATAATAGCGGTAATCTCAAATTTCTTACCCGTGATTGATTGTGGATTTCAATGATTGAACAAGACTCGAATATAAACTACCGATTCATTCCGTATCGCAAACACGATGTGGTTGAAATGTGTCTTGAAGACGGTGCGCTGAAGGGGCAGGAAGACCAGTTTCGCCAGTGGTATTACATGCTGAGCAGTATTTTTCATTTTGAATTTCACCAGGTCATAGAATCATTGAAGGACCGTTATGCGGCGGTTGATCCTGATGCTGATACCCGAGCTTATGACAATCAGCAGCCACTGGCCGGGCTCGATTTTGTCGAGTTGATGGGCGGCCTGCTGGAAAAAGCCAATTACGAACAAATTTCTCAGTCGGAGTTGAACCAGGCATTGACTGAAGCGTCCATGTTCCAGATTCGTTTACAGGTGGATTTTTCTGATTATTCGGACGTGCTGCTGTTCTGTCGCGGCGTATCCCGGCGCAGTGAAACTATTCGCAGCTGGTTTGGGCTGGTCAAAAAGCCCATCACCTTCACCAATTACGACCGGGTGGTGCTGTACATTCGTTTTCGTGATGATTTTGTACAGGATGCGAATGATTCGCACATGCCACTGTGTAAACCCGGCGCGACCCTGCTCAAACTGTTTCAGAACGTGCCGCGTGCTGATCTTGAAATGCTGTTTCCGAATACCGCGGTGCGTATGCGGCCTGTCGACAAGTTGCTGATCGGTGTGCCTGCAGTGGTCAGTGGCGGTATTGTACTCACCACCAAGCTGGGGGCGTCACTGCTGTTACTGGGTTCCCTGCTGGGATTCTGGATGGGACTGAGTTCCGAGCCGGTAGAACTGAACAAGACCAGCATGATGGTGCTGCTCGCCGGGGTCGTGGCACTGGGCGGATACTTGTGGAAACAGTTCAATAATTTTAAAAACCGCAAATTGCGCTTTATGCAGGCCCTGACGCAAAACCTGTATTTCAAGAACCTGGATAATAACGCCGGGGTGTTTCACCGCCTGGCAAACGATGCCGAAGAAGAAGAGTGCAAGGAAGCCGTGCTGGCGTATTATTTTTTACTGAGTGGCGGGCCAATGAGCAAAGCCACACTGGATGAAAAAATAGAAAACTGGTTATTGGGTCAGTGGCAATGTGCAGTGGATTTTGAAATTAAAGATGCACTGAATAAATTACTGTCGCTGGGGCTGGTGATTGAAAAACAGGGTGTGTTGACTGCGGTTTCGATCGAGGACGGGATCGCGATACTTGATCGGCGCTGGGATGATTATTTCGTGTCTGCCGGATGAGACCCGCCACGGTCTATAGAAAAGACCGTCAGATAACGATGGTTACAGCCTGATATGCCAGGAATTGATCTGATCGTGAATTGGGTCAGGCATTCATCGCCGTCAGCATGACCAGCACTTCAACTGCAAACCAGCTGGCGAATATCCCGGAAATAATCAGAAATCCAACCACGCCGCTGGTGAATGCTGACCACTTGAGTACATAATTGAATGACTGCATGGCATTGCCTCGTTTTATTTTGTCTCATTTAGGATGCTCATTATACCATCTAATAAACCAGGGTATGTGCCTGGTCAATTTTTGAGCAATATCGAGCTGCGCACGATGACCTGCAGGTCCGTCTCAGTCGGCATGCACCCATGGATATGAATGTTTGAAATAATCCGCAACTGGTTAAATCGCCGCATTATTCGCCGCTCAGCGGTGACACCTGCACAGTGGGCCGCGGCATTCGACGCCCTGCCTTTACTACAGGGGTACAGTGATACCGAGAAACAAAGCCTGCGTGAGCTGGCGATCCTGTTTATGCATCGCAAGGTATTCGAAGCTGCCCACGGCTTTGTGGTCACCGAGCCGATGATACTGGTTATCGCACTGCAGGCCTGTATCCCGATTCTGAAACTGGGGCTGGATACGTATGACGGCTGGGTGTCGATTATTGTTTATCCCGCCGGTTTTGCGCCGGTGCGTGTGATGACTGATGAAGCCGGTGTGCAACACAGCGTACAATCAAACCTGGCCGGCGAATCCTGGCAACGCGGGCCGGTAGTGCTGGCCTGGGACGAAACCGAACATGCCGGTATTATCGACGGCCATAACCTGGTGATCCATGAGTTTGCGCATAAGCTTGATATGCAGGACGGCTCAGCGAATGGTTTTCCACCGCTACATGCCAACATGCGCTCGTCAGACTGGTTCAAAATCTTCAGCGCCGGGTTTAAAGATTTTCAGAACAGATGCAGTAATCGTCAGTCAATTGGTATTGATTGTTATGCGGCAACTTCACCTGCCGAATTTTTTGCAGTGTTGAGTGAAGTGTTTTTTGAACGGCCCGATGTGCTGCAGTATCACTATGGCGAAATCTACGATCAACTGCGGCAATATTATCGGCAGGATCCATATGCCAGGCTGAGTCAGAAGGGAGAAAAAGATTGATTGTATATACGACGACGTTATCGAATAATTATTCACAGATTTCGAAAATATATTCAATATGTGATTTTGGCATCAATGTTTATTAAAAATGATGATGAAAGCAGGTGTATACGCGAATCCCCATAGAAAACTTAAATACCCAAAATTGCGAAAACCCCGCCTTAATATTTCAAATTGCGCTAAGTTGCTGATAGACTAGCGTTTCCCATTCATCAACGGAGCATATAAATGGCTGTTGCCAAGAAAAAGACGGTTGTAAAAAATTCTGCTATCGCCAGTACTATCGAAAACTCGGTTTACAATCTTGAAGTTGCACTCGATAAGGCTGACAGAGCTGTTACTGTAAAATCTGCAGAATCCAAAAAACTGCTAAATGAAACTCGTCGTTTGAAAAAACGCCGCACATCCCTGATGGGTAAAAAGAAACGTGCGACTGCTGCCAATCGTAAAAACTCGACAGGTGATTCGCGCAAGTTACTTCGTTCGGTCACATCAGAGCTGGCTGCAACCAACAAGGTGCTGGTCAAAGCCACCGCTGCACGCCAGGCTGTACTCGAAGAACTCTCCGGGCTAAAGGGCAGTCAGAAAATGCTGGCTGCCTACGTCAAGGGCATTAGTGCTGCCGACCGTGCGATTGCAAGATCGAAAAAGAAAAGAAGAGTCAAACGCAAATAAAGGATTTATCTGGCTGATTCATTGCTATGCGATGAATTCGCCGCCAGGAGAAATATTCTCAGGCGTCATGGGGGCTGCTGGTAGATTTGAAACCCGGTATAACGGTCAATTATGATTGCCGACATGCCGGGTCGAAATCGGATCTACCTGGGGCCCCTGTGACTTTTATGCCCTGAAATAATTTGAATATACCCGGCCATCAACATTACAATAGTACGAGATATACTCGAGATAGCATAAGGCTTGATATGGCAGATCCTGATAAAAACAAATTGAACCAGGCGGTGGCTGATTCGCGACGTGCCCGTGAACAACGCGAGCAAGGCTACCGCGAGCAGGCCCTGAAAATGTACCCGCATATTTGCGGCCGTTGTGCACGTGAGTTTACCCGCAAGAACCTGCACGAGCTGACAGTGCATCACCGTGACCATAACCACGATTACAACCCCTCGGACGGCAGTAACTGGGAGTTGTTGTGCATGTATTGCCATGACAACGAGCACCAGCGCCAGCTGGAAGCGATGCAGGGCAATACATCAGCAGGCAGCAGCAAGAAAACCGATGCCACGTTTAATCCGTTTGCTGATCTCAAGTCTATGATGGATGAGAAAAAGAAATAATCCGCAACAAATCCGCTCCGCAGACGAACACGGATAAGCGCTAATTGAATAGCCGCAACAAACGCAAAGGACGCGAATCAAACAGGCTGGCAGGTATTAATAAAGTGCTGGATTAAATCCTGCAGAATGCCGCTACATCATATTAATTATTAAACATTACGCAGTCGTTGTGTCCTTTGCGTTATTCACGGACATGATGCCTCAGGAAATAGTTATGAAGCTAACCAGCAGCCAGATCTGGTGACCTTTCCGCCGAATCTGATGTATGAGACAAGATTCAGACCGTTTATTTGAAAGCTTTCTGTATTTTCGCGACCTGTTCCTTCTCCCATTGTTCGCCTGCTTTCCACATCATTTTTGCTTTTTGCTCGCTGATTTTTAGCAGGGCCTGTTCACGTTTTCTGGCAGCGCTGAGCTGATCTTTGAGCACTGCAATCTCAGCCTTTGCTGCCGACCTGGCCAGTTTTAGCTCGGCTCGGGCAGCCGCGCCGGCTTCTTTCAATGCCGCTTTAGCTGCTTTAAGGTCAGCCTTGAGCTGTTTATTTAAATCATGACGTGTACGTGTTGCTACACCTTTATGTACAGCCGTCGCTGACCGTTTTCTGGAGGATGATCTGTTTTCAATTTCCATGTCAATACACCTTAATTATTTAACAGACCTACAGTAAGACTACATCAGCATAGTGTCAATGTGATTGCATAGTTGTGAGGATGAATTCAGGTAAATCTGGGCTTTAATCAAGGAAAGCACTTAACGGTTGTCAGTGCCTGATCTCGTTGCATAAATAATTATAATAAAAAAGGGCGGCAAGATGCCGCCCTTTTTCATCAAGCTGAGCTGGACTTTAGTATTTAAGTCCCAGGGCATCAACCAGTGCGATTGTCAGCTGGCCGTTGCCAGGCATGTTGTTATCAGCCTGGTACTTGCGAACTGCCCTGGTGGTTTGTACACCATAGACACCATCCACTGGACCGGCTTTGTAGCTCTTGTCATTTAGAGCCTGCTGAAGCTGGCGAATAATGTCACCAGTGACATTGGTTTCGCACAGTATCGGTGCCCATGCAAGATAACCATCGGAAACCTTGATAGTTGTATCGATTGATTCATATACAGGTGGTACATTCACAGCGGTTGTAGTAGCAGGAGTCACCAGCTTCTTCACTGTTACAGTATCATATACAGCTGGAATTTCACGGCGTACTGTTTTGGCCGGTTCTTTTACTATGCGGGTCTTAACCGTCTTGTAAACGGCTGCCTTTACCACAACTTCCTTGGTGGTTTCAGGTGTCTTCAGTACGCGTTTCTTTACGGTTTCATATACCGCAGGTATTTCTACCAGGCACATGATTTCGCCGGTGCTCTGGTCAACCTTGGTAATAGGGCCTGAGCCTTTTTTCCAGATAGAGTGCGCTGGTTTTACCAGTAGCTGTTCTTCCTCGACAGCATACTCGGCAGGGACGCGCTGCAATTCAGTGATTTCAGGGCTGACCAGTACCTGTTCTTCTTTCCAGCCATAGACAGCCGGGACCAGTTCAACAACTTCGGTGGCTTCTTCAGTCATGACAGTCTGGGTTTCAGTGCCGTAGACTGCAGGTATGACTTCTATTACGTCATAACCATCTGCTTTCAAAACGTTTTCAGCTTCGGTTCTATAGGTCGGTGGTGTATAGATGCGCGCAAAACACTGGCCGGCTTTGGCATTCGGTGGTAGTAGATCACTGCTATTTAAAGAGGCACTTGAATGCGTGGCCTGTTGCGAGTCTATGCTGGCAGATGCAGTCGTTGTGCTCTGGCGCTCGCCCAGCTGTTGCTTTAGTGTTTCGATTTCTTTATTGCGCGCATTGAGTTCTGACTCGTAATCATTCTGCATGCTTCCGCTCTGATCACCTGTGGATGCACAGCCTGACATCAGAGCTATGCTTGATATGGCTGTTACTAACAATAATTTTTTCATATTTTTTCGCCCCATTTGTAGGATTAGGATGGTGCAATAGTACCAGTGTGAAAATTCGACAATGTTAACTCTTTGTTAAATCTGTCAATCGCAGGGCTCTGGCTGTATATGGATTTTCCTAGCTATGATTGAATAGATATTCCACAGATAAAACAGGACGGGGCTATTAAATGAAACAGTATTGCGTGGGATTGACCTTATTACTATTTGTCACAGGGCAGGCCATGGCCGGGCAGTATGCAGTACAGCTGGAGGCCTCCAGGTCTCCAAGCCTGGCGAAGTTCCAGGAGTTGAGTGCATACGGCAGGCTTTACACTGAAACGACAGAGCAGGGCTATATACGCAAACGCATGGGCCCTTATGAAAACAGGATAGAAGCACTTGATGTGCTTAAACAGGTGCATGCTGCAGGCTACAAGGATGCCATTATTACAAGACAGCAGGGTAGTAGTGCAGCATCAAGTCATGCCGTGAACACCCCGAATTACGCCTACGACATTGAAAAATTTGATGTGAAAACGCTCAAAGAATGGAAGCTGTTAACCCCGGAACAGCAGAAAAACCTGGTTTACCTGGATGGTAAGTTGCACATCAAGAGCGGTGACCAGTTTACGCCACTGAATGAAGTGATCAGTGGAAAATAGGTTAATGCTGCCTTGATTTAACATTGCGTTAGCCCGAATGCTTCGGGTGTCCCGTCAATTGTTAAATCTTTGTTAACTCTATCGTTTGCGTATTGTTTGCTTGCTGCCGTAGCTTCAGGATGTATTTAATCTTAAATAACTTGTTCACAAACACTGCATCCATAGAGATGAAATAATGCACACTAAAATCTTATACACAACAATGTTAGCGGCCTCAATGGTGGCTATTAGCAACGTAGCTAGTGCCGCCACGGTTCCCTATGGTGTGTTTGAACACAATAGATATAGCAGGAACATATCAGAAACGATCTCGTTACTCACCGGTGATCATGTTAGTCAACTGGCGAAAGTTGAGGGCCGCGATGATGCGTCGGTTCTGTCTGTGACGGTCGATGACCTGATTATCACTGGCATCCAATCCAGCGACAATGGCGATGATTTTACTTCGGGTACCTGGCACTATTCAGGTGCAGCTTCAATTGACTGGCTGGTGATCAAGTATGGGCGCAATTTTGGCATTTACCATATAACCGCGGGCGATACATCCGGTGTATGGGATATCGCCCAGCTGGAAAACTATTCGAATCAAGATGCATCTGGCGCCAAGGTCAGGAAGAACAAGTCGGTTCACTACAGTTCAATATCACATGCTACTGCATATACATCGTTAACCACCGTACCTTTGCCTGCGGCCATCTGGTTATTTATGGGTGGTCTCGCAGGCCTGGTGACTATAGGCAGACGCAAGCCGGTATAAGATCTGACATAGTACATCCTGACTATCAGGATAATAGTGTTACCCAGTCTGGATTCACCAGGGCCGCCTGCTACTACACTAAATGACAGGGACATAGTCTAGTGTTACGAATACTGGCCCGGGTGAACTTGATTTCTTAAGTTGCTGGCTCATGTGCTGCCGCTCCAGGCTGGATTTTTTATTTTTAAGCTACTGCATATTGCATTGATGTCAGGCAGCAAACTGCTGCGAGATCAGGCATCAGGTTAATGCCTCGATAAGTCATCAATATGCGCGGTTTGATTCCTGTCATTCACTCCACTTCTGAATCGCGCTCCCTGTTCTAACACCGTCGACCGGGGCTTCTATGCCCGTGTATACAGAATACATCAGCTGGATTCATCTAATAGCCCTGATCTCATCCAGGTGGATTGAAGCGAAAAAAAGCCCGCACAGGCGGGCTTTAACATCAATAACAAGGCGGTGATGATCTACTGTCCTGTAAATCGCTTATCATGGCCGGTTCTCAGTACCGGCTTTCTACTTCTCGCCAGGTTATATGTCAGTACGTGACCATCGGCGGCAGCAGTCTTGCCTGGTCTATCCAGCGGGTGACAGTTTTAACACCTGGTGTAGCCTTGCAAAGTCGCTTCGCCTTGTTCACTTCAGCGACTTTTTCTGCAAGATTTTCTGCATTGCGATTGCGAAGCTCTTTGACAGTGTCAACGCCTGCGCCTTCGAGCAGTTCTGCAAACTGTCCGGCAACACCCTTGATGCGGAACAAATCGCACATGTTGACCCATTTGAGTATGCTGGTCTCGCTGATCGAGGTCTTGTCTGCAAGCGCTTTACGGCCTTTCTTGTCTGCACCGGCATCGAGAAGTTTGGCAGTGGTGTCAATGCCTGCCTGTTTTAGGATCTCGGCATATTTTGGGCCTATACCTTCTACATCTTGGATCTTTCTGGACATTTGCTGTGCTCCATTGATTAATATTAATGAAATAAAACTGGTTTATTATTACTTTCAGGTTTAGCTGTGACTTGTTGAGTCCCACGCCAGTGAGGCCGCTGCGCTCACAAGGCCATTGCTGCTTTGCGTGAATGCCTGTGACAGCGTGGGGGTGATAGCATTGATGCCTATGATGACCTGGCCGGGATTAATGCCCAGTTTAGTTGCCATCGCATCAACGTCGATCGTATTAAGCAGCTCGGCAGGTCCCTCCGTCATCAGGCCAGTTATTAAATCATCGGCTCCTGATTTTTGTACCGAGGCTTTCATGCCAGTTGCCACTTCAGGCAAAAACAGCGTGATTTGTCGAGCAGAGTAACCCGCGGTTTTCAGTTTTTTCCTGAATGTTTGATTATGTTTGTCGAAACATTCGCTAATGAAATCCATCTGATCCTCCTGTATCCGTCACTGTATTGTGTAAGAGTTTTGACAGTGTCTTACTTGAACGCCACTATAAAAAACCCCGTGACATCAGGCAATGCCGCACATGCAGATTTAACAATCGATAACAATTGGACCTGTTTCAGGTGCAGCAGATTCTGCGTGTGATAGCGCTGCTGAGGATGGTCTTGAAAAATAAAGTTCACAGCACGGGCGCGCTGTATACCTGGAGTTGCTTACTCGATTTGTTCTAGCAGTTCCTGTTTGGGTATTTTAAGGCAAAAACTTGAGCCTTCACCCAGTCGGCTCTCGACATCTACGTGCCCGGAGTGGCGCCTGGCAACGGCTTCGACGAACGCCAGGCCCAAACCGATGCCCTGGTTCTGTTCAACCCCGGCACCGTGGGTTCGCCTGAATAACTCGAATAAATGCGGTAGATCTTCCTGGGATATGCCTGAACCCTGGTCAGTCACGCAGCAACTGATTACTTTGTTAATTAGGCTGACGGTGATGTTAACGCTTGCGCCAGGCTTACTATGTTTAATCGCATTTGATAACAGGTTGTGAATAGCGCGTTCCAGCATGTCGGGCTCAGCATGTGTCCAGCATTCATCACTTTCAAACTCATGAGTTATAGTAATTTTCGCTTTATTTGACAGCGCCCAGATCTGGTCAATGGCATTCAGTACTACGCTGTTAAAATCGATATCGTAGAACTTGATTGTTTCGCGGGTATTGGCGCGAGACAATTGCAGAAACTGCTCAGCCAGGTGCAGGGTTTTATGGGTGTTTTTTTCCATGCCTTGCAGCATTGCGCGCATATCGTCGATGCTGGTTTTGTTCTTTGCCAGTTCAATCATGGCAATCATGGATGCCAGCGGTGAGCGCAGGTCGTGAGAAATAAAGTTAAGCACTTCATTGCGTTTGCGCTCACTGGCGGTCAGCATGCTGATGTCGGACAGATTGACTATAAAACCATCAA
>Ga0316201_10003960_pt1 | contig 11071 bp, 9 predicted proteins | sample CS6wburrow_MG_FD_204516 | JGI IMG/M metagenome (GOLD analysis project Ga0316201, IMG submission 204516) | Coastal sediment microbial communities from Delaware Bay, Delaware, United States - CS-6 worm burrow | ecosystem: Environmental > Aquatic > Marine > Coastal > Sediment | place: USA: Delaware... | reverse complement strand
ACCCAATATCGCCTTGTCCAATATTTATGTTAATTCATCCTATCTGATGAGAGTAATGTCTCCTTTGGTTGTTTGTTCTCCAAGCCCTGCATTGTATTTTGCAAAGTACACGTATACTCCAGTTTCAGCCGGATCACTTCCATGAGTACCGTTCCATTCTGTTTCAACATTGTTGGACTCAAATACGAGGTTGCCCCATCGGTTATAGATCTTTAATTCATAATTAGAGATCACATCCCCACAATTCAATGTAGGACCGAATGTTTTGTTTTTCTCTTCTTCACCTCTTGGGAAAAATACACGTGGATAAGTTAAGCATTCCGGACACTCTTCAATTGTAATAGATGCCGGAGCTGCTGCATTTCCACACAAGTCAGTGACAGTAACTGAATAGGTGCCAGGATCTGTAATGGTTGTAACTTGGCCGGTAGCTCCTGTACTCCAATTGATGCTTTCAGCTTCTCCTCCAAATGCTGCATTTAAATCCAGCGATTCCAGGACACAATCTCCACCTATCGGTGCTATCGATAATGCAGTGATAGGATCTACAATTACAGAAGGGTCAACTGTTCCTGAAGCTTCAAATTCATTATCACATATATCTGTGACCGTTATGGTATAGGTCCCGGCTTCATTGACTAATATAGATTGGCCTGCTGATCCATTGCTCCAGAATGCAGAGTTGATCGTTGCATCAGCTTCACCCCGTAAGGTAATGAACCCATCATCACAAAAATCATCATCCACATCTACCGTGACCTCTGATACCAATTGTGGAAACTCGTTGATATCTATCTCTTCCATAGCTACCTCTTCACATATATCTGTTACGGTAACACCATAGGTACCTATTTCTGAAACCAGGATACCATCAACATTTTGCTCTCCTGTAGACCATTCAATCATTGCTATAGGAGCATCCATCAGGTATTGAAACAATACCCCCAGTTGTCCTGTCTCACAGAATGGTCCCAGTGATTGTGCCATATCAATTTCAGGTCTTTCATATTGAGTAATCCTCCCGGTATCACATACTGTAAAGCATACTTTATCTGCTACTGTAACAGTAACACTGTAATCACCTTCTTCCATTACCCTTAAAGTATCAGACGTTGCACCTGTATTCCATAAATAAGCTACTGCACCTTCTACATTCGGATCAAAAGTGTGGTCAATGGGCTCATCGGGACAGAAAGGAACCGATTCCAGGGTAAGCGTAGGCACATTGAAACTAAATGTTGATGTATCCGCTATCTCAAATTCCTCAATAGTAGGCGTGACAGCTACTTTATTCCATGTCAATGTATCCGCCACTAATCCCAGATCAATGACACTTACACTATTCAAAGTATCCTCACATGAAGTCATTAAATCCGGATTGGTCTGGATAATAACAGGCACAAATTCATCTCCTTCCAATTGGGTAGTGAAATATGCACTACCTCCATCATTGGTAGAAAATAAGTCTCCATAGAACCCAAAGAAAGAAGGAAGTGGGTTGTATTCAGCAGAAGTCAGAATATTACCACTGTCATCGAGTAAAAGATGGAAATCATAAGTTGTGTCTCTTGCAGTATACAATCCCTTTCCGGAAACTACTGTTCCATTGGACCCAGGCGTAACATGATCAATAACTGTGATGATGTCTGCTCCTTGTTGTACTTGCTTAGCCCAGGCTACTTGTCCGGAACTATCTATTCTTGCTACAAATCCATTGGTGAAGGTACTGCTTGTAATAGCTCCCACCATCACAATAGAAGAGTCACCTAATTCATAATGATCAAGAACACTAATACTGGTATTATTAGTTGAAAGTGTTCTATAATATCTTGACCAATCCACTACTCCGGAAGAGTCAAATTTTGTAACAAAAGGATAAGTAGTGTTGCCTGTATTAGAAAGAGTTGCTGTTCCGCTCACTACAATGGAACTATCTATCAACGACTTAAAAGTTTCATGTGATCCTACCATTGAGACCATATTATTCAAGGTGTCCTGTCCAATATAAGCGTCCACCCACTCAAAGTCTCCTTCATCATATCTTGTCTTCCCAAGGTAAAATCCGCTGTTTAGGCCATCAGAACGATAATTGCCTGATTGCAAGAAAGCTTCATCTTTAAAGTCTTCGATCGACATATTGGATGGTGGAACATCAGAATCAAAAGCATATGTTCGATGAATTCCGATTTGTCCACCGGCTGCATCAACTGTTCCCAATAATCTAAAAGGAGTCCCATTATTGTCAAAGCTCAAAGAATAGTAAGCACTTCCGTCAGTCGCAACGATCAGTCTTCCAGCAACAGTTCCTATAGGAGCCTCTGGAATACCTTCCAGTTTCTTCTGCCAGTTGATATTCCCTTTATAGTCCAGACTCACAAGCATGTATGCATCATACTCAGTAAGATCGTCTGTCAGAAATGCACCAAGCATGAAGTAACTGTTTCCGCTTGAAGTGAACCCATCCAACAAGTGAATATTATCCAACATATTGGTAGGATAAGAACGATGAAATTTATCCTGAGCAGAAAGATCTATGGAAATAAATAAAACTATTAGTAAAAAAATATTTCTAAGCGTCATCCTATCTATTAAAATTTGAACCACAAAATAGCAAGCTTTCCTGTTAGAATCATCATTTCATAAGTGATTTATAGTCGTAATTTCTCTTTCAAGACCATTCTGACGCATTTATCTTTCCCATTAAGAATATATATTCAACCTGAAGTTGCCAAAATTTGTTATTTGACTTTCAGAAGAAATATTCTTTTTCTAATAAATAAAATTCATCAAAATCTTTTCTTAATTGCATCAACTGTAATGTTTTCGAGCTCTTAAGGATTACCTGAATACAGGATTTTTCCCATAGATGAAACAAAAATAGAATCTACATTTGAACGCTAAAATCGAAATCAACAGAAAGGAAAAACAGTTAAACAAAATCCAGTGACCATGCTTCCGCTGGCGCTCTAAAAAGTGCCTTGGTTTTAGGCCAGGTCTTACTGAATAAATCACTTTTGCGATAAGCATTTAAATTTTCCTCTTCTTCCCAGATGCTGTAAGTAAACATAACAGTGGGATCCTTGATATCTTTCAGCAATTCAACAGAATAGCATCCTTCCATCTTTTCAATAGCATCCCTCACTTCATAGAATAAACTCATGAAGGCATCTAAGTGCTCTTCATGAAATTGCATCTTTACGACTCTTCTTATCATAGCTTAATGAAAATTGATCTGAATGGTTTCGTCCTTATTTAGATTAAACATTGACGATGCTTTCCCCATGTTGACAGCTATCTCAAGATATTCAGCACTATTAAACAAGCATAGGGTTTCACCTACCGGAGCATCTCCATAATTTTTACTGATTTTAGTTATTGGTTCCGTCTGTTTGTAATAGAGTGAAAATGGCCTCCCGTTACTAATCTTCTCGAATAACTCTTTCGAGAGGTTGACCACAACATTTTCATAATGATCGATGTGAATGATGGTTGCCCTGATCTGTGAGGACGTAATTACAGGTTGAATGCCCATCTTCCTTGTTACTTCAGTAGGATGTGGTCCCATTTCAGATAATGGAAGGCCATGAGTAATTAAACCTACTGCATGCCCCATACGAGAAGCAATGTGACCATTTTTAAAATCAATTTTATGGGTTTCTTCTTCTTTAATATCTTCAAACAACAATGAAAGCACCCCATTATTAGGAGCAATAAAATAATATCCTTCTCTTTCAATGGCTATATGTTCAACTTCTTCATCATAATAATTGAATACGCTGATGATGTGGATCGTACCTGGAGGAAATTTTGTATATACAGAAGATAAAAAGAATGAAGCCTGGACGATATCGTAACTCTCGATAGAATGGCTTACATCAACAATTGAAACTGTTGGTGAAGCTGATAACAGACATCCTTTCAATTCTGCCGCATAATAATCCTGAGTGCCAAAATCTGTAATAAGCGTTACTACATGCATGAGTCCTTAATCTACAAAGCAAAATAAATGATTAATTTTTATAATATGTCTTTTTAGCACAAGAATTTTAGGATTAAGTGTAGCATATCTCATATTATTTCATATTTCGAATTTATGAGGGTTATAATTTGAGAAATCTTATGTTCAGCAGCAGGCCTTTCTGATTGTTTTAGAAGATGAATGATTCATTGGTGATTGCATCATTATCATCAGTCATCTTTTGATTGACATCAATCGTTATTCATTCCTTTCAACATTTTTTTATCGTAAGGCAACTAAAATCAGTGAGTAATGGTTATACTTGTTCCATGGCGGATGACCTGCCATATTTTATAAATCAAAGGAGAATAGATATTGAGTGAAATTATTTTAACCATTGAGGGTGTCAACCCGGTGGACTTATTCGGAGAGAAAAATGCTAAGCTGGATCTTCTCAAGCAAGCATTTCCCGATGTAACATTTACTTCCAGAGGACACAATCTGAAGATCAGCGGACAGAAAAAAGATACTCAGAAAGCCAAGTCTAAAGTTGAAATGATGGTCAAGATGCTGAAACAAAAGCATGAATTGACTAAACACGCAATTAAAGACTTGCTTAATGGGACCAATCCCATGGATACAAAACTGAGTTCTGAAGGAACTGATAATGTAATCGTTTATGGTAGAGGTGGTAAGGCCATCAAAGCCAAAACGAGGAATCAGAAGAAGATGGTTGAGTTGAGCAAGAAAAATGATATCCTCTTTACGATAGGACCTGCTGGTACCGGTAAGACTTATACAGCTGTAGCATTGGCAGTGAAAGCGTTAAAAAGCAGACTGGTTAAGAAAATAATCCTTACCAGACCGGCTGTAGAGGCTGGAGAAAGCCTTGGTTTTCTTCCAGGAGACTTAAAAGACAAGGTAGATCCATATCTGAGACCATTATACGACGCACTTGATGATATGCTTCCTGTCGAGAAGTTAAATTACTTTATGACCAACAGGGTAATTGAAGTGGCACCACTTGCCTTCATGCGAGGACGCACACTTGATCATGCATTTATCATACTTGATGAAGCACAGAACTGCACCACAACACAGATTAAGATGTTCCTGACAAGGCTAGGACCTTCAGCTCAATGCATCATAACCGGAGACCTTTCCCAGGTAGATCTTCCCGGACATCAGCGGTCAGGTCTCAGAAGAGCTCTTGATCTGCTTTCTGATATCGATGGAGTAGGAAAACTATTCCTTACTGCTGAGGATGTTGTCCGTCACAGGCTAGTAAAGGAAATCATTAAGAAATACAGTGAAGATGCAGAGATCAGAAAAGCTGCCAGGATTGCTGCCAAGGAAGAACAAGAGTAATCACTTACCGACCAATCATTCAAATAACTCATGTTGGACCAACCGGAAACATTAAACATTGATCATATTAGAGCTGAAGTTAAAACCGATATTGATCTCAATAGATCCAAAAGCATTTCCAATCGGGTTCAGATTATCAAAGCACTTTGCTCAGAGCCTTTCACTATTGAAAATCTTTCAGATAGTGATGACTCACAATTGTTGCACACTCTATTAAATCAGGATGGTCTTGAAACATACGATGCACACCATGCAGGGACAACTTATAGATTTTTATGTTCTTACCTGGCAACGAGGCCGGGTGCACAGGTACTTACCGGATCTTCCAGGATGAAAGAACGACCCATAGGGCCTCTTGTGAAAGCACTAAGATCGCTTGGTGCCGATATTAAATATCTGGAAAAAGAAGGATATCCTCCATTATCCATTGGTTCTCCACCATCAACCTGGAAATCAGAGGTAACGCTTCCTGCCGATATTAGCTCACAATATATTTCATCCTTGATGATGATCGCGCCTACGTTAAAGAATGGCCTAACCATTCATCTTGAAGGCGACCTGGTGTCCAGGCCTTATCTGGAAATGACGATTAGAATTATGGAATACTTCGGTGCTCAGGTTTCATGGAAGGACAATTCAATTAAAATAAGTCATCATCCTTATCAGGAAAAGCCATTCGATGTGGAAGCGGATTGGTCAGCTGCTTCTTATTATTATTCAATTTTAGCATTATCTCCGATTGGATCTTCGATTAGACTCAACGGCTTATATCAGGATAGCCTGCAGGGAGATAGTAAGATCGCTGTAATGATGGAATCATTTGGAGTTAAGACCGAATATGAAAAAGACAGTATTGTAATTTCCAAGCAAGAAGACCACCATCCGTTTTTTGAATATGACTTCATTGAGCAACCGGACCTTGCCCAGACCATCATTGTATTGTGTGGAGCCCTGGGAATAAATGGACTATTCACCGGATTAAAGACATTGAGAATTAAGGAGACTGATCGAATTCACGCACTTCAGGAAGAATTAAAAAAATACAATGTTTTTCTTTCTAAAGTCCCTCCCAGGTTTGCTAAAAAGTCACAGAGTGAATATTATATGGTTGAAGGGAACGCATCTTACAGTGAAGATGCTGTCATAGAAACCTATCGAGACCATAGAATGGCCATGGCATTGGCTCCGCTTGCGATAAAATTTCCTATAAAGATGAATAAGCCAGGTGTTGTATCTAAATCCTATCCATTTTTCTGGGAACACCTAAAATCATGTGGATTTACCTATCCTAAGACAACCTGATACTGATCGGAGAATACTGGTAGTAGTTGCCTCCAGGCTTCGATTATTGAACTTTTAAAAAAATACGGGGCTAAGTATCTGAAATATTCGTGATCTTAATTTCTACACGCTGGTTTTTCTGCCTTCCAAATGCTGTCTTGTCAGAGGCAATGGTCTGACGTTTTCCATATCCTTTGAATTCCAGTCGATTGGCAGAAATACCTTTTCTTACGAGATATTGAGCCACCACTTTAGCTCGCTCCTCCGATAGTTGATCACAGAAATCTTCCTGGCATAAACCATTGGTATGACCACCTATCTCTATCGAAATATCTGGATTGGAGCGAAGGAAATAAAATATTTCATCGAGTACGATATTGGATCTGGTATCCAATTCAGATTTATCTGTGTCAAAGTATAGATTTTTGATCTTAAAGATCTGGCCTTTCTTCATATTCTTTCGATCCAATTCTTCCATGATCTTGGGCTGAGGAGCTTCCTCCTGTACCACATCGGGTTGTACCTCTACTTCAGGTTTTTTCTTTCTCTTATGCGGAGGTACTGTTGGTGTTGCTGGTGGTTCAGGGGTAGGTGATTCTTCTACAGCCACCAGTGGTTCTTCATCTGGGCAAGCAATCCTTATCAGATCAGTTGCCTTATCAATTAAGACGTGCCCGTTGTAAGGGAACAGTACCGGCGTCTTATAGAACACTTCCAGGGTAAAATATCGGTGGTTGAATTGTGGCCTAAACTCAAACTCAAAATCCTCCCACTCCCGATTAGATACCGGAGCTGATTCAGCAAGCAATTCTCGTTGGTCACAATATCCTGACCCTCCCCACATTCTTAATACTGCAGGTTCCTGGTAGTTCTCTTCTTTGTCGGTATTCAATCTGGTCAAGGAAACATATTTATCAGAACGCATCAATGCGATTGAAAAGCTATAACATTTATTGGCCTCAATGGGCGTTTCCAATCGTTGAGAAATAGACTCCCAAGTGTCGTTATCTCTTACTACCATTCCCACGTAAGTCCTCCCATCATAACTAGGCGCAATATTCTGCCAGGCAGCTCCAGCCGGATGCACATCAGGAGGTGTCTCGCCCCTGAAGTATATCATACCACAATCTGTCCACCCATCCAGGACGAAGAGGTATTCTCCCTTTCTTGGCATCCCTTCAAAGGAAGGATTTCTGATGATAACATCTTCAGATTGTGCATATGCATCCAGTGAAAAAATCAACAGGATACAGAAGATGGCTGAAAATTTCATGTGTTTAAAATTTTGTGAAATGAGAATCCCGGGGCCAAAAGAATCTTATAATTAAAACCTTTTATCTCTAAAATAATTAAAGGTAGAATGAAGTCAATAAGTTTCATCCCATCTCATTCTAAAACAAGTTTAAGCTAATAAATTAACTTAAAATAATGGAACAATTATATTCCAGTCGTCGATTTTTCAGGTATTTAAGTAGATATTAACGTTGAATACATTCTTAAAACAAGAGGTCCAGCCTGAAATAACCCCAGATAACATGCCATACTAAATAGTATATGATCCTCAGGAAATACATTGAAACAAAGCCAAATTTTAAATAGGTATATAATTGTACCAGGTTGAAAAAATAAATATTCAACCATATTATAATGGCTCCAATCGAAAAAGCATCCATAAAGAATATCTGAAAAGTGGGTTCCAGCAATGATACAATAATGATATATGGCCACCACATATCTTTGAAATGAGGTGTATTAAAAATTGAAGAAGTAAGGAAGAGGATTACAGATATTGGCAAGATGTGAAACAATACCTCTACCAGGAAGCCAATTGCCGGATAGAACAACAGTGAGAAAGGGAACAACACATTTATGTCTTCATTAAAACCAACATTAATATCAAGTAAAATGGCAATCATTGAGCTGATGAGCACACAGATTATAAGGTTCCACTGAAGCAAGGGAGGTTTTGGCTTCAACACATAACAACTGAATCGTTTCCAGAGCCAAAAGATAATTCCTCCACCCAATGATGAAACAATAGCCATAACCAACATGGGGGGATACGTTCCAAAATATTTTTGAAAAGAACCTTCACCGGACAAAACAATTATACCGGACAATATCAATGCTATTATTGATATCAATCCATAAATAAGTAGCTGAAAATTAGTGGAATTGCCATGACGATGTAAGAACTCCCTCATATTGAGAGAATCCAAAATACTCCAGCAAAGTTTCTCAAAAAATCAGATTCCCCTCTTACTTAAATGCATTCAACCCGGTCACATCCATTCCAGTAATCAACAAGTGAATGTCGTGGGTTCCTTCATATGTGAGAACCGTCTCCAGGTTCATCATATGACGCATAATAGGATATTCATTGGTGATTCCCATTCCTCCATGGATCTGACGAGCCTCACGAGCTATCTCTAATGCCATATTCACATTGTTACGCTTGGCCATGGAGATCTGTGCGGGAGTAGCTCTGCCTTCATTGGCCAGTGAGCCCAATCTCCAGATGAGCAATTGTGCCTTGGTGATCTCAGTGATCATTTCAGCGAGTTTCTTCTGTGTCAATTGGAACTGCCCGATGGGTTTTCCGAATTGTTCTCTTTCCTTGGAATATCTGAGAGCTGAATCGTAACAATCAAGAGCAGCACCTATGGCTCCCCATGCGATTCCATATCTCGCTTTAGAAAGGCAGGATAATGGGCCTTTCAATCCTTTAATTTCAGGAAAGACATTTTCTTCAGGTACAAATACATTCTCGAACACCAATTCTCCAGTTATGGAAGCCCTTAAAGACCACTTCCCATGGATCTCTGGTGCAGAATATCCTTCCCAGTCTTTCTCTACGATCATTCCACGGATCTTTCCATCTTCATCCTTGGCCCACACTACAGCAATGTCAGCAACCGGAGAATTGGTGATCCACATCTTGGCACCGTTGAGAACATATCCTCCTTCCACTTTTTTAATATTGGTTACCATACCACCAGGATTGGAACCATGGTCGGGTTCTGTTAATCCAAAACACCCAATGTATTCTCCTGATCCCAACTTAGGAAGATATTTCATCCTTTGTGCTTCAGAGCCAAATCGATAAATCGGATACATCACCAATGAACCCTGAACAGATGCCATTGATCTTACTCCTGAATCTCCGCGTTCTAATTCCTGCATGATGACACCATATGCCATCTCGTCCATTCCTCCTCCTCCGTATTCAACAGGAAGACTCGGACCGAATGCTCCGATATCAGCCAATCCTTTAAACAAATGATGAGGACATTCTGCTCTATTGGCATAGTCTTCAATGATGGGGCTTACTTCACGTTTTACCCAATCTCTTACTGCATCTCTGGCCAGTAAATGATCTTCACTTAACAGCTCATCCATGAGGTAGTAATCATGGTGTTCAAATCGATCTGTTTTTACTGATTTCTTTATGGTTTCAAGTACGTTGCTCATAGAATTATTTCTTTAGGTTAGGATGGTGCAAAGGTACGGTTTTTTGTCTTTTGACACACTTCTAATAACAGTATTAAGACAGAATAAGTTATCTATAGAACAGACTTTTTAGAAGCGGGTGTAAGACACAGCAATTCTCATTCAATTTGTGAAATTTTTCTGGGAAGAAGGACTAAATTCGTTTCATTTTCAAAACTGGAATAGACTAATTTGTTTTTGATGATATCAGTTGTAGGTTGCAAACTTACAACTGCGGGAGGGTGAGTTGATTTCCATTTACTATGAAAATTAAATAGATATAGGTTTGAAGCAAATGCTTCGAACAGTGAAGGATGTTTAAAAAGGATTAAAAATCATAAAGCAGAAGAATAATCCAAGTTTCATTATTTTTCCATCAAATACTTTTAACATGAAAACAACCGTATCAATAAAAGGAGCAGAATTTCACTCCTATCATGGTTATTATGAAGAAGAGCGAAAAGCCGGAAATCAATTTATCATCGATGCTGAAGTTGAATTAAAAACCTTTGACAGTGGAGAAGACAACATCCATGACACTGTAAATTATGAACAGATCTATACCATATGTAAGGAAGAAATGGACAAGACCCAGAAATTATTGGAAACGGTAGTCTTTAACATCATTAATCGTTTTAAGAACGACTTGAACAACGTCTCAGGTGGCAAAGTTAAACTTGAAAAAATCGGACCACAACTGGGCGGGAAAGTTGGAAAGGCGATTGTGGAAATGGAGTTCTAAATCATTTCCTTGACATTGCCCTTTCAGCAGCAGCAATTACGTCTTTAACTCCCAGGCCATATTTATCCAGTAACTCTGCAGGTTTTCCGCTTTCGCCAAATGAATCATTGACAGCTACGTATTCCTGAGGTACAGGATGATTCATGCTCAATACCTGGGCAATGGCATCTCCGAGGCCACCATGACGATTGTGCTCTTCTGCTGAAACCATGCATCCTGTCTTTGCTACTGAC
>Ga0316201_10003959_pt1 | contig 11071 bp, 9 predicted proteins | sample CS6wburrow_MG_FD_204516 | JGI IMG/M metagenome (GOLD analysis project Ga0316201, IMG submission 204516) | Coastal sediment microbial communities from Delaware Bay, Delaware, United States - CS-6 worm burrow | ecosystem: Environmental > Aquatic > Marine > Coastal > Sediment | place: USA: Delaware... | reverse complement strand
CATACTCAGATAATGAAATATCCTTATAATTTTCTTTGGCAATGGTATAAATAGCGGAGAGAACAGATACATAGTTTAGTTTACGTATCTCCTGCTTTTCAACATCGTTGGGATACCCGCCAGATTCTATCAAAATAGTACTGGTACCCCATTTTTGTATGTTATCCCCAAAGGCACGCGGCTCAAAATCATCATTATACCGACCTACCTGACCGGGGGCATATTTTTGAATGATGTTGTTCATAAAAACGATAACCTTCATCGCATTCCCCCTGCTCTCGTTGATCTCTTTTTCGTAATTATAGGCTGGTGCCAAATAAGAAATAGTAGCCGGTTTTTCGGTTCGCTCAGCATTGTAATATGTACTTTGATCATGAAGGTTAAAGCCGAAGTCGGCCTCCAGACTGTCGCGTACCCGCTTTAAAGTCTGGCCTTCCGGGGATTGTAACCGCAGGGCATCCCGGTTGATATCGATCCCAAGGGTATTTTGCCTTTTAAATACTTCCGCCCCATCCGGATTGAGCATGGGGAGAAAATGAATGGTTAGGTTATTCAGGATCTCCTCTTTTTCGCTTGTAAAGGCATCACTTTTAAAAAAATTTAGAATATCAAAGATCGCCTGGGTGGCCGTGGGTTCATTCCCGTGCATTTGCGACCACAGGAACACATCGGTGGGTCCGCTACCTATGCTAATTAGGGTAAGGTCTCTACCTTCAATGGAGGCACCAACTTTGGCAACCGTAAATCGTGGATCATTCTTTAAAATCCCGATCAATGGCTGAATTTGACCGTGCTTTATCCGCCTCTTGTTGAGGGCCGGTTCTTTAAAAGATTCATACGTTTCATATAGCGATGCGGTAATACCGTCCTTCTGGGCTATACAGGATACGCAAAATGGGAGGATCAGTAAAAAGCAAACTAATTTTCTAGTCATTCTATTGTTGAATTTGAGGTATGGGTTTAAAATTAAGGTTTCTTGTGGAGTTTCGCACCTTGGACATAAATTCTTCTCCGGGATCTGTTTTCTCGGTCCTGTAACCATCGTCTTTTTCCAGCCACAGGGCATGACCTTCAAAGAGCGTATATTCATGATGCCCTATAAGGTAGTCTATATCGTATTTGGAACTCAGATACTTCACCAGCCAGATATTCGATCGTAGTTGCGCTTTGGTCAGTGGTGTTTCTGAAGTACCCCCCACATTTTCAATACCGATCGCACAATGATTCAAACCAATCGTATGGCGCGCCATAACATTTTCTGGCATTAAACTGTAAATAGTACCATCCCTGTCTACTAAAAATTGCGCCGACACATTGAGGCTACTTGCTTTTTGGACAGTAGCGCGCGTTTCAGGTAAAGTTACTTCATCGAATGCCTCGAATGATTCTTCCAACGTTGGGATAGCGGTCCAATGGAGTACGATCATTTTAGGGGTAATTTCGATCGATTCCTCATCTAATCCATACCGTTCAGAAATGTATTCCCGGGTTAACTGTTCGCGCTCCTGATTAAAGACTATGGGCCTGTCTATAATTTTAGTACCGGCACAGGACCCCAAAAAAAGCATCAACGAACTTACAATGACGATCCTATTTGCAATTTCAACAAACCGTTTATGAAACATCCTGTATTTTTTAATTACTGACCTTCCCTTGAAGCACCCTGTATTGAATGGTTACTTTCCTTCTGCCCCACTCCTTTGCTTTTTTAATATCCTTGCCCATAAAAATGTCAATGCTGTTTTCCCAGCGTTGGTGCATTTTATCCTTTACCAAATAGGTGCCCTCAAATCCTTCGATCCTTACAGGAGTGTTGTATTTGAGGCCTTTTTCCAAAAGGTCGCGGGATACCGCAATACATTTCATATCGGGCCTTAAGGTATCTCCCCAGGCTGCTATTTCAGGATGATCCTGTGTCTGGTATGCAACTGAATTATAGGCAGTGGCCGTCACAATCATGGTGTTCCAAACAAAATTTTCTTCCTTGTTTTTACAGCAAAGAAAGGCAGCGCCCAGAAGCACAACCAGCATGGAATTATAAACCCTCTGCTGCATAAAATTATGGTATCAAATTATTTTTAAGGATCATCATATCTACCGCTTGTTCTCTCCAATACGCCTCCAAATTTTCCGGGGCAGGTATAAAGGGCAAAGCAAAAGCGCTTAAAATGATATCCTCATCTCCGTCCTGATCTATATCGCCCTTGTCCATTAAAAACCACTTGGCTCTTCTGGAATCGGCTAATGTGTACGATTCAAATTCAAACCGATCTGGGTTTATGTTCTCTAAAAATACGAAAGTCCGTTCCGGGGCATTTTCATAATCTGGAAAAGTTGAAAGTAACCCAAAATCTATATCCCCATCTTTATCAAAATCAGAGGCAACTATCCTGGTTGCACCGTTTAGCGGGTAGAAATAGCGCTCGGTAAACATGTTGTTGCCATCATTGATATGAATTCGCATCCCATGATATGGTTTTTGAACATAGGACTTATCTGCGTTATCTCCATGAACAGTGATAATATCCAAATCGCCATCGTTGTCATAATCGATCAGTTCGAACCAGCTACTGCCGTAAACCGGACTAAACCGCAACACTTTCTTTGCTTCAAATTTCAGGTCCTCTTTTTGAAAAAGTATGGTTATGCTTTCATCTCCCTGTGAAGTAAGTGCTATCAGATCTTTCTTGCCATCCGCATCCATATCCTGTGCAACAACCCGAATGGTCCCCGGCTGGTTCAATAATAGTTGCTGTGCGTACTTCCCATCTTCTTCTTTGCGAAGAAACGATAATTGACCGGTAAGGTCTCCAAATTCGCTTAGCACCAATTCATCCTTCCCGTCCTCATTTAGATCGCTCACAAGCATATGAACAGGCCTGTGTAAAACAGGTTCCAACAAGACCGTATCTGAACTGCTCATAGTGTATACCCTGCCTTTTGGTATTGCGCTGGGATGAATATACCCTATGGTAGTGAGATAGGATTCGTTTTCCTTCCGTATATATGATATGACTGGACTGTCGAAAACACCCAGGGAAGAAATTCCTGAAGCCAGCTCGTATGCCAATAATTCCCCGTTCATATCGCCCAAAACAACCTGATTGTATGTACTGTCATATTCCAGGTAGGTGAAAGAAAACGGTTGATTATCATCAAATGAAATAGTTACTGGAAAAAACTGATGCAGTTGTTTAGAGGTTGTTTTACCTGCTTGTGAAGGCAATGAATCAGGAGCTTCTGATATAATATACGTTTTCAGGATATTCCATTCTTCAACGGTAATGGTCGATTTTAATGGATAAATCCCGGTTTTGATAACCGCGTCCATTTCCTCGTAAGAGAGCCCTTTTAGGGGATCATAGCCATCTGGTCTGATTCCCATACGCGCACCCATATTGGGTAAAATGTTGGAAGCCCAAATGTCTTTTGGTAAATCCTGAATGTCAGGACCCAAATGACAATTGGCACAGTGCATTTTATAAAGTTCTGCTCCTTTTGCTTTTCCAGATCTTGAACAACTTAAAAGAATTGAGGAAAGTACAATGATGAAAAAGCCAAGCAGAATCGTTTTTTTTATCATAAAGTAGCGTGCTTACTATGCAAGGGCGAAATTCCTGAATTCATACGCATCAGATAAATTTAACTTCGTAAAAATCTCATATCTTGTCGCTTACTTAAAAAAAGGGTGTTTCTCAGTTGTAAATCTATGAAAACCCCTTTTAGTTGCAGAAAGTTACAATAATTCTGATTGCACCATGAAGAAAAATATGAAAAGGCTATTAGCGGTATTCGTATTGGTTTTAATAGCCGTAATTATTTGGCAATATCCCAAATTAAATATCATTTCAGGTTTTGCTGCTAAAAATGCGGCCTCCTCTATTTATATATCGAATAGATCACTAGAATCCATTGAAGAAAATGATCATAACGTTCCATTGGTGAAACTGGCAGATACTGAGTACGATCATTCAACCCATACATCAAGGGCCAGTGTTTATGGACTCATGAAAAGAGAAGCTTTTTGCAGGGAAGGGCTAGGATGTGTCCTTGTGAATGACGATATCGATCCGAAACTGTATTCCATTACACCAAAACGCCAATTCAAAAAAAGTCCGTTGCCCTACCCTTTTGGTGACGGCAAAGAAAAAGACACCCTTTTTGAAAATGTTGATTATACGAAGTTAGCCACCGCACTAGACCATGTGTTCATGGACACTGTTAAAACCCGCACAGTATTGGTTCTTTACAAAGATTATATCATCGCTGAACGCTACTCGGACGGATTCGATAAAAACACCCCTATATTGGGATGGTCCATGACCAAAAGTATTTTGGCTACTTTGTATGGGATACTTGAGTATCAGGGAAAGCTACATACTGGAGATCTGGTTCCGCTCCCTTCCTGGCAGCAAGACGAACGGAAGAATATCACCCTAAATCATCTTCTAAGGATGCAAAGTGGATTGGCCTGGGATGAGGATTACACCTCAATATCTGACGTTACCAAAATGCTATTCATGGAGTCTAACATGGCTGTTTCACAGGCTAAAAAGAAAATTGTTGCCCAGCCCGGAGAGGTTTGGAATTATTCATCAGGCACTTCCAACCTCCTTTCAGGGATTCTCAGGACCCAATTCAACACCTATGAGAATTACCTAAATTTTCCATATAAAGCCCTGATAGACAACATAGGAATGCATTCTATGATCCTTGAAACAGATCTGTCAGGTAATTTTGTGGGTTCTAGCTACGGTTGGGCCAATACAAGAGATTGGGGAAAGTTTGGCCTCTTGTACCTTCATAAAGGAAACTGGAATGGCCTGCAATTGTTCGATCCTTCCTGGTCTGCCTATGTAACAACACCAACCAAAAATTCGGAAGGGGTATATGGTGCGCATTTCTGGCTTAATGCCGAAGGGAAATTTCCCGATGTCCCCAGAGATCTTTTTTCGGCCAATGGATATCAGGGGCAACACGTTTTTATTATTCCTTCCAAAGACCTAGTGGTAGTCCGTACTGGCCTGGCAGAAGATCCTTATTTTAATACCAATATTTTTTTACGTGAAATTATTGATGCCATTCAGTAGTTTTAAACTGCTGGAATAATGCTGTATAACAAAAATTGATATGTACACCACAAAATAGGCCTTGCTTACAACAATAATTACAGAAAGGCAAGAATGTAGTGTATGTTTACGAAGTAATCAACAAGGAGTTAATTTTTTTCATTTTCATATAGTGTTCTCGTAAAAGAGTCCTGTTCTAAAAGACAGGGCTCTTTTTTTTGTTGGCAGATCACTATAAAAATAACTATGTTTTGTGTCTATGGGATCCAATTGTCTTTCCCAAAATCGGGTTTGCGTTTTTCCAAAAAGGCATTCCTTCCCTCCTTAGCCTCTTCGGTCATATAGGCAAGCCTGGTTGCTTCTCCTGCAAACACCTGTTGACCTACCATTCCATCGTCCGTGAGATTCATGGCGAATTTTAGCATTTTGATTGAAGTGGGCGATTTGGCCAGGATCTCCTGCGCCCATTCATAGGCAGTATCTTCTAATTCTTCATGTGGAATAACAGCATTGACCATACCCATTTCATAAGCCGCCTGTGCTGTATAACTCCTTCCAAGAAAGAAGATCTCTCGCGCTTTTTTCTGTCCCACCATTTTTGCGAGATAAGCCGAACCATACCCGCCATCAAAGCTTGTTACATCTGCATCGGTCTGTTTAAATAATGCATGTTCCTTGCTGGCCAGGGTAAGATCGCATACCACGTGCAGACTGTGGCCTCCGCCTACAGCCCAACCCGGAACTACAGCAATGACCACTTTGGGCATAAAACGGATCAATCGCTGCACCTCTAAAATATTCAAACGGTGATAGCCGTCTTCACCCACATATCCTTTTTGTCCACGGGCCTTTTGATCGCCACCACTACAAAAGGAATAGATACCATCTTTGGTAGACGGACCCTCGGCAGAAAGCAGTACAACCCCTATGGAGGTGTCTTCCTGAGCATCATAAAATGCTTCATAAAGCTCTTTGGTTGTTTTTGGCCGGAAGGCATTTCGAACATTGGGTCTGTTAAATGCGATACGGGCTACCCCATCTGATTTTTTATACGTGATATCCTCAAAATCCTTTACGGTTGTCCACTTTATTTCTGAATCCATTTCCAATTAATTTAGTATGATTTAAAGATAAGGCATCTTGAAGTTACCACCAATGAAAGCTTACAGTGTTCCGGGATCATTGATACCAGCCTTCATTGAATTTTTTAATTCGATCCATCTCGAAAGATATTTTGTACTTGCCATGGTATGGTGCATAAGCATGGAACCAACAATATTTTTCGTTCTGTGCAAAGATAAATTTCTACTGATCTCCAAAATTCTTCTATTGAATTCCTGTTCCTTCTCCTCTTTTTTAAATTTTTCGTTTATTACATGAGTGCCGTAGTTTTGTGCCTTTTGCCATATGCTCTTATCCCGGTAAAGTTCAATGGCCTTTTTGGCAAAATCTTCGGGATTTCCTGCCACGCAGAAATGATCATTTTCCATGAACAGTCCTTCTGCCCCTAATTCTGTTGTCACGGAAGGGGTGCCACAATTTAAAGCCAATACCAGTTTTCCTTTTATTCCCGCGCCAAATCGCAGCGGAACCAGATTAACCCTTGCTTGTTGCATTACAGTATCTGCGCCGGCTATCCATCCCAAGATGTGGAAGTCATTCGCAGGATCATTCAATTCTAGAATGTTTTGTGGGAGGTATGCCCCATAAATACGCAAAACTGCCTTGGGAACCGATTTCCTTATCAAAGGCCAAATCGCGGTTTTAAGCCACAAGATGGCATCGACATTTGGAGCGTGTTTCCCATTTCCGATGAAAATAAAATTGGCTCTTTCCTCAAACGGAGACCAGGTATTACGCCTTGCCTCGTCTATGTTCTTATAGAGAAATGGAAAGTAATACAACTGGGAGGCATCAAGGGGCGTGTGTTCTCTGAGAAAACTCATCTCAAATTCAGAAATAACCAATGAAAGATCAGATCTGAATATACTGGCTAACTCACGTTTGGTTATCTCATTGGACAACCATTTTGCCGAGGTAAATTCCATTTCCTCTTTGACGGCAATTTGTCTGCTGTTGCGAAGTGAATGCAAGTCTTGGGTGTCGATTATTCGTATTGAATCAGGAATCATTTTAGCCACCCTCCAACCAAACTGTTCTTCAGTGAGGTAGCGGTCAAAAACTACTATATCTGGCTCTAAAGCCTGTATAAATTCATCAAAACTTGGGTGGTTTAAAGTGATCTCGGCGGTAGCGACCCCTAATTCATCTAGATCAGCGCTATAGGGTGTTCCTGAAGCCGTGGCAGCAAACGTTACCTGGTATCCAAGATCGATGAAAAGTTGCAGGATCTGCATGGTTCTTATGCCAGCTGCAGTAGCATCAGGTTCTGGCCAAACCAAACCAATCAAAAGAACTTTATGCAAATTTCTGTCCATCTTCACCTCACATCTTGTCGGCAAATTTTTGGGATATACGCAAACGCAGTTTACGCTCGTAATCTTCTTGCAGCCATTCTTTGTAGTTCTTGGTATTGTTCATAATACAATACGAATACTGCCGTACCCGATACTCTATTTCTTCCTTCAGCTTCTTTGCCAATATACGGGCATCAAAAACATCTTCACTGTTTTCGACACACATTTGAGCATGTTGTTCAATGCTGCGTTCAAGAACTGTTTTGGATTTAAGGCCCTTTGCAAAAACTTTCTTGTATTCTCCCTTGATATCAAAATCTATTTGCTTCGATTTTGCAAACTGGGTACGTAATTCAGGAGGCATTTCATATATGAATTCACGTTCTATATCCTCATCGTTCTTTATGTTTTCCAAATAGAAATCAGGAAAGTGAAAGATCTCTTGCCAGTCTATCGGGGCATCCCACATCCCGAAGCGGGCCACATTATTTCCCAGATCTACAACTGTAAATTCATCTTTATCAGGAAGTATTCTAGACCCCCTTCCAATCATCTGAAAATACAAGGTAAGAGATCGGGTAGCCCTGTTCAGCATAATAGTCTCCACGGTAGGTTCATCAAAACCCGTTGTTAAAATACTCACTGAGGTTAGGATGGCATCGGGCGTAGTAGCGAACCATTCCAGGATGTCCTTTCTTTCTGTAGCGGTATTTTTATTATCGAGGTGCCGGATGTTGTACCCAGCTTTATTAAAAATCTCATAAACGTACCGGGACGTATTTATACCGTTATTGAAAATCAGTGTTTTTGTTCCTTTTGCAATTTCTTCATAAGCACTTAAAAGCTTACCAAGCATGTTTTGATTGCCGTATAATTCATCGGACGATTTCACGGTATAATCACCACTTATCCCGAGTTTGAGGGAACGCAGGCTCACATCATAATTATACATGTTGGCCTTCGCCAGGAATCGCTTTTTTATAAGGGCTTCAATGGATTCCCCGACAATCAATTTTTTATAATTGTCCTTCATGGGGAGTTTAATATTGGAGCTTAAAGGAGTAGCCGTCACCCCTAAAATAATGGAGTCGTCGAAATATTTGAAGAGCTTCCTGAAGGAGTTGTAATGGGCTTCATCTATAATGACCAGACCAACATTCTTAAGCGCAACAGTCCCTTCCTGAAGCCTGTTGTTGAGGGTTTCCACCATGGCCACATAGCACATATGCTCGTCATCATCTTTGAGCTCCTTAACATCGCTATTGATTATCTTGTTTTTTACCCCGAACCCATTCAACATTCTGGAAGTTTGGCTACTCAATTCAATGCGATGGGTAAGTACCACAACTTTTTTCTTCCGGTTGTGGACAAAGCGACGGGTAATCTCAGAAAAAACGACTGTTTTACCTCCACCCGTTGGCAACTGATACAATAAATTGCTGGTATCGGTAGCCTGATCCAAATGCTCAAAAATGGTATTCAGATCCTGTAATTGGTAGTCGTAAAGTGTCTTTTCGGTACTATCTGTGGAAATCTGCAAATATGATCGATTTAAATTCGATGAACAATGTAAATTAGGTTACCAAAACCTCAATTTTGCAAAACTAGAAGATTTTTGCCCTTAAAAGAAATTTATCGGATGAAATCTGAAATTAATACCCTTTTAATAGGTCTATAACGTTACAAAGTGCCTCTCCCTCTTGAAGTCGATCGTAATTTTCCACCAGTTGTGGAACTACCGATGCCGGATCTGAAACACTCGCCACATGGGGTGTTATTTGAATTTTGGGGTGCTTCCAGAAGGGGTGTTCCTTGGGCAATGGTTCCATATGAAATACGTCCAGGCATGCGCCTGAAAGATGGCCTTCATTTATGAGTTCAATCAGGTCGTCATCTATCAAATGGCCCCCACGGGCCACATTAATCAAATATGCTCCTCTTGGCAATTGTGATAGGGTGTCCTTATTAAGGATTCCAAAGGTGGCTTCGGTCAGGGGCAAGAGGCAAACCAATATCGTGGTTTGGTTTAGAAATTCAGTTTTTTGTTTTTCCCCAATAAATACAGGTATTGAACTGGCTGGTTTTGCAGAGTTGGCCCATCCTGTGGTCTTAAAACCAATACGGATCAGATCTTTGGCCAATGCAATTCCCAAGGTACCTAAACCCATGATTCCAATCGTATGATCTTGAATTCGGTCATAAGGCTTTGGTTTCCATGCCCTACTGTTTTGATCATGGTGGTATTGCCTGAAATTTTTTAATCGGCTAAAGATGGTACTGACTACATACTCGGCCATATCGCTTGCCAGCATGGGATCGACGACCCTGGTAATTGGCACCCCTTTAGGAAGGGTAGGATCATCCAAAATAAAATCTACTCCGGCCCCAAAAGAAGCGATACAAGCCAGATTTGGGTAATTCATTAAACTGCCAACCGGATGTTTCCAAACTACAGCCATTGTAATCTCATGTTTGGGATGCGGTTCCAAATACTGATACACTTTAAGTTTGGGATATTTTTGCAGGAATGCTTTCTTCCAAAGCTCCAATTTTCCATCTTGCCTTATCAATACAATTGCCATTTCCAAATTTATTATTGCTGGTCGTGCAACGGCAGGTCTACACTATCCAATGCCCTGCTAAATTCCTCACCGAAAGACCAGCGATTTTCCTGGGTAAAAGTATAAATCTTTAACGTGCGTTCCCTATAATCCGCTAATAGCGCATTTTGGGAGAGATGACCAATAACTTCTTTGAACGAATTTAACATGCTCTTGTAAAATACGTCATTGACATTACTAACTCTAGAATACCGTTGGGCTGTTTCCAAATTGAACAACATCAGATCGGCAAGAAGAAATGGGTCTACCCCAAGGGTAATGAAGTGTTTGATATATTTCTGTGCCACGGATCTTCGGGCCCTTGCTCTTTTTCTTTTTAGCGGGAAATATTCATTGGAAATTTTTCCCTTTGCTTCCTGCATAAGTTTATCTTCCTTCGGATTAAAAATGAAATCGTAATATTTTTTAACAACCGGAAATCGACCATAAAGATCCAGGAGTTGATCCTCAAGATCTTTCTTTTTGAGTTCCGTCAGGTATTTTTTAAGTGCTCTCTTACTCATGGATATGAAGATACGGATGTCCAAAGGTATAATTTGTACTGAGAAAAATGGGATAAAACACCCTATAAACTGACAAACTGCAACATATTGAATGCAAATACTAAAGTTCTCATAAATTATGTAAAAGAATAGGGTGTTGCCTTTGGAAAAGACAGAATAAAAGTGTATTATGAGAAGATGTAAACATTAAAACTATTCCATATATATGAGGCAACTAAAGATAATCAAGCAGGTCACCAACAGAGAATCAAAATCATTGGATAAGTACTTGCAGGATATCAGCAAAATAGATCTTATTACGGCTAACGAAGAGGTAGAATTAGCTCAACGAATACGAACCGGGGATCAGGCAGCACTAGAGAAGCTTACTAACGCTAATTTGCGATTTGTAGTTTCAGTAGCCAAACAATATCAAAACCAGGGATTAAAGCTTCCCGATTTAATTAACGAAGGAAATGTAG
>Ga0316201_10003958_pt1 | contig 11071 bp, 11 predicted proteins | sample CS6wburrow_MG_FD_204516 | JGI IMG/M metagenome (GOLD analysis project Ga0316201, IMG submission 204516) | Coastal sediment microbial communities from Delaware Bay, Delaware, United States - CS-6 worm burrow | ecosystem: Environmental > Aquatic > Marine > Coastal > Sediment | place: USA... | reverse complement strand
AAAAGTAAGTGCGCTGGATAGTGTATTGCAAGTTGAGTGGGGGATGTTCAGGATTTCAAAATATCCCTGAATCCTTCCATCTTCTGCCGGTGTCCCATGAATCATCAGAAATACAAAATCGAAATTAATTTTACTTGTGTCTATGGTCAGACTAAAATTGTTGAGATCTATCTTTTCACCTGAAACCTGGTCATACCAACCTTCTGCTTCCATCAGAATGATGCGGCTTTTGTACTTCTTGGGGGATAGGTATTTATGCACCAGGCGAGCGCTATTTTCCGAAACTGCTCTTTCTTCAGATGGCCCTCCGGTGAGGATCGCTATGTTTTTCATTGCCAAACAAATTAAAATAAAATGTAATATATAAAATTCGTTTGATTTTGGGTGTTACGAATGTGTAAGTGAGGTTATTCTTTGAGGAAGTGCCTGGGTTGAGGAAGAAGGTGTGGATGTTGTGATGGGTTCAAAAAATCAAGGTTCATTTGAACCATATGAGGCATATAAGGAACATATAAGAGATAGATTGAAAGTTGTAGTTTGTCTTTTGAGATTTCCACTGAGGTATACTTCACTTTTACCCTATGGATCAGGTTTGAAATTGCAGCTTGATATTTATGATTTAATTGGATACTTGCCTGCCCGCTGAAGCTCTAGCGGAAGAGGGTGTCTTGTTTTTTGAAATTTTCATCCTAAGGTATACTTCACTTTTACCCTATGGATCAGCTCAGAAATTGCAGCTTAATGTTTTCGATTTATTTGGACACTTGGCTGCCCGCTGAAGCTTTAGGGAAAGAGGGTAGTTTGTTTCTTGAGATTTCCACTGAGGTATACTTCACTTTTACCCTATGGATCAGGTTTGAAATTGCAGCTTGATATCTGCGATTTATTTGGACACTTACCTGCTCGCTGAAGCTTTAGGGAAAGAGGGTAGTTTGTTTCTTGAGATTTCCACTGAGGTATACTTCACTTTTACCCTATGAATTAGGTTTGAAATTGCAGCTTGATATTTGCGATTTATTTGTCTTTTGTCTCTTGTTACTTGATATTTATTTATCCCTTCCCTGCCCACTCAAGCTCCAGCCAAAGAAGACCATCATCACTTTACCCCCTCAAGTTGCCTTGGAGACAAAAACTCCGAAGGATCTTGCCCTTCTTTCAATGCACTATTGACGCGGCTTTTTTGCAAGGCTGTCATTCCAACCTTTGCATACTTGCTATTGGCCAGGTAGTATTGTGGAGTGGCATCAGGCCTGTATCCATTCACTTTTGATTCGAATGCGCAAGAGCCACTTTCCGCAAGTTTGTCAAGGCTGGATTTTGAAATCAAGGAGGGATTGTAAGTAACTTTTACAACTTCTTTTCCATTCGCAAAACCAGCCTCTGTTGCCAGGACTCCATTTACCCGGCCAAAATGCGCTTCTCCGGACCAGAAACAATACATGGAGTAAACAGCCGTTTTTCGATTTTCTTCCGAAGTGTTGAGTTCATCATTCAGCAACTTGAGCCAACCGGGAGCCTTCCCTTCAGCCTTGATTAATGCGCTTGTCATATAATTGACCAAACCGGCCTGCGTATAATCTCCATTCAGTCGCGAAGAAACAGCTGATAGATCTTCATTTACGATCCTGACAACAGGGTTGTTCCATGAAGGTTCTGAAAACAGGTTCAGCACTTCGGCATCAGCGCCTTTTTTATTGTTATGAATAGCGAGTGGAACAAATTGTGTTTCAATTGCTTCCACGATTAAAGGATTGGTCAGGACTTGACTACCATAGTTTCTGCACGTTGCACAACCTGGGATTTCCTGGAAAAGAATGAGGATCGGTTTACCACTATGTGCACTTTCCTTTTGAGCTGCATCGAGCGAACGAATCCATTGTACATCGCCCAATTCGACAGGGTTGGAAGATGGTTGCATTAATGCGGATGTGATCAAAATGAAAATTGCAAATAGCATAGCGTAAAATTTATACCATAAATGTATTGGATTCATTCATTATTGTGTGGAATGATAAACCATTTCTTTCCAGCATCAAAAAGTAAACTATACCACACTGCGAGAACCGGAATGGCCAGGTAGAACATACGCGCCAGGTCATAAGATAACATTGCATGAAGGAAAACTATCCCTAAAAAGAAATAAAAGAATGCCGGAGTACTCTGATGCAAGTACTGTCGAATTTCTTTTTTAATCAGTAATAAAAAGGAAACACCCCAAAGCCCGATAATGGAAAATACTTCATAAGCTCCATGAAAACTAAAAAGACGGGACACTGAGTTTTTAACCTCCTCAAAATGACTCATGTCTTTTGCAATGGATTCCTCAAAAGCAAAACCATTTGATATATCAAATAAATACCGAAAAGCAAAAACCAACATTCCTGAAAGCAAAAACCATCCAACTTGTTTTCCTTTTCCAATGGGTCCGAAAAAGAAAAGCAATGGAGCGATAAAAAGGAATGATTCTTTTGACCATGGGCCAATCAAAATGGCTGCAATTGCCATCCAATGTGTTTTTGTTTGAATACTGTACAATACCATTGCAATGACAAGCAGATACAGACTATCCACCATAGGTAAACCAGAAGCATAGGCAGTCCACCGGCATGTTAGAAAACTCAAAAGGCCAATCGTAGAACCCAAAACGGAGCCACCCATATCCCGGCAAAGTAAGTAGATGAGCAGTCCGGCAAGCGCCATGATCGAACTATTTACCAGCAAAAAGCTGAAACCCAGAGAAAAATCAGGTCCGGGGAATGTCCATGGTTGAACCTTGTCAAGTACTGGCGAGAGTAAGAAGTGAACACCTGCGGCCGTAAAGGGCACAATTACCCGGTATCTGCGCACAGGACTTTGGTCAAAATCAAATTCTGAGAGCCCGAGATATGTTTTCAGATCCGGATTGAGATCAAAATCATAATTATAATTATCAAACAGTGTATAGGCCGGCCCCAGGATGACTGCCAGCGAAAGGAACCAAATGAGCAGATATTTGTTTCTTTTCTCAACCATTACTGCTTTCAAAAGTAAAGATTAAGATGGTATCTTTAATTCCAAATTATATTGATAGATGATTCGAATCATATTATTCATGTTTTTATTGGCCGGAGTGGTTTTCATGGTCTACCAGCTGATAACCTGGCTGAAATACCGTCAGAGCTTATACTACAAGATAGATCAGGATGTGGAAAAGCTCAATGATGAAACGAATAGGTACAAACAGGAAGCCATCAATTTGGAAAACAAAAAGAAAGATCTCTGGCATTCCTTTTCAGCCATTAAATATCCGCCGGAAGATGTAAAAGAACTCTATAAATTGCGCAGTGCTGTTATAGAAAAAGAAATAAAGCTTTATAAAAAGATCATCCATTTGTACGAGCAGTATAAAGAGGTCCTCCAGGATAAAGCCAAAGTGTTGAGATTTAAAGCGAAACATGGTACTCAATCAGATACTACTGAAGAAATATCTGACGCATTGTTCCAGGTCGAGCAAATGCGAAGTGAAATTAGAACCAACCTCAAAATCTCTTATTATGACCAGATATCCGGCCCAACAGAGCTAACCGACCTAAGGGGAAGTCTGAAACACCTCGAAGAAATGGAAGGTAAAAGTAAAGTAATGACCAACGACAATCCGCTTGAATTAGAAACAGAAATTCAGGATGATTTCCTCATGCTGAAAGAATTGGTCCGGCAGAAACTGTAACCGATGAAGGAAGCTTTATTTGTCGCAGATGATGGGAAAATGAGGTGTTCATGGTGCAATGTTGATCAATTGTACCAGGACTATCACGATGATGAATGGGGAGTACCTAACTATGAAGACCAACATCTCTTTGAAATGCTCTGCCTTGAAGGAGCTCAAGCTGGTCTAAGCTGGCATACTGTTTTGAAAAAGCGGGCTCACTATCGAAAAGTATTTGATGGGTTTGACGCTGAAAAGATCGCTCGATATGACGATCAAAAGAGGCAGGAATTACTATCGGACCCGGGAATTATCCGGAATAAATTGAAGGTGAATGCCTTTATTGTGAACGCCCGGATATTTTTAGACATTCAGGAATCACCAACCTCTTTCAGTGATTATATCTGGTCTTTTACTGATCATAAGGTAATTGACAATCAACTGCGGAATATGTCTGACTATAAAGCCACTTCTCCTCAATCAGATGCGATGAGCAAGGACCTCAAAAAGAAAGGATTTAAGTTCATTGGCTCTACGATATGCCTTGCTTTTATGGAAGCTTGTGGTATGGTGAATGATCATTTCATGGATTGTTGGACCAGGCATCAATAGTGTGTTATGCGTGTTTCCGTCATATTTTTTCTGGTCGCCATCCTTTTTTCGTGCAAAACGGAAAAACGCAAAACCCTTCATATTGCAGTAGCGGCCAATGCCCAATATGCGATGGAGGAAATCCTCCAGGCTTTCGAAAATGCTTACCAAATTGAAACGGAAATGGTCGTTAGTGCCTCAGGGACGCTTACAGCCCAAATTGAACAGGGCGCACCATATGATGTGTTACTATCTGCAAATATGAAATATCCGAAATACCTCGACGAGCGTAGCCTTTCAGTTGGCCCACCTGAAGTCTATGCCCACGGAACGCTTGTTCTATGGTCCGTTAAAGAAGTGTCCAAATTGTCTCTTGAAATGCTTCTTCAACCTTCCATTAAGCATATTGCGTTACCGAATCCACAAAATGCACCTTATGGTGAGGCAGCAATCCAGGCTTTGATCAAGGCAGGAATCTACGAGGCTGTTGAAAACAAACTGGTTTTTGGAGAAAGTGTCGGTCAAACCACACAGTTTATTGCTTCTGGAGCGGCAGACGTAGGGTTTACTGCGCTCTCAGTGTTGAAATCTCCCCAACTCAATGCCATGGGATCAATGCTGGTCATTCCAGCTGCTTTGCACAATCCGATCAACCAGGGATTGGTCGTGATTGATCATGGGAATCCGCAGATATTAGAGAATGCTCAATCATTTAGAACATTCTTATTTTCAACCGAGGGTCAGGAAATTCTCAATAAATGGGGGTATCAATAAACACACCGCTAGGGTCCTGTAGTTGACGCACAATACGTTTCCCCTTTTTTCTCTAATATTGTCACAAACTAATATTCAGCAAATTGAATACTTTTCATGGCCATATCACTGGAGTCCAAACGGAAGGAAGCTTATCCTTAGTGGATGCCCGTGTGCAGGATGTTTCTTTCACGACAATAGTCATTGAAACACCAGAAACAGCCCCATACCTTAGGGTTGGTCATGAGATCCAGGTCATGTTCAAGGAAACAGAAGTCTCGGTGAGTAAGCCGATCAAAACCAGCTCAAGCCTCCAGAATAAACTCCCTTGCCGGGTGGTCAATGTGCAGAAGGGAAAATTGCTAGCGACCATAGAACTCCAACATACGATTGGAAAAGTGTATTCCATTATTACCGCCCGGGCAGTGGAACAACTCAACCTGCAGCCAGGCGATGAAGTGCTCGCAATGATCAAAACAAACGAAATCATGCTTTCGGCAGAATGAATTGGGGTCCGATCATATTGACTATTCAGCTTGCATTCGTCGTTACGATCATCCTTTTTGTGATTAGCATTCCGCTGGCATATTGGCTGGCACATACGAAGCGCAAATTCAAACCAATCATTGAGACCCTTGTCAGTATGCCATTGGTTCTCCCGCCAACAGTTATTGGATTCTACCTGTTGGTCATTTTTTCTCCCACTGGTTGGCTGGGAGGCTGGTTACAAGATGTATTTCACTTTCAGCTTGTGTTTTCATTTGGAGGACTTGTCATAGGTAGCGTCATCTATAGCTTACCATTTATGGTGCATCCGATTCAAGCGGGATTTGCGAATTTGCCAAAAGGACTGACAGAAGCTTCATTTGTGCTCGGGAAATCCAGGTTCACCACATTGGTGAAAGTGCTCCTTCCAAATATTAAACCTTCACTCCTTACCGGGATAGTTTTGGCCTTTGCCCATACAGTAGGAGAATTTGGTGTCGTCCTGATGATCGGTGGAAATATACCGGACAAGACGAGAGTTGCCTCCATCGCCATCTACGATGAAGTAGAAGCGTTGAACTATGGTGTTGCTAATGCTTATTCTATCGTGTTGTTCCTACTTGCATTTTTCATTTTGTTGACCGTTTACCTCGTTAATGGTAGATATATCAGGAAATTTTGGCGATGATCGAATTTACACTCCATAAGTTATTACACGCAGCTGAGGGTGAAATGCACCTGGAGGTGGATATTTCATTGGAAAGAGGCCAGTTGATTACCATTTTTGGTCCGTCTGGCGCGGGCAAAACGTCTATTCTTCGAATGCTGTCAGGTCTAATGAAGCCGGATAAGGGTCAAATCGTAATAGATGGTCAAACATGGTATTCAAGTAACACAAAGCAGCACATTCGTACCCAGGATCGGTCGATCGGGTATTTGTTTCAGGACTATGCGCTGTTTCCAAATATGACCGTGCGAGAGAACCTGGAGTATGCAATGTTTAAAGGGCAGGATAAAAAAGGGATTGACGAACTCATTGATATCGTTGAGTTATCAAATCTGCAAGACCGAATACCAGACACGCTTTCCGGTGGGCAAAAGCAAAGAGTCGCATTGGCGAGAACGCTTGTCAGGAATCCTAAATTATTGCTTCTTGACGAACCATTGAGTGCGTTAGATTTTCAAATGCGTTCGAAACTGCAGCAATATATCCTTGAGGTGCATAAAAGATTTGGGTTGACGACCATTTTAGTGAGTCATGATATTTCTGAGATCATTCGCTTGTCCGATCTGGTTTTTGAAATTGATCAAGGAAAGATTTTAAGATCCGGAAAGCCGATTGAAATATTCTCTGAAAAAAAACTGACAAACAAGTTTCAATTTACCGGTGATATTGTCCATATCGAACCTGCAGAAACCATCTTCATTGTGAGTGTATTGATCGGTCGCTCGATTATCAAAGTCATTGCCTCCGGATCAGAGGCGAAGGAATTTCAGGTTGGCGACAAAGTGCTCGTCGCATCAAAGTCTTTCAATCCGTTGATTCGAAAGATTTAAAAGGGGCACGCTGTCACGCTGCAGCGTGACAGCGTGCGGGGTGACACCCTGCACGCCGTGTACTTTTTTTATGTTTAGGGGGGACTTTTTGGGCCTTTTTTGACACGTATAAGGTGAGAACTCATTTTTTCATCAAAAACTGTCACGCAATGTCCAGATCTTCTATTTTTACAGAACCACTTTATGGAGGCCAGATCTTCCATGTTTACAATCAAACAAATAATAAGGAGCCACTATTCCTGATACCAGGTGATCGGATTAGGTTTTTATCAAATTTGGAAAAATTTGTGTCACCTTTTATAGATATTTTTTCTTTCAACCTACTGTCCAATCACTTCCACTTATTAATTGAGGTACTCTTGAAGGAAGAATTTTTGAGAAAAACGCCCAAATATTATATCAATAATTTGCCAACTGCTTGTCGCGAGTTAATTAATGCGGATAAAGATAATATGCACTTGATTTTAAAAAACCGATTTACAGCCATGTTTTCGGGTTATGTGACCTATTTCAACCATCGTCATAAGAGAAAAGGAAATTTTTTGCATCGACCTTTTTGCCGAAAATGGATTCATTCAATGGATTACTTTGAAAGAGCAGTATACTATATTCATGCGAACACTGTCAGACATGGTATCCATCAAAACTTGCTTGAGCATGAATGGACTTCTTATCATTCTGTTTTGGCGGATGATGATTCTCTCATTGCACTGAAAAAGTTATACAAGTATTTTGGTGGAGAAGAATTACTTAAAAAGTATCATAATGAAAGGCAAGCAATAGTTGAAAATGAAATTTTTGTGATTGAAGAAGAAACAGTATTCCAAAAAAGGACAAGTGAAGAGGAAGAATAGCGGTACACGGCGTGCACGCTGTCACCCTGCAGCGTGACACGCTGTAGGGTGACAGCCCGAAAAAAACCCCTACTTTAGACATTCCAAAATCTGTCATCCGTATGAAAAAGACCGTAATCGCTATCATATGCTCATTTTGTTGCTTTGCCATTTCAGCACAAAACGAGTTGAATATCTCCTCATCTTTACAACAACTTTTGATCTCCAATCCAGATCAGACTCATGAGGTGATCATCCTTCTCCAGGAACAGGCACCGCTCGATCAATACCTCCTTGAAATAAAAAACACCACCACTAAAAGAGACGATCTCAGAAAGCAAGCTCTTCAACAGATGCAGAACATTGCTCAGGAAACTCAACCTGAATTTATTGAGTGGTTAAATACCGATTTAAATATCCACCATGATCGACTTACGAAATTTTGGATAATCAATGCGATTGGAGTAGAGGCCTCAACTGAAGAGATCAAATCGATCGCTCAAAACTCTGGTGTTCGATTCATCACAGAACCACCTGCTTTCCATGAAGCGACAACGGTAAAGACTCAAGCCCATTTTGCCTCATTTGATCCCGGTCAACATGAAGAGGGTCATGATGTGATCAATGCGCCTGCCCTTTGGAAAATGGGATATACCGGGTATGGAACGAAAGTTTATATTTATGACACCGGTGTCGATATCGATCATCCGTCTCTCCGATCAAACTTTTCCTATCACAATAATCCATTGGAAGTTTCCTGGAAAGGGACCACAGAGGAACCCTTTACCTGCACCGATCACGGATCGCATGTAGCAGGAACGATACTCGGCCTGGATCGGGAAATGAACGATACGATTGGTGTGGCCTTTAACGCACAATACATGATGTCACCGCAATTCACAAGTTGTGGATCAAGCCGGTTAGATAATATAACCGCATGGCAATGGGTGCTCGATCCTGATGGCAATCCTCAAACAATTGATGAAATACCTCATGCGTCAAATATGTCCGGCGGAAGTCGGGTAACAGATACGATTTGTGGGAATGAGATTATTGGATTCCTTTTCCAGGGTTTACAAATCGGAAATGTGGGAGCCATTTTTGCTGGTGGAAATGAAGGGCCTGGTGATTCTTCCCATCGTTCTCCTGCAGTCCATAACTTTGACCTGGTTCATGCTTTTGCTGTGGGAAACCTCAATGCTTCTACACTTGAAATAAATGGGAGTTCTAGTAGAGGGCCATCATTTTGTGCGAGTACAGCATCTTCACTTGAGATCAAACCGGAAGTTTCTGCTCCCGGGACATCAGTAAGAAGTAGTATCGTTGGAGGTGGCTATGATTGGTTTACCGGGACTTCAATGGCCGCGCCTCATGTGACAGGCGCTTTTCTTTTGCTCAAAGAAGCATTTCCATTTTTACCGGAAGCAGATATTTTGAGGGCACTTTACTTCTCTGCAACTGATTTTGGTCAACCGGGAGAGGATAATGAATATGGGATGGGCGTCATTGATGTTCTGGGGGCATTTAATTACCTGGTAGATCAAGGCAACCAGCCGGTTCCTCCTCTGGCAAATGATAAAGACCTGGTCGCCGTAGACATGGATTTTGATCAACAAATCTATTGTTCTGTTGTCCCGATGATGAATGTAAAATTTGAAAATGCTGGCCTTGACACACTATTTGCGGTCCAACTGGATTTTAGTGAAACAAACGGGCAACTAGCTTCCTTTTCAAAAGAATGGACAGGCACTCTACTACCGGATGAAGTTGTGGAAATGGAATTTGAACTTCCAGTTGAAGCCTCTTCAGGCTATCATGAACTGACGATGCAATTGAGTATCCCGGGAACAGATGAAGAAGTACGAACACTCAATAATCAATTCAAAAAAAGGTTGCGCATTTTTGATGAAGAAGGTTTGAGGATTCAAAAGGCAGTCCCTGATCAACAAATGATTTGCACAGGAACCAGGTTGCTCCTTCAAACAAATGTAAATCTCACTGAATCTCAACAAATTTATTGGTACAATAATGAACTCTCAACTCATCCTGATGGGGAAGGCCCGTGGTTTTTAACACCTCCAGTTATAGAAAATGCTGAATTCTATGCAGAGCTGGAGGAGAAACATCAAACGGGTCAGACTTTAGATGAAGCAAACATTGAATTTACTGATGAAAGCCTTGGAGGACTCATTTTCGATGTTGAACGTCCTTTGATTATTAAGCGGGTAAAGGTGCATTCCGGTACAAGTGGAGGTGGTCGCATGCTTCAATTGTTTGACCCAAATGGAGAGTCTGTTATTTCGAAATTGGCGATTGTAAGTGCCGGTGAAAAGACAATTGAACTTAATTGGCAGCTCAACACACCAGGAAAAGGTTACCGTTTTGAGATCACAACCGGAAAACCACTTGCTCATGTTTCAAATGAGACTCAATTTCCAATTGGAGTGAATGAATTGATCACAATCCAAAGTGGTATTTATGATGGCGTAGAATCAACCGATGCGTATTATTATTTTTTTGATTGGGAAATTTCAGCCAAGCACCCTTGCGGGCCGGCGGTTGTAGAAGTGATTGCTGAGCAGGCAGATACCATCGGACCTATTGAAATCCTCAGCGAATCCGATACCGTTTATTTATCGAACGGAGGTATTGTTGAATTGAATGCTGAAGGGGACGGATTCAGTTCATATGCGTGGGATTTTGGGAATGCAATTCATGATGTAGGTCAAACGGTGAACGCCGAGTATTTTGAATCAGGAGTGTATCTTGTCATTTTAAATGCGTCTAGTGAAAATGGCTGCTCTACGACAGCAATCAAAGAAATTACCGTCATCGATGATCTGCAAACCAGAATTGAAGAGCCGGTGCAATCTATTGAGCTTAAAGTTTTTCCGAATCCAGTCTCAGGAAAATTGTATATCCAAATATTTGATAAGTCAAATAACTTGAAACAACATGAAGTATGTCTGTTTGATTTATTAGGGCGGAAGCATCTATCGAAGATATTCGATTTTACATTGGGAATTGTCGAAATGGATGTGCGTTCTTTTTCAGCTGGTCAGTATATTTTGCAGGTGAATGGGAAAAATACAATTGTTGTTATACAATAATGTATTCCTTTTTTGATCACCCAATACTTAATGCTTTCAAGCCTGCATAGTATGGC
>Ga0316201_10003957_pt1 | contig 11071 bp, 6 predicted proteins | sample CS6wburrow_MG_FD_204516 | JGI IMG/M metagenome (GOLD analysis project Ga0316201, IMG submission 204516) | Coastal sediment microbial communities from Delaware Bay, Delaware, United States - CS-6 worm burrow | ecosystem: Environmental > Aquatic > Marine > Coastal > Sediment | place: USA: Delaware... | reverse complement strand
CATGCGCTTTCATTTTAGCCGGTTCGTTCAAGGCAACGGAGGCGGTTAGCGCAATAATTGGAATATTGGCCGTGTTTGGGTTATTTTTTAAATGCTCGGTGGCTTCATAACCATTCATTTCTGGCATTCTAATATCCATTAAAATGAGAGCAGGATGATATTCTTCGGCAAATAATAAGGCCTCTTGTCCATTTGCCGCACTGATAACGTCTAAATTGACGGAGGTTAAATATTCTTCAATCAAATAACAATTAAATTCAAGGTCATCAACCACTAAAATGGGCACTTTTTCAAAGGTGATATTGTTAGCATCAAACGTGTTATCTGTCTTGACCGTCTGTTCGGTTTCCGCCGTTTTAACTTTATGCAAAGCGATTTCAAAACGACTGCCTTTGCCGGGGCTACTGGTGAGCGAAATTTGACCGTTCATCATTTCGACTAAACGCTTGGTAATCGTAAGCCCCAATCCCGTTCCACCATATTGACGGGTGCTTTGTCCATCTTGTTGATGGAACGATTCAAAAATAAGGGTTTGTTGCTCGGCTGGAATGCCAATGCCACTATCTTCTACTGCCAGGGTTAAATCAATGTAATTTTCCTCAGTGTCTATCTTATTAGCACAAAGTTTGACGTAGCCACTGTTTGTAAATTTAATGGCATTACCCATTAAATTTAACAACATCTGCCGCAAGCGAGTTTCATCTAAAAATAAACTCGGTGGTAAGGTTTCATCAATTTCCATGATGAATTCAATATTTTTTTCAGCTATCTTGAGACTGAAAACCTGTTGTAACGCGGTGAAAATCCCCTGGAGGTTTACTTCTTCATACTGAATCTCTAATCGTCCAGCCTCAATCTTGGATAAATCCAGGATGTCATCAATTAAAGTCAACAGACTTTTAGCCGCCGTTTGAATGGAATTAAGATAATTTGTTTGTTGCTTATCTGTAATCTTTGAGGCGAGGATATCGCTGAAACCAATGATCGCATTCATGGGAGTCCTGATTTCATGGCTCATGTTAGCCAGAAATTCACTTTTGGCCCGCTTAGCAGCTTCGACTTTAGCTTGTTTTAGAGCCTGCACAGCTATTTTGAGCGTATTTAAATCCTGGTAAGATTTTAAGGCGAGACGTATCGTCGTATAAAGCTTTTGTGAAGTCAGTTCAGTCTTATCCTTATAATCATTAATGTCATAGTGTTCCACAACCGTATTTTCTGGCGCAAGCCCCGGTTGTCCAGTGCGAATAATGAGCCTGATGAGAGAATTATGAAGTTCATTTCTGATGAAATCCACTAATTTTAGTCCCGCATCATCCGTTTCCATCACAATATCAATAAGGGCTACCGCTATATCCGATTCAGCAACCAAAATCTCTTGGGCTTCTTGACCAGACATGGCTTGTAATATTTGTAATGGTTTTCCGGCAAAATTGAAGTTTTGGAAAACGGCACGAGTGACAATATGAATATCAGATTCATCATCCACAACGAGTATTTTCCAAGGGGAAACCTGAGACTTTTCGATGGCAAGGTCTTTTTTCTTTTTAACGAGTTTCATTTCAGTTATCAGTTATCAGTTATCAGTTATCAGTTATCCGTTACCCGTTCTAGCATTTTGAAATAATGTCTGTTGAAGCTCGTTTATATTTGACATTTTTTGTGAAATTTTTTATTAATAGATTCATTCAGATAAATTTTGGCTTTTGGACAAATATACTTAGCATCGTCATATAATAGCGATCTATTGAATTTTAGCGAAAGTCAGGTGGTGGTGACTAACCACTTCGTTTTTTTCAAAATGCAAAAGCGCAAATGATAACGGTGGACAATATAGTATTTCTTAAAGAAATACTATTTGTTATCGGACAAAGGTTTTTTTATGATAATTAGTTTTATTTTATCATATTTGGATTTCTATTTTTTTCATAGACTTATCTAAAATCATCGGATTAGGCTATTTCTGGAAAAAAATCTACCATTCAAATTATCCAATCGCATCCTTTACTAATATGCAACCACTACATTCATTACAACTCAAAGGTTCATTGACACGCACAACGCTCATCAAAATGGGCATCCGAATAGCCGTTGTCATTATTGCAGTCACATTAGTCAGTTATTGGCATGTGATGTCCAATTTGGAATTACAAGTGATTGAACAACTTGATAAATACATCAGAGAACGCAGCCAGCGAGAAAGTCAGTTGTTCAAACTGGCAAAAAATAACCACGATGTTTTTAAGGCAGAATTTCTGGCACGGTTCAAAGCAATGGGCAACGATGATCCAGTCGAACGGTTTAACGCACTGTTTGAAAAACGGGACGATGGTACCGTTCGCTTGCCTGCCTCGGAATTTTATGACCAGCCCAAAATGGGAGGAACGACTAATAAAGGTTTGACCGCATTTATTGGGCAAAACGTTAATATCACGGCTGATGTTCGGCGGCGCGTCATGATCAGCTACGATATGGTTAAAACTTATGGTCCTCCTTGGCGTTCTCGTTTTTCTGATCTCTACGCCAGCATGCCGGAAAACATTGCGATTTGTTATTGGCCCGAAGTACCTTGGAATTTGGATCTTCCGGCTGATTTCAACATCATTCAAGAAGAATGGTTTTATATCACTGATTTCAATCATAATCCTCAAAGAGAAACGGCTTGGTTCGGGCCCTATTCTGATGCTCCCAGCAAAACTTGGTTAATTTCCTTTGCGACACCGGTTGATGTCGATGGCCAGCATATTTTGACGATTGGGGGTGATATTGTGCTTAATGATCTGGTTGAACGGGCCTTTGATGAGCATCTTGAAGGGGCTTATAATATCATTTTTAGGGAAGATGGGCATCTGATTTCGCATCCAGAACATACCGCTCAGATTCAAAAACAAGGGGGTAGTTTTGATATTTTTCAAATGGGTGATCAACATTTATTGTCTATTCTTCAAGCGAACAAAAATCGGCCATTCGATGAAATTGTGATTAATCATACTCAATATGATGAATATCTTGCCATTGCCAAAATTGAGGGGCCAGATTGGTATTTTGTCACCGTTTATCCCAAATCACTTTTATCTCATCTTGCGTTTGACACGGCTCGTTTTATTTTGATGTTAGGTATTTTGTCCCTATTCATTGAAATTATGTTACTTTTTATTGTGTTACGCACGCAAATGGCAAAACCTTTACGTGAATTTATCGAATCAACCCAAAAAGTGGCCACTGGAGACTTTAGTCTTGATACCACTCATTTACCCGTTCATCGTTTTGATGAAATTGGGAAATTGGCTCAATCATTTCAAAAAATGGCGGGACAATTGAAAACGTCGTTTGATACTTTAGAAACGAAAAATATTGAATTAGAACGCTTGAACACCGATTTACAACAAGCTATCCAAGCGGCGGAAGCGGCGAATCATGCCTTGAATCAAACCTTAGCCACCTTAGATGCGAAAGTCATCGAAAGAACAGCCCAATTAAATGCCAAAGTAGAAGAATTAACCCAAACCCGTCATGAATTGGTCCAAAGTGAAAAAATGGCATCGTTAGGGCGGTTGGTTGCTGGTTTTGCCCATGAATTAAATACGCCTATTGGAGTCGCCGTGAGTAGTGCTTCACTTCTGCAAGACAAATCTCACTTGCTTAATCAATTGATTGAGCAAGAAGAAATAGACGAAGATGAATTGATTGCCGTCTTGGACAGCATTAACCAAATGGCCGAACTGACTTTGTCTAATTTAAAACGCGCTTCCAGTTTAGTGGGGAGTTTTAAACGCACCGCGATTGATCAAAGTTCTGATGAAGTCAAACAATTTCAAATTAAACGAGCGATTGAAGATGTTATCAATACCCTACACAATCAGTTCAAAAAAACCGCTATCGACATTCAAGTTGATTGTCCCAACGACTTGGTTATTTATAGTTTTCCAGGCGCATTGGATCAAATTTTCACCAATTTGATGATGAATAGCTTGATTCATGGTTTTGAAAACGGTAAAAATACGGGCCATATTCGTATTGTAGTACAACGAGTAGAAAACCAACTGCATTTGATCTATTCAGATACCGGCAAAGGTATTCAACCTGAAAATGTGTCAAAGATCTTTGAGCCTTTTTTTACGACTCATCGCGCTCATGGTGGCAGTGGTTTAGGCTTATATATTTGCTATAATATTGTATCTAACCAATTCAAAGGAGAGATGACTTGTGAGAGTACAATTGACCAAGGAACGACATTTTATATTGATTTTCCAATAGACACTGAACGGAAAGTTTAGCTATAGCGTTTCCCGATTGAATGAGGTACAAATCATTTGAGTGAAAAATTTATTTTGCTGCCTGATTGGAGTGCAAAATTTATTTTGCGGTTCGTTTTTTTTAATATTACTTTATTCAATCGGGAAACGCTATATATAACTTCAAAAAAATAGTTCGTGCTAAATCGGCCAGGTTTTAGCGAAAAATTATTCAGAATTGTAATGACTAAATATGAAACTTGTAAAAAAGAAGAAAAAAACCGATGCTAATGCCACACCTCAACTTCTGCCTTGGAAAGTTCTCGTGGTTGATGATGAGCCTGATATTCACATTGTCACTCAAGCCGTTTTTCAAGATTTAAAATTTGCGGATAGGCCACTCAAAGTTTTAAAAGCGATGTCCGGCTGTGAAGCGCGAGAAATCTTAATCGCAGAACAGGATATAGCGGTTGCTTTCATTGATGTCGTGATGGAAACAGATGATGCAGGATTGAAATTGGTCGATTTTATTCGCAATGAATGCCAGAATCATTTAATCCGCCTGATTATTCGGACGGGGCAACCTGGGGCCGCCCCGGAAAAAGACGTTATCGAACGTTATGACATTGATGATTACAAAGATAAGACCGAATTGACGGCCCATAAACTTTATACTACCATCCGTCTGGCCCTCAAATCTTACCAAAATTTAATCTTCCTCAATGCTAATCGTCAAGGACTTCAAACCATTGTGGATATGGCACCGGACTTGTATCAACCGGAACAATCGATTGAGCAAATTTATACGTTAATCTTAAAACGAATGATTGAGCTTTGTCATTCAGGCAATACTAGCCAAGCGAGGACGATTGACAGTGCCATGATTATGCTTGCAACTGAACAAGGTATCGAAGTTCAAGCGGCAACAGGGAAATTGACGCAAGCAAACGAGGCACCAGAAATCCAATCGCGTATTCAAATTTGTGCTGACGCCATTCAAAAAAACAATTTTACGGATTTACCACCTGATCTTACTATCATGCCTTTTGAAAGCGAGGAAGCTAGATGTTCTTTTATTTGCTTAGAAAATGCTCAGCACTTAGGTAAGATGGAACAACACCTCATCCATATCATGGCCGATCAATGTACGACGGCCGTCAAACTGGTAGCTGCTCATCAAGAAATCATAACCTTGAACGAGGATAACATTCGGATGAGAACAGAATTGGAAGTCGCTCGCTACCTACAAAAAATGGTTTTGCCGACCGAATCTGAACTGAAGAAAATTACCGATTTAGATATTGTGGCTTTTATGGAACCTGCGGATGAAGTCAGTGGTGACTATTATGATATTATGCAATACAACGATCATGTCATCTGCGGCATTGGTGATGTGACTGGGCATGGCTTGGAAAGTGGGCTATTAATGTTGATGGCTCAAACAACGATACGTTGTTTGTTAAACAACGGGGTTCGTGATTCCTCCAAATTTTTAGGGCTCCTCAATAAGATGATTTATGACTATGCTCAACGGATGAACATCGACAAAAATTTAACATTGTCTTTTATAGATTATCAGCCAATCCATTCTGAGCAAGCAGAAATGGAGGGTATTTTACGAATATCGGGCCAACATGAAGAAGTTTTAGTCGCTCGTCAAGGTGGCAAAGTTGAACATCTGGATACGTTAGATTTAGGTTTTCCAGTGGGTTTAGAAGCTGATATTCAGGATTTTGTCTCACAAAAGGAAATTCATTTACAGACTGATGATGTGGTCGTGCTTTATACCGATGGTATCACGGAGGCAATCAATAGGGATAAACAGGAATATGGATTAGATCGACTTTGTGAAGTACTCAGTTGCAATTGGCAACGTTCCGCCGAAGAAATTAAACAAGCGGTTCTTGCAGATTTACGGCAACATATTGGCCAACAAAAGATATTTGATGATATTACGTTGATCATCATCAAGCCAAAAACCCGCTCAAAAGAAAAATAATCAGTCGTTCTAAACAAGTCCTGATTTTGGAGTCCAAACAAAGTTGGGCTTTGGAATCATAAATCATCATCACTACTTTTACCGCACTTCCAAATCATCATTAATTTACATCTACCCTAGCCACCCTTTTTTTTAAGTGGGAACGCGGGAATATTTTACATTTCATTTAGGAGCACTATAGTTGCTTTTTATGTCATTCGTTTTTGGAGAAACCCAAATGAAACTTGACCTTTAAAAACGGGTAATTTTAATACTGATGTCTGGAAATGAAATTTGCTCGTCTGAAAGATGGGGGGTTTAACCTTACGCTTGGAAAATAAACGCTTCATGGCTGGGTTGGACAATGCTTATCTTGAAAAAGTGTTGTCAGGACTGGCTTCCGAGAGCGATAGGCCTGAGGGCAGATCGGTGTGTCTGCCCCGTTTTGAAAATCTATATCCCTATCGATCATCACTAAAAGGATTACCTGGTTAAAACTCAATCAACAACAAAACCAGAATAATCGCTTGAATAACGACAATCGCCCAATAAACGAACTGGAATGAACCTTTAATCGTTTTGTGGCGAAACACTTTTTGAGCGATAAGCCCAGCCGGGGAACCGCCACCCATTGAAAGCCCATGTAATACCCATTCAGGTACTCTCAATAACGATGAGCCGGCAATCATTTTGTCATACCCATAAAATAACAAAGTAGACAAATTGATTGACACGATGTAGCTTACAACGATATGCAAACCGCTATAATATAGAAACATCATGGATGTTATCGTGAAAACAATAGCAGCTATGCCATATAACCAATATGGGGAAATTTGCTTATTACCTGGTATGATTTTTAGGGCGGATAAACCCTTATCTGTTTTTTGAGTCTCAAACTGAACCTGCTGACCCACTGATAAAGGTTGTCGATTTGGAATATCTCGAATATGCACAAAAACATCTTCAGAAAGTGCTTTTGATCTGATAAAGCCAAATCCACGTTTCTCATCAAATTTAACCACAATGCCTTCCATCTATTTTCATCCTTTTTTTGATTGTTTTTCCCAAGTTGCAGCTATTCACATTCAACCCATTCTAGGCGCGGTGGATTTAATTTATTCATCAGGTTGTAGCTCAATGCTATTAAATTAAGGGCAGACACGCCGCTTTTTCCCTACAAAAAACAAAGTATTTAGGGCTTGTAGGGGCGAACCTGCGTGTTCGCCCAAACTTAACGATTCATATTCAACCCCTTTGGGGTTGCCACCCTTTTAAAAATTAACCCGTACTCCATGCTCTAGGGCGTTTCATGCCGGCAATTTTACACGTTTGCTTGACATAACCATAAGGAAATAATTCAAACAAACGTTTTCTCGCCTTCTTTTTGTCTTCCCCCACTTCATCGGCCAGGTGCTTAATCACAAAACGAACGTCAACCGCAATCCGGTGTTCACGGTAATAATCCCGAATAAAGTTGATGCATTTCCAATGCAAATCAGTCAATTCCACTTGTTCTTCTTGTGCAAGATGTTCTGCTATTGCTTCATTCCAGTCTTCTGGCTGAACCAAATAACCTTCATTATCAACTTCAATGGTTTTGCCATTTATTTCAATAGGCATTATTGCTAATCTCCAACGGGTTAAATTGTTCAAGAAAAATACTTAGGAGTCGTGCAAAAATAAGCTGAACATTAAAAAACAAGCTTATTAAAAATACTTGGTTTCTCATCGCATACTTGTACAAGTTAGTTATTTTTGATACTCCTTAATATCCAATTAAATATTTTATCATAACAATCAATATTTTTTATTATTAAAGAGGCTCAATTTGAATATAGAATATTAGCTATTAATGATATCAAGGCCTCATCGAAATTAATATATTTTAAAAACAATAGTTTAGATATTATGAGTCTTTGGGTATCGAAATTGAGAGTGTTTCAATAAAACTATATTGGTATTAAAAATCAATGACTTATTTAAATTTATAGTTTATCTGAGCAATTCATCACGGGCCCTTTGATGTACTTCTATATGCAAAGTATAAATGATTGTTTATACTTAGTTGTTTATATGTTTGGGGATTACCCTATTTTCATACGGAGTAATCATTTCAAAACGCCTTGATTTAAGTGAATCATTTCATGATTGTGTTATGAAAACACAATATCAATCACTTGACTTGTATTTCATCTATCCAATTGGTAGTCCCTATAAACCAATATAGGTACTATTGACAGCATTTCCTCATGGTATATACAAAAACACAATGTCAATTCACTTGACTTGTATTTCATCTTTCCAATTTAATCCAATCAATGAGAATGACTAGGTATGTCTAACATACGGAATAAATTTATTAAACCGTTTACTATCCCTGTTGCTTGTTTGAGCGCATTGGCAATACCGGCCTTTGCCGATCAGGCTGAACACACTCAAGAAGGTGAGAGTGTCAAATTGAAACAGGTTCAATACCAAATTGGCGGTAGAATCCAGTTGGATTATGATTACTTTGATGGCGTTCATAATCAGGATAATTCAGGTAGTGGTAGCGAAATGCGTCGCGGCCGCATTTTTTTTAAAAGCGATTTAACCCCAAATTGGGAAGCGAAAATGCAGCTTGAAGTCAATGATCGTAAAAAAGAAGCAGAATTGAAAGATGCTTATGTGAGATATAAAAGCGGAAAGGGCTTTGATTTAACAATTGGTAAGGCTAAAGAATCTTTTGGTTTGGAAACGATAGAAAGCTCAAACTATGTTGCTACCATAGAACGTGCCATGATTTCTGACGCTTTTGCCCCTTCTCGTAGTTATGGTTTAGGGTTTTTTGGGCAACGCGGTAATGTAAGCCTTGCTGGGGGAGTTTATGCGGACAATCAAACTGAGACTAACCGAGACACGTATGCTTGGACAGGTCGTGTGACTTACGCGCCTCGTTTTGGGAAAAATGCCTTCATTCATTTAGGTTTAGCCGGATCATTCCGTGATTTTGATGGTAATGATTATCAAATCAAAAAACCCGCTGAAGTTCATTTGGCTAACAAAATCGTTCAAAGCGCTATCACTCAAGCTGACAACATAACCCTTTTAGGGCTTGAATCAGCGGTTGTCTTTGGGCCTTTGTCAGTTCGGGCTGAATATATGAAGGCTGCCATTAACAGTGTGTCAGATTCAGGTGATTCAGGCGCTTATGATGCGAATTATGATGGTTACTATATACAAGCTGATTATTTTTTAACGGGCGAAACTCTTTCTTATAAAAGGGGTCACTTCAATGTTTTTAATCCTAAGTCAGCGCACAATGCTTGGCAACTGGTCACCCGTTTTAGTCAGATCGATCTCGCTGACAATGATAAAGGCATTGAGGCCAATAATATCACTTTGGGTGTCAACCACTACGTAAACTCACAAATTCGCCTTTCAGCTAACTATATTTTGACCCATGTCAAAGGCCCGGATACTGAAGAACTGGGCAAAGAAAATGCTAATGCCTTATCACTGCGTTTACAATATCTTTTTTGAAAATCGCGACTTAAAAAGTGGCAAGCACAAGGGATTGATCCTACAAATTGCTAAAAAATCCAACCAACGGCCCAAGTTGGGCCCTTTGGGGTTGGGGATTTAATATTATTCGCTATTCGCTATTCTCTATTCTCTATTAAAAATTTTAAATCTAAATATTATTTGAGGAAGTCTCCAAAAAATAATTAGCCGAAATGCCAATTTAAGCAGGTGTTATGTCAATGCTACCTTCGTTTTCGATGTTCAAGTTTGTGGCGCGCAAAAATTTGAACGTAGAAAGCTAGGCAGAACACGCAAGGGCAGCCCCTACAGCCCCTGAATACGCGGGATTTAATTTATTTTTTGGATATTCCTTACTTATCATATTGGCTTCATCATTTTGTCATCAATCTGTCAAAAAGTTTTATTAGAATGATTTAAGATCGGATATTTCATAAATCGCAAATTGTTTATCTAATCTGTTGATTTATAATATTAATATTGCCTAAAAAATTGAAAAAATTTTGTTAAACTAACAAAAAGCGTTACCTATTTCCACAGAAAAGCGGCAACTTAGATCACAAATAGGACTAAAAAACATTCATTGAAAGAGCTATTTGACGGTCGTTTTGCAAATGCAGATTAAACACACACATTGGAGAATAATAGAGTGAATAGATGGAAAAGCGTAAAAATAACGGCCATCGGCCTGCTCGGTTTGAGTGTCGCTATACCCTCTTTAGCATCAGCAGATTCGGATTGGATAGAACGCTTTAAATTAAAAGGTGACTTTCGTTATCGCTATGAGTTCATTGATGATGAAAAGAGTGCTTACGAGCGTCATCGTAATCGTATTCGCTTACGGGTAGGAATTTACGGCAAAGTCAACGACACGGTGGAAGTTGGGACTGTGGTTGCTTCCGGTAGTGATGATCCTATCTCTACCAATCAAACCTTGGATAGCCAATCTAACACGAAAGATATTCGGCTTGATCAGGCCTATTTTGCTTGGAAACCACAAACTGGCCTGACGATAAAAGGCGGTAAATTCCAGAATCCGTTTTATCAGCCTCTAAAAACAGAACTGTTATGGGATACGGATTTGCGACCTGAAGGTATAAACTTGCAGTATCATGCGGATCAATTCTTTGTCAATGCAGGCTTTTTCTATTTAGAAGAACGCAAAAAAGAGGATGATTCTTTTATGTTTGGGGGTCAGGCAGGCCACAAGATGAAGTCTAAAGAGCTCAACACGACTTTTGGTGTGGGCTATTATAACTATACTGGTATCAAAGATCGGACACTGGATGAATTTGATTTTCTGGAGGATGAGGGTAGTTTCGGTAATACCTTGGAT